>TARA_R110002096_G_scaffold378222_7_pt1 | contig 52327 bp, 54 predicted proteins | sample TARA_R110002096 | Tara Oceans TARA_R110002096 (sample SAMEA4397295) | marine metagenome | biome: Polar Biome; feature: [DCM] deep chlorophyll maximum layer (ENVO:01000326); material: water (ENVO:00002006), including particulate matter (ENVO:01000060) such as... | depth 35 m
CTCCCAAACTTCCCTGTTCAAATACAACTGGCGTTATATCGTGATTAAAAAACTGAATTAATCTTTCAACGGTTTTTAACTGCACTCCAGAATGACCGTAAGAAAGTCCTTGAATTTTCAACAAAAGCATCAATTTTACAATTTCAGTCGGCACTTGCTCACCCATTCCACAGGCATGTGAGCGTACTAAATTCAGTTGTAATTGCTTGAGATCTTTTTTAGAAATTTCAGTATTACACAAAGACCCAAATCCTGTATTAATTCCATAAATCGGTTCTTGAGATTGCGCGATCTTTTTGTCAAGGTAATCACGACAAGCAGTTATTTTCTGCTTTGCCTCTTCACTTAATTCAAGCTGCTTTTTATTGACAATTATCTCAGAAATATCTGTAATACTTAAAAAATTGGAATTGATAGTGTGAACTGTTTTGTTCATGCTTTAATTTTTTCTATGATTTGATTCATGCTGAGCTTTTCTTGAGTTCCCTCTTTCATGTTTTTAAAACTAAGTAAGCCTGTTTTCATCTCCTCTTCTCCGATAATAACCACAAATGGGATTTGCTTTTGATCAGCATATTTAAATTGTTTTTTCAATTTATCAGCTTCAGAATATAATTCTGTTCGAATGCCATTTGCTCTCGCTTCTTTAATTAAAGGTAGAGCAAAAATCTCTTCAGACTCACCAAAATTCACAAACAACAATTCAGTGCTTTCCGCTAATGTTTTTGGAAAAAGACTCAATTCTTCCATCACATCATAAATCCGGTCGGCACCAAAAGAGATACCAACACCTGATAAGTTAGCTAAGCCAAAAATACCTGTTAAATCGGCATAGCGACCACCGCCACAAATACTGCCCATTTTAACTTGATTGGAAACAACTTCAAAAATTGCTCCTGTGTAATAATCCAAGCCCCTTGCTAAAGTCAAATCAATTGACAGTTTTGCTGTGGATAAAGGCACTTTTTCTATAAACTGTAGTATTTTTTCAAGCTCTTCGATTCCTTGAAGTGCAATTTTAGATACTTGTAATTTTTCTCTTAATTTACTTAATACTAAATTATTATCTCCCTTTAACTCAAATAAAAATTGAAGCTTATTAATGACTTGTTGATCCAAGCCTTTAGCTAGCAATTCTTCTTTCACTTTTTTAACACCAATTTTATCCAACTTATCAATAGCTACAGTAATTGGAATAATTTTGTCAGGTTGCTCAATTAGCTCTGCAATGCCTGTCAGAATTTTTCGATTATTGATTTTAATTGTAAAGTCCTTTAGTCCTAACTCTCCCAAAACAAGGTCGAACAATTGAATAAATTCAACTTCATGCAATAAAGATTCAGAGCCTATGCTATCTGCATCACATTGGTAGAACTCTCGATAACGCCCTTTTTGTGGACGATCTGCCCGCCAAACTGGCTGTATTTGATAGCGTTTAAATGGAAATGTTAATTCATTTTGATGCTGAACTACGTAGCGCGCAAATGGAACAGTTAAGTCATAGCGAAGAGCTTTGTCAGATATAAGTGGAGTGAGTGATGTGGACTTTGTAGTTTCATTAATTGAGGTATTGCTTAAATAGTCTCCAGAATTCAATACACTAAAAATCAAACGATCTCCCTCCTCACCATACTTACCTGTCAAGGTTTCTCGATTCTCCATTGCAGGAGTTTCAATTTGCTGAAATCCAAAAAGCTGAAAATGTTTTTTAATGGTATCGAAAATAAAATTTCGCTTAGCCATCACCTCTGGTGAAAAATCACGCATCCCCTTCGGAATTCCAACTTTAATCATAGTTATAATTTCAAATGTCAAATTTCAAGTTTTAAACTTTACTTTTTGTAATATACCAACAATTGAATTGCTAGTTTTTTGTTTTATTTTCTATTTTTAATCTCATTGTTTTCTGAATTGAGCCCGAAAGCTTAATTAACTCATCAATATCTTTTAATAATTCAATTTTATTAATGTCACTGATGAGTCCCAACTCCCCCATTAAGCGAATCCAATAATTAGTCTCTCTTGCTTCTCGATGTGCAATGGTTATTTTATAATAGAAATCTTTTTCAGAGTGACCTCCAATTGCTTCTTCAACATTAGCACCGATTGATGTTGCAGCTTTTATAAGCTGTCTACTAATTACATATTCTTTATATTTCTTTTGAACTTCAAAACAAACTCTGGCGACTTTAACTGAAAAAGCAAAACTTTTATCTCGAAGTGGGTTTTCAGACTTCATTATTTCGTCATTAATTATTCTTTTATCTCAAATTTAATTTATTAAATATCATTTCTCACTTGAAATTTGACATTTGAAATTTCCAGCTACTTCACCAATTTTCGATATTTAAACTTCTGAGGTTCATCGCCCAATCGTTTTCTTCTATTTTCTTCATATTCACTAAATCCTCCTTCAAAGAAATAAACTTGAGCATCTCCTTCGAATGCTAGAATGTGCGTACAAATTCGGTCTAAAAACCAACGATCATGAGAAATCACAACAGCACAGCCTGCGAAGTTTTCAATTCCCTCTTCTAATGCTCTCAATGTATTTACGTCAATGTCGTTTGTCGGCTCATCCAAAAGCAACACATTGGCCTCCGTTTTTAAAGTCATTGCCAAATGCAATCGGTTTCGTTCTCCACCTGAAAGCACACCCACTTTTTTATTTTGGTCTCCCCCATTAAAGTTAAACCGCGAAATATAGGCTCTTGAATTAACAACCTTTCCTGCAATTTCCATTTGTTCGTTTCCACCTGAAACTACTTCGTAAACTGATTTATTCTGATCCAATTCAGCATGAGCTTGATCGACATATCCTAATTTCACAGTTGAACCAACTTTAAACTCTCCTTTATCAGGAGTTTCTTCGCCCATAATCATGCGAAACAAAGTTGTTTTTCCAGCTCCGTTCGGCCCAATGATTCCAACGATACCTGCAGGAGGCAATTTGAAATTAAGGTTTTCATACAATAATCGATCATCGTAACCTTTTGCAACATTGATTGCTTCAATTACATCATTACCCAACCTAGGTCCATTAGGAATTGGAATTTCCAACTGTTGAATTGCTTCTTTGCCATCCTCACCCAACATTTTCTCATAATTACTCAAACGAGCTTTGGATTTACTTCTCTTGGCTTTTGGGTTCATTCTCGACCACTCCAATTCTTTCTCTAAATTTTTTCTTCGCTTGCTTTCTTGTTTTTCCTCCGCTTTTAGTCGCTTTGACTTTTGCTCCAGCCAAGAAGTGTAATTTCCTTCATAAGGAATACCTTCCCCACGATCTAATTCCAAAATCCAACCGGCGACATTATCAAGGAAGTAACGGTCGTGAGTAACGGCAATCACAGTTCCTTTGTATTGTTTTAAATGTTGTTCTAACCAATAAACCGATTCAGCATCCAAGTGGTTTGTAGGCTCATCAAGTAATAAGATATCTGGCTCTTGCAATAACAATCTACAAAGCGCTACTCTTCTTCGCTCACCACCCGAAAGGTTTGCAACAGAAGCATCCGCATCTGGACAACGCAAAGCATCCATTGCTCTGTTCAATTTATTATCCAATTCCCAAGCATCTAAGGCATCAATTTTTTCTTGCAATTTCGCCTGACGGTTCATGAGTTCTTCCATTTTATTGCCATCTGCCAAAACATCAGGATCAGCAAATTTCTCATTCACTTCCTCATATTCTTTCAAAACAGCAACAGTCTCAGCAGCTCCTTCTTCTACAATTTCACGTACTGTTTTACTATCGTCCAATTTAGGCTCTTGTGGTAACATGCCCACTGAATAGCCATCAGAAAAAACGACATCCCCTTGGTAGGATTCTTCTTCACCAGCAATAATTTTCAATAAAGTGGATTTTCCCGAACCATTTAAACCAATGATTCCAATCTTGGCTCCATAGAAAAAAGAGAGGTAAATGTTTTTTAGAATGGTTTTCCCTGAAGTAAGTGACTTTGTCACATTTACCATGGAAAAAATTATTTTCTTATCGTCTGACATACTATAAATTTTATTTTCGGCAAATTTGTGAATTAATTAGCTTAATTCTCTGTTAAAGGATGATTAATTCTATTTTTGATTCTTAAAGAAAATAAATCCTTTTGAAAAACAAAAAAATTATTGTAGGCCGTGTAGAAATTGTTTCATTTCCCGATTTAGGAATCGAGTCAATACCTGCAAAAATTGACACTGGAGCATATTCTACTGCCATTCATGCACATAAAATATGGACAGAAGTTATCGATGGTAAAGAGATTCTAAACTTTGAATTACTTGATCCAGACAGCGATCATTACCGAAAAGTAACCATTCAAACCAGTAATTTTTACCGCAAAAAAGTAAAAAGTAGTAATGGTAAGATGGAAAAGCGATTTATGATTAAAACAAAGCTAATTTTGTGCGGCAAAAAAAGGGTAACCGATTTGAGTTTAACCAACCGTGAAAAAATGAAATATCCGGTATTGGTTGGAAGAAAAGTATTAAAAAAAGGCTTTCTTGTTGACGTTTCCGTTTTCAATCATCCTGAAAAATCTAAAAACATTATTCAATCTTAATTGCGAATAGTTATCAATTCATTCATCATTAATTACATTTAAATGAAAATTGCCATTCTCTCTAGAAACTCTCACCTCTATTCCACCGAACGACTTGTAAAAACTGGCGAAAAGCTTGGACATGAAATGAGGGTTTTTGATCACACAAAGTGCTACATTGTTAACGAAAGTCAAGAACCATCTTTGTATTACGGAAATGAAAAGATTGAAGGCTACGATGCAGTTATTCCAAGAATTGGCGCATCAGTTACTTTTTACGGAGCTGCAATCATCCGTCAATTTGAAATGCAAAAGATTTTCACTACCGTAAAATCGGTTGCATTAACTCGCTCTAGAGATAAGTTGAGAAGCATCCAAATACTTTCGCGTGAAAATTTAGGAATCCCAAAAACTGCTTTTGCAAGAAGTCCTAAAGATATTCCCCACCTTATAAGAACAGTTGGTGGCGCACCTTTGATCTTAAAAGTATTGGAAGGCACACAAGGCTTGGGTGTGGTATTAGCGGAAACTCAAAAAGCAGCCAAATCGGTAATTGAAGCTTTCATGGGCATGGATAAAAGTATTTTGGTGCAAGAGTTTATTAAAGAAGCAGGAGGGGCAGATATTAGAGCTTTTGTAATTGATGGAAAAGTTGTTGGAGCAATGAAACGCCAAGGAAAAGAAGGCGAATTTCGTTCAAACTTACATCGTGGTGGCAGTAGCAGCATGATTAAATTAAAAAGAGGCGAAATTTCAGCTGCAGTGAAAGCGGCAAGTGCAATGGGTCTTAGTATTGCAGGGGTTGATATGTTGCAATCTGAACGCGGACCATTGATCTTAGAAGTGAATTCATCTCCTGGTTTGGAAGGAATAGAAAAATCTACTGGAATTGATATTGCTGGAAAAATAATTCAATACGTAGAAAACAGTGTTGGAATCAAAAATAAATTGAAGGATAAGGTAGGTGTATAATTAAATGAACTAGAATTTGAGTAATAAAAGCATTTACATCAACAGTACGGGAGTTAAACCCGGAGAATCAAAGGTAGTTAATTTAAACATTGCCAGATTAATTTCGGGTACCGTAATTGACTTGCCCATTTATGTGTTTCGAAGCAAAGTATCGGGACCAATAGTATTATTAAGCGGTGGCTTGCACGGAGATGAAGTCGATGGTGTTGAAATTATTCGTAGATTAATCAAAGAAAACACCTTGGTAAATTTAAATCGAGGTACTGTTATCGCTATTCCAGTGATGAACATTTATGGCTTCCTAAATTATTCTCGAGAAGTCCCCGATGGAAAAGACATCAATCGAAGTTTCCCTGGAAGTATTCACGGATCTTTAGCATCGAGAATGGCACATCACCTTACCCGATCTGTGCTAACTGAAATCGATTTTGGAATCGATTTTCACACTGGCGGTGCCAATCGTTATAATTTTCCTCAAATACGCTTTTACGAAAATGATCCAAAAGCAAAAGAAATTGCGGGTTTATTCAACGCTCCTATTTCGCTTTCTTCAAATTTGATTGATAAATCACTTAGAAAAGAAGCTTACAAAATGGGGAAAAGCATAGTGGTTTACGAAGGCGGTGAATCCATGCGATTTGATCAAAACTCAATCCAACAAGGAATTTTAGGCGCTAAAAAAGTGTTACAGCATTTAGGGATGTTGGATAAAACTATTCAGCTAAAAGAAAATCAAAGCATTCATTGCAATACGAGTACTTGGGTGAGAGCAAAAAATTCTGGATTATTGCAATTAAAATGCAATTCCGGTGAACAGGTGAAGAAAAAACAAGTTTTAGCAATCATCACCGACCCTTTTGGGCAATTTGAAACAAAAATTAAAGCTCCCGATAATGCAGTGATTATCGGTCACAGCAATGCACCTTTGGTCAATCAGGGAGATGCACTATTTCACCTAGGTAAAATTGACTAACTAGGATCTTAGGCAATCGCTTTTTGAACCTTTAATTTTTTCTCATCAAATTCTTTGCGGTAAGGTGCAAAGTTTGGCTCATAAGGTTTGTTATTAAGTTTTGCCTCAAACCAATCGTGAAAGAGAATCATTTCAGGCGATTTTGGATCCCACTTATAATCTTTATGTGTTGATTTTAACTTTTGTAAGGTATCGGCTTTTTTAATTGCCACTTCTTTGTAATTGAAATGATTTCTATTCAAATCTGTGAGGAAAGACAGAATCATTCTATCTCTTTTTCTTACTTGATTAATTTTTTCAACCCGATCAAAGTACTTTCTTAAATTCTCTAAATCATAATCCAATAAATTATATTTCTCAATTTCAACTGAACAAAGTATTCTCATAATCCTTACCCAGATATTCCAACCTTCCTTATCTTTTTCAATTTCATTTAACATAGAAAGTAATTTTTTAGAATCATTGTATTGCATCATAGCAAAGTGATTCATAGCCTGTTGATAATAAACTTTAGAGTTATGGTAAGGATATTTTTTTAATAAAGGCAAATCAATAACTTGATTCAAAATACCACTTGCTTTATCGTAATCATTAAGATAGAAAAGTGAATTAATTTGCTGTTCACAAGCAATAACATAGTTAATATTCAGCTTAGATTCTGACCATTTAAGCGATTCAGCAATATAAGTATAACACTTATCAAAATTTAGGCTTGAATACATGGTATTTGACAAACTATTGTAGACGTATGAAATTCTTGGTTTCGAAAATACCGCTTTATTATTTTGCATTAAATCCAATAGCCTTAAACCTGTAATCTCCTCTGCTTCAATATTGTCAACAAGATAGTAATATTCCATTTCCAACAAGTAATATTGACTCAATATATTAGCTGATTTTGTTTGTTGAAAATAAGCTTGTACAATTTTCATGTTTTCTTCCAAAAATTTAAGCTTATCTGCTTTAATCCCTTTTGTATAAACATCGACAGAGTATATTCTGTAAACATTTTTAGTTTTTTGGAGTAAATCGCGACATAAATGATAAAAATCAATTTGTTGATTGATTAAATCAAAACTTTTTCTACCCTTGATAGATAAAATAATAGATTGCTTTAGAAGAAGAGCTTCAATCAATTCATCATACAATTCAAAAGACTTTGTACTTTTAATAATTGTATCAAACACTCGATTAGCCATTTCTGGTAAGCCCTTTCCGTGCAAGATATACGCTTGCATAATCCTCTTTCTTATCTCAAATCTTTTTCGGAAGATTTCACTATACATCCCTTTTCGATCAATATTCACTTCTACAATGAGTGATTCCTGAACACGATATAATGTTCTACGAATTAGTCGATTGAAAGAAACATCAGATGAGTCTTTAGAAATTTTTTCTTTCAGGCTATCATAATTTTTAGTTTTTTTGCTAACGATTTCTCGAAACAATCGAAACATTTTTTGTGATTCTCCCGTAGTGTTTGAATCATAAGCAATTATGTGTTTTCTTGCAATCTCATTTTCCTGATCGGTCAATGCTTCTGCTAGGTCCAAAAATTGGTTTAAAAGTATTTCTTTTTCTCTTTTAGCCATTACAATTGTCTGTAGATTCGATAAAAATACATCTCTTTTTTAATTAGTTAAAAAATTAACTAACTTTAATATCTCAAATCAATTGTCAGTGCAGCAAAAAAATGTCCTTTTTACAGCATTTAAGTTCCTATAACTTTGTTGAAAATTAAAACTAAAAACTATGACAACTTTAATCGCAATCTTAATTTCTTTACTTGGATATGGTTCACCATCTGACTTCGAAAGCTACTCACAAGAGCAATTAGAGGGAGAAATACAAAATTTAGAAGACGGTGGAACGTTTGGTGATTGGGATGTACCTGGTGTAGCTGAAGAAGACGGTGGCACTTTTGGTGATTGGGACGTTCCAGGTTAATTTCTAGATTTATTTATCGACGCTCATTATTTTCAGTTGTCACTGGAATTAAAAATATAGAACTTATAAATCAATTACTTACAATTGAAAATGGCTAATATTACCCATTTTCAATTGTCACTGGGTGATTATTTTGTCCTTTTATAAAGACTATTGTCCCCCTACTTTTACATCGTAATTTAAAACGTAGGGATATGCTACCACTTAGAATCTTACTTAAACAACTAGACACCATGCAAAGCTTGAAGCTTGAATCAACGCTTCAATCAATGGTTAGTTTTGACAGTGCAGTAATGTTGGTATTTAATTGTGCCATGCTCGGACAAACTCCCGAAGAAATTAAACGGGTGTGTATGTTAAGAGAGGATGCTTACCCAACTTATGAGCGCCCAATCTATAATGCGATTTTAAACTTATATGGTTTAAAAGCTTCAAAACCTGCAGAAAAATTACTTTCTGATGTTTTTTATGCTTTAAATGAGGAAAAATTCGAATCCTCTAAAGAACGCGCTCAACGCTTAGAGTTTCTTTTTCACATGATGAAGAAAAATAAAATCGAGCAAGAATCTGCTGCGCTTTTAAAAGAATTATATCATCTTTATAAAGATACTCCATTGGAGTCTGTTTACGAGCACTTATTTAATAAATATGATAAAATTGCTAAAGTGAATCTTGATGCGTACAACTGCTTCAGAGGATTCAATAAAAAATTGAAAAACTTCATCAATTACTCTGTAACCGATAAAAGTGAATTGACTCGTTTGATGATTAAAGATTACAAGAAATTACGAGCATTGTATGCCGATTTCGAAAACAATACACTCAAAGTAATATTATTGCTCACAAAACTTACTTTGGTAAAAGTATGTGGACAAGAGCAACTATTATTTGAAAACAAAAACAATTTAATCGATCTTTTTGCAGAAACTGAAGCAAGTATTTCTGAATTACCTTTTGGTGTAGAGAAGTTTTTCTTCCAGAATATTTTTCGTCAAATAATTCTAGCAGATAGTGAATCTAATGGGAGTTTATTTTACTCAAAATTTGAAAATGCTGATTACAATAATTTTAATTTCCCAAAGCAAATAAGAGTTGCAGTTAAAAAAGTAGTTGAAACAAAAAGAGAAACAAGCAAAGTATTAAGAAACATCTCAGATGTAAATAATTTCGGAATGAATTTAGTTCAGCCGTTTACAGACTCTCAGGGGGGGCCTATCTCGTTCTCGACGACATAGTGATTTTTAATTGGTTAATAGAAATTGCCCCCTTTAAGAAGGTCGATTATCGGAAACGATACATCGACCTTCTTTCTTATAAAGAGTCTATGCTTTTAGAAAAATTTTCGAAAGAAAATAGATAGATCCAATGCCCATAAGTACACTAATCAAAACATTTATAATAGCAGACCAGAAGAATCCGCCTTTTAATAGCTCAAAAGTTTCAAAACTAAATGTTGAAAAAGTACTTAAACCACCGCAAAACCCAATTATTAAGGCAAGGTATATAGTTCGATCTATTGATATCGACTTTATGGAAAAGCCATAAATTATTATTGCGAGAAGGATACAGCTAATAAAATTAGAAATAAACGTACCTACTGGTAAATTCCCTTTGTAAAATGTAAGCGATAAATAACCAATGAGGTACCTTAAAGTAGCACCAAAACCACCACCAATAAAAACTAACAATATGTTTTTAAGCAAGTTCTTTTAAAATTTTAAAACGTTTGAAAATGTAAAAAAGTCCTATTCCTAAAATTAAACCCAAAATAGCTCCAACAAAAACATCAGAAGGATAATGAACGCCTAAGTAAATGCGACTATAAGAAATAAATGCGGCCCAAAGCATCATCCAAGCAAATGCATTCTTATTGTAAACTCTATTTAATAGTAAGCCCAAAAAACTGCTAATTCCAAAGTAATTTGCTGCATGGCTTGAAATAAAGCCATACTGACCACCACATTTGTTATTCACTAAATGCACAATTCCTTGAAAGTCTATATTGTGACAAGGACGGTAACGAAGAAAAACATCTTTGAATAAGTTAACTGAAATCTGATCTGTTAGTGTAATTAATACTGCTAAGCCAATTACAATTTTCCACAATCCCCAACTGTACTTTTTGAATACTAAATAAAATAGAAATAAGTAGACGGGAAGCCAATGCCACTTTCGTGAAGCACTCCACATGATTTCATCTAAAATCGGATGATTTAAAGAATTTATTAATAAAAATAGCTTCTGATCAAGCGATTCTAGGTATTCAAACATTCTCTTTATGAATTAATTCCCAGACTTTATCTTTCAAAGTATCCAAATTTGATTGACTGACAGATGAAAAGAAAATTGGTTCTAAGGACTGTACTTCTTTAAGGATTTCTTCCTTTAACTCATCGTCCAATAAATCACTTTTTGATATGGCAAGGATTCTGTTTTTATCGAGTAATTCAGGATTGTGTTCTTGCAACTCATTCAATAAAATTTGATATTCTTTTGCAATATCATCGCTATCTGCCGGAACAAGAAACAACAAAACTGAGTTTCGTTCTATGTGTCTTAAAAATCGAAGTCCTAAGCCTTTTCCTTTGTGTGCACCTTCGATAATTCCCGGAATATCGGCCATCACGAAGGAAAGATGGTCCCTATAAGCGACAATTCCTAGGTTTGGTTTAAGTGTTGTAAATGCATAATTCGCAATTTCAGGTTTTGCAGCTGAAACTACCGACAACAAAGTTGATTTTCCTGCATTTGGAAAACCCACCAAACCAACATCAGCTAAAACTTTTAATTCCAATGTTTTCCATTCCTCCTGTCCTGCTTCTCCACTTTGTGCATATCGGGGAGTCTGATTAGTCGGCGACTTGTAGTGCGCGTTTCCCTGTCCTCCTCTTCCTCCCTTTACGATGATATACTCTTGTCCATCTTCCACAATTTCAAAATGAACTTCTCCAGTTTCAGTATCTCGAGCGACAGTACCTATAGGCACTTCTACATATTGATCCTTTCCATCTTTGCCGGTACTTAAACTCGGCCCACCGTCACCACCAGCTTCAGCTATCACGTGTTTTCGGTATTTTAAATGAAGTAAAGTCCACAATTGCTTATTGCCTCGGATAATGATGTGTCCACCCCTTCCACCATCACCGCCATCAGGACCGCCTTTTGCAGTCATACGGTCACGGTGCAAATGGACAGAACCATTTCCTCCCTTTCCAGAACGACAGCAAATGTTAACATAATCAATGAAATTGGAATTGGACATCTTAAAAATTTAGGTGCAAATTTAAACCCATAATATTCATTTGAAGATTAAAATGCATAAACGATTAAGAAAATCTACTATTTTGGAAAAATAATAGTATCCAAAATAATGATTTTCTAAATCGAGCTTATCCCAACTAATGCGAGTAGCCTGTCTACCGCATGTAGATTAAGCGATTAATAATCTTCCTATTACATAAGTTGGGTTTAAGATTCCCATAGGTAAGATTCGATTTAAATAAAATAATAAATAAGAAAAACAAGCTTTAATGTCGATAGTTAAAAAAAATAAAACAGAATAGAACAATCTATGCGTTTTAGCTATTTTGTTATTAAAAAATCCTTCAATAAACCAAAATTATTTTTAGCAATAAACTACTAGATAAATAGACAGGAATACAAACTATTCTCTTATAAAGTTTGTATAATTCAAAACAATAGAGATTTAGATTAATTAGTATATAAATACTAATTTGGCAGATGCTCATTAATAGGATTTAAAAAATTAAACTCGATAGCAAATATTTTGAATTTAATCAAACTTTTACTTATAGAAAGCTCTGAAAATGATGCACTTGTTATTGCAGATTACCTAGATAACTCAAAAACAAACGAATATGAAATCACGCATCTGAATTCATTAGAGGATGCTACGGATTTTTTAACTGAAAACTGGGTCGATATCATTTTAATTAATCTTTTCCTTCCTGATAGTTTTGGAATTCACACCTTTAATCAACTCTTTCGAAAATTTCCAAACATCCCATTTCTTATTCTGACAGAAATTAAAGACCATTTAATAGGAATCAATTCCGTAAAGCAGGGAGCTCAAGATTTTTTAATCAAGAGCGAACTCAATGCCAACAACCTTTCCAAGTCTATTAACTATGCGATAGAAAGAAAAAAAACAGAAGAAGAGTTAAGAAAAAGCGAAGAAAAATACAGAGAGCTTTTTGAACGATCAAAAGATGCAATTTATATTTCTACAATAGACGGTGAGTTTATAGAAATCAACCCTGCAGGTCTCTCGCTTTTTGGTTACGAAATTGGAGATTTTCAGACACTAAAAGTTCGAGATTTATATGTTAACAGTGAGGATCGTGAAATATTAAAAGCTGTTCTAGCCGAAAAAGGTGAAGTGAAAGACTTTGAAGTATTACTCTACAAAAAGGGAAGAAAAGATCGAATATTTTGTCTACTTAGCACCATGGTTATTCACAGTGAAGACAATCAGATTATCGGTTACCAAGGAATTATAAGAGACATTACAGAGAAAAAGAAAAATGATGAATTGCTTCTCAAAACCTTGGCCGACTTAGACCACGCCAACAAAGAACTAAAAACTTTAAACACTCGATTAGAAGATTTAGTTGAAATTAGAACCGAACAATTACAAAAAGAAAAAAATAGAGTTGAAAACCAACATAAAGAGATTAAAGAAAGTATCCAATATGCTAAACGAATTCAAGCATCAATTCTACCTCCTCTAAAGGTTTTCAAGCAGGTATTTGACGATTCCTTTATTTTTTATGAGCCTAAGGACGTTGTAAGTGGCGACTTTTATTGGTTCGAAAGACATAAAAACAAGTCCTTGTTTGCCATAGTAGATTGTACAGGACATGGAGTTCCAGGTGCTTTTATGTCAATAATTGGCTATACACAACTTAGTGAAATTGTTAGTGACCACCACTTAACTACCCCCGGTGTTGTGCTCAAAGAATTAGACAAGCGTGTTAGAATTGCTTTAAATCAAAATGCTGCAGGTGAAAAAAACAGCAATGATGGAATGGAATTGGGATTAATTACTTATTACGAAGATCAACAAAAGATTGAGTTTTCTGGTGCCATGCGACCACTTTACATGGTAAAAAATGGCGATCTACATGTTGTAAAAGGAAATAAATTCTCTATTGGCGGCAGCACATACTTAAAAAAGGAGTTTCTAACCACAAGAATCAATGTTGAAAAAGGCGATTGTTTCTACCTTTTCTCAGATGGCTATGCTGACCAGTTTGGAGGACCTAAAGGTAAAAAATTCATGACCAAACATGTAGGAGAAATGTTACAAGGAATTTCTCACTTACCCATGAGCGAACAAGGTAGAATTGTCAAGAAAACAATTCAAGATTGGATGAAAGGGAACGACCAAATAGATGATATTTTGATGGCCGGAATAAAGTTTTAAGCCTTTAAGATATCCTTTAGACGTTCGAATACTTCATCAACACTTCCCACTCCTGAAATAGAATGGTATTTATTTTGTTGATCGTAGAAGTTTTTTAAGGGAGCGGTTTTCTTGTTGTAAGTCATGATTCGATTAAAAATAACTGATTCATTTTTATCATCATCCCTTCCTGCTTCTTTCCCTCTTTTAATTATTCGATCTACTAACTCTTCATCATCCACCTCTAAAGACAACATAAAATCAATTTCTTGATTGTGCTTGTGCAATAAATTATCAAGCGCTACTGCTTGGTCAATTGTTCTTGGAAAACCATCGAAAATAATACCTTTAGTTGATTCATTTTTCTTAATACACCTGTCAATCATGTTGATGACAACCTCGTCTGGTACTAATTCTCCTTTGTCCATAAAAGATTTTGCTTTCAGTCCAAGTTCAGTTCCTTCTTTGATTTCGTTTCTCAGAATATCTCCTGTAGAAAGGTGTGTTAAGCCAAAAACCTCTTTCAAATTTATGGCCTGTGTTCCTTTACCTGCTCCTGGAGGGCCAAATAATACTAAATTCAACATTGTTGTATCGTTTTTTAAATTTTCTTCGCCCGAAAGTACATATAAATCATTTAAGTTTCTTCCAAAACCATTGTAATCCAATCCAAAGCCAACTACAAAATCAGATTTTATTTCAAGAGCAATAAAGTCAACTTTCAAGTTTTTCTTGTACATATCAGGTTTGAAAAACAAGGTAGCAATAGAAACTGATGAAGCACCCATGCCTGAAATAATTTCATTTACCGACTCAATTGTGTTTCCTGTATCAATAATATCTTCCAAAATAATGACATCTTTGTCCTTTACATTTTGATCCATACCAAGCAACTGTCTTACATTTCCAGTACTTTTTGTACCCTGATAAGACGCAACTTTCACAAATGATATTTCACAATTAATATCTACCCGCTTAATTAATTCAGCTGCAAAAAGAAAGGAACCATTGAGAACACCTATAAATACAGGTTCTTTGCCTCTATATTTGTGATTAATTTGTTCTGCTAGACCCGAAATAGCACTTTCAATTTGATCATTTGTGATATATGGTTCAAATATTTTGTCGAGAATTTTTATTCGGTTCAAGGTTAATAGATTTTGATTTTTAAAGTGGGCAAATGTAGGAATTAATCTAGTTTCAAATTGTTGAAATGTGGCTTAATCTCTGGTTATTTCCTTTTATCTTTGTGGCTATAAAAAAAGATTTTTTTCAATGGCAAACATTCATACAAGCGAATACAAAATTGGAATTTTAGGCGGCGGACAGCTAGGTAGAATGAGCCTTCAGGAGGCATACAATCTCAATTTGAACATAGCTATTTTAGACCCTTCTGAAAATGCTCCTTGTAAAACACTCGCCAATAAATTCACAATTGGAAGTCTTCAAAGTTTTAAGGATGTTTATGATTTTGGGAAAGACAAAAATCTTGTAAGCATTGAATTTGAAAATGTGAATGTGGAAGCATTGGAAAAATTAGAACAAGAAGGGGTAAAAGTATTTCCTCAACCTAAAGTTCTTAGAATTATCCAAGACAAAGGATTACAAAAGCAATTTTATGCAGAAAATAAACTACCAACTTCCCCATTCCAACTAATTAATAATAAATCAGAAATTTCTGATGCGAAGGTCAACTTTCCTGTTTTTCAAAAGTTGAGAACTTCAGGATATGATGGTTACGGAGTGCAAAAGATAAATAATGTTGAAGACTTAGAAAAAGCTTTTGACCAAGCATCTGTCTTGGAAGAAGCAGTAGATTTAGAAAAAGAATTATCGGTAATAGTTGCGCGCAATGAAAACGGAGAAATCAAACACTTCCCTTTGGTTGAATTGGAGTTTAATCCCATTGCCAATATGGTTGAGTTTTTATTTTCTCCTGCAGCAGTTTCTTCATCTATTGAAGAAAAGGCCTACGAATTGGCAAGAACTGTAATCGAAAAATTAGACATGGTTGGTCTTCTAGCAGTAGAATTATTTCTGAATAAAAAAGGAGAGTTATTGATTAATGAAATTGCCCCAAGAGCTCACAATAGTGGCCATCAAAGCATTGAAGGCAACTACACCTCTCAATTTGCACAACATTTGAGAGCAATTTTAAATTTACCTTTGGGCGATACTTCAATTGTTATGCCCTCTGTAATGGTCAACCTTTTGGGAGATGAAAAAGCAAATGGAGCAGCACATTATCAAGGAATGGAAAGTATTTTAGCAATGAAGGGTGTTTATCCTCACCTTTACGGAAAAGAAATGGTTAAGCCATTTAGAAAAATGGGTCACATTACCATTATCAATGAAGATTTAAATGAAGCTAAAACAATTGCTCGACGCATAAAAGAAACAGTTAAAGTAATTTCAAAATAAAACGATTATGAGTAAAATAGGAATCATAATGGGCAGTAGCTCAGACTTGAAAATAATGCAAGAAGCAGCTGATTTTCTAACAAGCCAAGCCATTGAATTTGAATTATCAATCGTTTCTGCACACCGCACTCCTGAAAAAATGTTGGAATATGCTAAAACTGCAAAAAATAGAGGATTAAAAGTAATTATTGCAGGTGCGGGAGGTGCAGCTCATTTACCGGGGATGGTAGCAGCTTCTACAAGTTTACCTGTAATTGGAGTTCCAATTAAATCAAGCAATTCTATAGATGGTTGGGATTCTGTTTTGTCCATTTTACAAATGCCAGGAGGGGTTCCTGTTGCGACTGTTGCCTTAAACGGAGCAAAAAATGCAGGTATTTTAGCTGCACAAATTTTAGGAACAGCAGATGAAAATATTGCTAAAAAGATGGAAGTGTATAAACAAGAATTAATTGAAAAGGTGGCTGAAATGAATCAGCAATTGGAAAAATAGTTTCACAATGCCAAACTTTTCTATTTCTAAAAATGATTTGATTGATGCTCATCAGCGCATTGAACCTTATATTCATAGAACTCCAATTTTAACCTGTGCAGCTATTGATGAATTAGCGAATTGTAGCATATTTTTTAAATGTGAAAATTTTCAGAAAATTGGGGCTTTTAAAATGCGTGGAGCCACCAATGCCTTGCTCCAATTAAATCAAAGTCAGCTCCAAAATGGAGTAACTACCCACTCTTCAGGAAATCATGCTCAAGCAGTAGCAAAAGCGGCACAAATGCTGGGAGTAAAAGCCTTTATTGTAATGCCGAAAACAGCTCCTAAAGTTAAAATTGCTGCAGTTGAAGCTTATGGAGGTAAGATTACATTTTGTGAACCAACACTTGCTGCTAGAGAAGATGAAGTAGCTAAACTAATAGAGAAAACTGGTGCAGAATTTATTCCACCTTATGACGATGCAAAGGTAATTGCAGGACAAGCGAGCGCTGCAAAGGAATTGATTGAAGAACATAAAGACCTTGATGCAATTATTTGTCCTGTTGGTGGTGGTGGTTTACTTGCTGGAACAATTTTAAGCGCTCATTATTTCAGTCCTATGACAAAAGTATATGCAGGAGAACCTGAAGGTGCCGATGATGCTTATCAATCTTTTCTTCAAAAGAAACTGATTCCACAAAAAGAACCTAAATCAATCGCTGATGGATTGCTAACTTCTCTAGGAAAACAAAATTTTGAAATTATTTTAGAAGGTGCTAATGCAATTTTTACGGTCAATGATTCTGAACTATTAGCTGCTATGCGTTTGATTTGGGAGCGGATGAAAATAATTATTGAACCCTCTTGTGCTGTTCCTTTTGCAGCTGTTTTAAAAAATAAAGCACTTTTCGAAAATAAGAAAATAGGAATAATTCTAAGTGGAGGGAATGTTGATTTAGAGCATTATTTCAAACAACTTAATTCAATTTCGTTTTAACTTTGTTCCAGGTTTTTAACTGCCAATTCGTTTTTGCTGTACAGAGTAAATTTCCCTCTAAATCATAGCAATAAATGTCACAAACAGTAAAAACTTCTCCATTTTCAAGCAAAGGCTTTCTTATTTCATTTTCAAATTTTGTTTCATCAATTGAAAAACTGGCAATTGCAGCAGTTTTACCTTGGTAGTGAAATTCTACCTCAAAAGATTTCATGATAATTCTATAGTCTTTAAATCCTAATTTATACAATAAAAGTAAGCCTGAGGAAAACTCTGAAGCTGTTGCCAAAACACAGGCATGAAGCCCTTTTAAATGATTTAAATTCTTTCGCTTGTATGGAATGGTAACTTTAATTTCCCAGTCTGATAATTCTTTTACTTTTAAATCGTGCGGATGATTGAATGGAATGTACCGCTGAAGTAAAAAATTCAGTTTCCATCGACCAAAGCGAGACTTTTTTGCTTGCTCAAAAAGTTGTTCAAAATTCATTATGTTTGGGTTTGATCCCACCAAAGCTAATGAAATGAATCAAGCTGAGCGAGAAATTCTAAATAAGAAAATTCAAAATGAACTAAAAACATTGGAAGTTGAAATTGGCGAACTAAAAGAAAATATAAAGCCTATAGCTCCAGAAAATGCCATTGGTAGAATTAGTAGAATGGATGCGATCAACAATAAAAGTGTAAATGAAGCTGCACTAAGAAAAGCTGAAATTCGATTCGAAGCATTAAAAAATGCCTTACTTTCAATTAACGACAAAGAGTTTGGTATTTGTGCCAGGTGTGGTGAAGAAATCCTAATGGGCAGGCTACTGTTGCGTCCACAAAGTAGATCATGTGTATAATGTGCTCATTAACAACAATTAACCCGACATATTTTAGGCATTTGGCTTTCGAAAACTTACTTTTGAACTTAATTCATATATATATATAAATTTAAAAGACACAACTATGTCTACAGCAACAAAAGGAAATACAGTTAAAGTTCATTACACAGGAACTTTAGAAGATAAAACAGTTTTTGATTCATCTAGAGAAAGAGAGCCATTAGAGTTTACAGTTGGTGCAGGCCAAATGATTGAGGGTTTTGATGTTGCCGTTGAAGGCATGAAGATCGGTGAATCAAAGCAAGTAACCATTCCAAGTGATAAAGCATACGGACCTAAAAGAGAAGATGCAATGATTACTGTACCAAAGACACAACTTCCTGAAGGAATGACTCCAGTACCTGGAATGCAATTGGAAGCAACACAGCAAGACGGTAAAAAACAAGTCCTTGTTGTTGCAGATGTGAAAGAGGAAGAAGTGGTTTTAGATGCCAATCATCCTTTAGCAGGAAAAGATTTAACTTTCGAGATAGAGTTAGTAGAAGTTAAGTAAGATTTTATCTTCTTTCTCAAGAAAAAAACTCCCAAGATTTTGGGAGTTTTTTTTATTCTTTTTTTTCTTTCAAACGATTTCTTTCTTTAAGTGCATTGGTAATAATCCACTCTAATTGACCATTCGTACTTCGAAATTCGTCTGCAGCCCACTTCTCCACAGCTTTCAAAATATCTTCATTTAAGCGCAATGCAAATGCTTTTTTTTTTGCCACTAGGATTATACTTTTTCCATCAAGACAACTATTTGAGTTCCTTGATGACTGATTGAAATAGCTTTCCACCCTTGAAAAGCCAATTGATTAATGCCTTCTTCGAATTTTGTTTGACTCTCGAAAACACCCTTTTTTATGATTTTATATTTTTCCATGATTAATGATTTAGTGTACCGGTATTAATAACTGGTGAAACATCTTTATCCGCGCAAAGCACTGTCATTAAATTACTTACCATTGCAGCCCTTTGATCTCCATCTAAATCTACTACTTTCCGTTTGCTCAATTGGTCAATAGCCTCTTCAACCATCCAAACTGCACCTTCAACAATCTTCATTCTAGCTGCAACAATGGCTGTTGCTTGTTGTCTTCTCAGCATGGCTCCTGCTATTTCAGATGCATAAGCTAAATAGCCAATACGAGCTTCCAAAACTTCAATTCCTGCAATTTCTAAGCGTTCAGCTACTTCAATTACCATGTTTTCATTGATTACTTCCAAGCCACTTCTTAAAGTTACTTCTGACTCATCATCATCAAAATTATCATAGGCATACATTCCTGCTAACTTTCTAACTGCTGCGTCAGTTTGCACCCTTACAAAATTTTCATATATGTCAACTTCAAAAGCAGCTTTGAAGGTATTCTTAACTCTCCAAACCAAAATAACACTGATGTTTACCGGATTTCCAAGTTTGTCATTTACTTTAAGGCGTTCACTATCAAAATTTCTTGCTCTTAAAGAAATGGCTTTCCTAACATAAAAAGGATTCACCCAATAGAAACCATGTACCTTGACAGTACCTTTATATTCTCCAAATAGCGTTAATACTCTTGAACCATTTGGATAGACAAAGAAAAAGCCGAAGCACATAAAAACTGCCGTTAAAAATAGAATCACAGAAAGCGGAGTTCGAATTATTATAACTAATAAAAGACCTACAACGACGAATATTAAAATTGTCATTAACATAACATATCCTGAAGTTGGTTTTATTTCCTTTTCGTGATTCATGGTGTAAAATTTATGATATTAAAATAATATCACAATGATAGTATTTTTTTCAATAACAAACAAATTATAATGATTTATTTATCACATACATCAAGAAACTAAAAAACAAACCCTTAGCTTTCATTTAACAAAAGTATAAAATATTATAAATTGGGATTTCACCTAGCTCTTATTTGATTTTTCTTTGACATCAGAAAAATCTTCTTTTAAGTATTTTTTTCCACCTTGGGCTAATTCTTTTCTAATTTCAGGACTATCTAATTCTTTTGCATTATTATGAGTTACAACTTTTTTTCCAGACTTTGCTTCTACTTTTTCTATTGCCTCTTTTGTAATATTTCCTGCAATATGAATAGCATTTTTAGTCTCAACAAATCCTTCAGCTTGTGTTTCATTAATAATTTCTGTAGAAGTTGCCTCACTAAATATCACAGATGCAAGCTCTAGAGGGGTCATATGATCTCTTAAACTTTCTTTCTTATCGAGCCCTTTGAGTTCTTTATATTGATTTGCATTTAGTCCAAAAGAAGATGAATATAACTCATTTGTCAGAATAGCATACTCTTTTCCTTTACTAATCCCTTTTTCTTTCAATGTATCTGTAAATTTATGTCGAGTATCAATGCTTGCTGTCCTAGTTTCAATCCATTGCTGAGAATAGCCTTTTGCTAAATAGTATCCCTTCCCCCTTTCAATTGCTTTTCCAGGCTGCTCTATTTCATCTAATCGCTCTTTCCCTACTCTTGCCAACCATCTTTTAAATGGCTCTGCTTTCTTTGATGGTATTGATTGAATGATTCTAAAAACACCTTCGGTATCAGAACAATTCATATTTTGCTTACCACCCATAGTCTTAAATGGAAGGGTATGTACAAATTGTACCCACCCTTTAGAAAGCTCTTCATCCCTTTTCCTTAATTTATTTAAATATTGCTTTGGGTCTTTAGAATCTGTAAGCGCCTTAACAACATCTTCAATAACAAAATACCACTCACCTTCAAAGGAAACTCTTCTTATTTCTTCTCCTTCAAAAAGAGCTATTTTATTTAATTCTTGTTTCTTGGATTCAGTCATTATTTATTCTTTTGATTAGTTAATTGGTTTGCTAAGCTTGATAAAAGTAAAATAAATCTTTGAAATTTAGAAATGAAGTAAGCATTGAAAATCCAATTTAATTTTACTTATTCAAGAACATGCTACTTTTATAAAAATTAATTTTGATAAAATCAAAAACTCTAAGATGATTAAAGAAATAAATGGTAATATCTATAGACATTTAACTAAAATTCAACTCAGATTTATGGATCTTGATGTGCTGATGCATGTTAACAATGCCAGATATTTAAATTTTCTAGAAGAAGCTAGACTCTCCTACTCCAACGATGTGATTCAACTTTTTGGAAATCTGAGTGAGTTAAACGTAGTTGTAGCAAGAATTGAAATTGATTATAAAAGTCCCATTTTTTACCCAAATGAAGTTTTAATTTGGACTAGAGTGAGTCATGTTGGAAATAAAAGTTTTGAATTTGACTCATTAATAGGGATAGAGAAAAATGGCTCTTTTACGATTGCTGCTAAATCAATTCAAACAATTGTCTTTTATGACCCCACTCTAAAAAAAAGCACATCGTTTCCTGAAGAGTTCAAAAATAAAATCAAAAACTACGAAGCTGTGAATTAAGTAAATCTTAAAAAATTTGTTTATTCCTTTCAAGTGTTTTACTTTTAGCAGCGTATATGAAATATCGCTGTTTAACATATCAAGAATTTGCCTTAATGGAAGCTGATTTTTCAGAGTTTCTTTATGAGGAAAAAATTAGCTATTTTGAATGGAAGGTGCTTCAAGACCAACACTCTCAACAAGCTCTGCACTTATTAAAAAAATACAGCGATTTGACTTTTGATAAGGTAATGAAAGATATTGATTGCTTGCAATTTAGAAGTAATCGTAAAGTAAGCACCATCTATTTTAAAAGTAGCGCTTATGTAAAAATTGAAATTGAAAGTCTAACACAAAAATATATTGACTTCAGTCAACCCTTGGAAAAAGTATTGACTAAAAGGAAGACAAGTATACCTCTAAAAGTAAAAAAGTCAGTGAAAAACTATGAAGAATCGAGAGAAAATAAGATTTTTCAACTAATCGAGTCAGGATTTTATGTTGTTCCTTTTTCTTCTTTTCAGCAAGTAGATCAATTAAAAAATATCCAATTAAATTAGGGTAACTTCGCATCTAAATACATTATTAGATGATTAAACCGATTGTTGCAAGTACATTTTTAGTACTCACTTCCCTTGCTTTATTAACTCAGTGTAAATCTTTAAGTGGGGTATCTTCCAAAGAAACAGCTTTAAATCCACCAACTGCATTTATTGAGAACGACAATGATTTTGCTTTTAGAGTTCTTGCAGATGGAATAGTAACAGACTTGATGAAAAAGCATAACATCCAAGCAGCTTCATTAAGTTATTTAGTAGGCTGGGAACAATACGTCAACAAGTCATATCAGCTTTCTGAAAATGATCTTGCAATTGACTCAACTAGTATTTTTCAAGCAGGAGAATTAAGTAAGCCTTTAGCAGTATTATCTGTAATGAGTTTAGTGAAAGAGAACCATTTTGACCTCAATAGAGATATTCGCGGTGATTTAAAATTATGGGGCATAAAAAACAATTATGAAGAAACATTTCTTTCACTAAGAAATGTGCTTAAGAACAGAGGTGGTTTCAACTTTACTTCTATTGATGCTTATTCGTTAGAAGAGGAAAAACCTTCATTGGAGCAGTTAATTCAAGGAAAAAATCCCGCTAAAAATAAAGCGCTTCAATTAACAAATGAACCAATCAAAAATTTTCATCCTAATGATGGAGGTTATTTAGTCGTTCAAAAACTAATTGAACAAACAATGAGAGAATCATTTGAATCTTTGTGTAAAGTTTATGTGTTGGGTTATTTGGAAATGAATTCTAGCTCAATTTTAAATCCACTTGATGATTCAAGAGTCGTTCCAGGTTATTCTATTAAAAATAAAAAAAATGATCAGTATTCAATTTATCCTTCATCAGCTGCTAAGGGATTATGGTCAACGTCTTACGATTTAAGTAAATTATTAAATCATTTGGTTTGGTCAGTCGAAGGAAAATCTTCCATTATGGATGAAGAAGCTGCTAAAGACGTACTCGAAAATCAACTGGGTATAAAATATCACCCAAAATTTCAAAGTATCAGTTATTATGGAATGACAGACGGATACACTGCTCATATCTCAGCTTCTTTAAGGGATAAAATTGGACTTTCAATTATGACTAATTCAAGTAATGGTGGAGCTTTTATTGATGAATTGTACCTGTACCTTAACAGAACTGTGCCTTCAATTGATGAATAATTAAACTAATCTTTTAAATTAACATTCTAACTAATTAAAGTATGGAATTCGAATTGGTTTCCGATTTCAAACCTACAGGAGATCAGCCTCAGGCTATTGAAAAATTAGTTGGAGGAGTTAACAATGGTGATGTTGCTCAAACGCTTTTGGGAGTTACCGGTTCAGGGAAAACTTTTACCATTGCTAATGTAATCAAGCAAACCAATCGTCCTACTTTGGTTTTAAGCCACAACAAAACACTCGCAGCTCAATTGTATGGCGAATTCAAACAGTTTTTTCCAAAAAATGCTGTTGAATACTTTGTTTCTTACTATGATTATTACCAACCAGAAGCCTATTTGCCAGGATCTGACATCTATATTGAAAAAGATCTTGCCATAAATGAAGAGATTGAAAAGCTGCGTTTAAGTACGACTTCGGCCCTACTTTCAGGAAGAAGAGACGTGATTGTTGTTTCCTCTGTTTCATGTATTTATGGTATTTCAAACCCTTCAGATTTCAAACAAAATATTACCCGAATTACTAAGGGACAAAAAATCAGTAGAAATAAGCTCTTACATCAATTTGTGTCTGCCTTATACTCACGAGCTGCAGCTGAATTTACCAGAGGAAAATTTCGAGTAAAAGGAGATACTGTAGATATTTTTCCCGCCTACGCTGACATTGCCTATCGAATCAGTTTTTTTGGAGACGAAATAGAAGATATTCGTTCTTTTGAACCAGAAACAGGAAATACCATTGAAGTTTTTGAGACACTAAGTATTTATCCGGCAAATATATTTGTAACAACTAAAGAGCGCTTGAATGATGCTGTTTGGGAAATACAGCAAGACATGGTGAAACAAGTAGCTTATTTCAAAGAAATAGGGAAACCACTTGAAGCAAAAAGGTTAGAAGAAAGAACCCTTTACGATTTAGAAATGATGAAGGAATTGGGTTACTGTTCAGGTATCGAAAATTATTCGCGTTATTTTGATAATCGTCAACCAGGAACTCGTCCTTTTTGTTTGATGGATTATTTTCCTGATGATTACTTGCTTGTAGTTGATGAAAGTCACGTAACCGTTTCGCAAGTGAACGCCATGTATGGAGGTGATCGATCGAGAAAAATAAATTTAGTAGAATATGGTTTTCGCTTGCCAGCAGCGATGGACAATCGTCCGCTGAAATTTGAAGAATGGGAAGCATTGCGCAACCAAACTATTTATGTTAGTGCAACACCTGCAGATTATGAATTAAGAGAGTCAGAGGGAGTTGTTGTTGAGCAAGTTATTCGACCAACAGGTTTACTAGATCCTGTTATTGAGATTCGACCATCACTTAATCAAATTGACGATTTGATGGAAGAAATTGTAATTCGGTCTGAAAAAGATGAAAGAGTGTTGGTTACTACATTGACTAAAAGAATGGCAGAAGAACTGACAAAGTATTTTGCCTCCAATGGCATTAAATGCCGCTACATTCATTCTGATATCGATACATTAGAACGTGTTGAAATTTTAAGAGACTTGAGGTTAGGAACTCTTGATGTTTTAGTTGGAGTAAACCTTCTCCGTGAAGGATTAGATCTACCTGAAGTTTCATTGGTTGCTGTAATGGATGCAGATAAAGAAGGTTTTTTGCGTTCCGGCAGGTCATTGACTCAAACAGCAGGACGGGCAGCAAGAAACATTAATGGTAGAGTAATTTTCTATGCTGATACTATTACCGGTTCCATGCAAAAAACAATGGACGAAACTGACAGACGTAGAGAAAAACAAGTAGCATACAATTTAAAATACGGCATTACTCCACAAGCTTTAAATAAACAAAAACACAGCATTCTTCGTCAAACAAAAGTCGCTGATGGAAGTAATTTAGTTAATTACGATGATCAAATGGAAGCAAATTCTTTAGCAGCAGAACCATCAATGAAGTATAAATCTCAAGATGCACTTAAAAAAGCCATTCAACAAACTAAGAAAAAGATGGAAAAAGCAGCTAAAGAATTGGACTTTATTGAAGCTGCAAGACTAAGAGATCAGATGTTTGAGCTACAATCTAATCTGAGTTCTAAGTAGTCACAGATAAAAGGATAAAAAAACAGCTTTTTTTTAGCTCACATTGATTGATATTGAGGAAAAAATAATACATTTGCCGTCCCGTAAAAAGGAATAGTTCTTAAAAGAATTTTGGTTCGGTAGTTCAGTTGGTTAGAATACCTGCCTGTCACGCAGGGGGTCGCGGGTTCGAGTCCCGTCCGGACCGCCAAAGCCTTCCTCCTTTTGGTGGAGGGCTTTGTCATTAATAGCAGTATGTTAACGTAAAATGATTCGTCAAATTACTTCAATATGTACTGGTCGAGTAGCCTGCCTGTCGGCAGACAGGCTCAGCTGGATAGAGCATTCCGACTTGGTAAGTCGGAACGGTCACAGTTAAACCTTTTAAGTAAGGTTCGGGTTATGAATTGAATATTGGTCGAGTAGCTCAGCTGGATAGAGCATCTGCCTTCTAAGCAGACGGTCACAGGTTCGAATCCTGTCTCGATCACTAGAGAATGAAATCCCAAGTTGCAGCGCAATTTGGGATTTTTTGTTTTCAAGAGTATAGAGCTTGCTCTTAAATGAATTGTAAACAAAAAATCTATTTTCTGCGAAGCAGAAATAGGATTTCATTTTGACCTCGGAGTTCACAGGATCGTCACAGGCAATCCTGTCTCGATCACAAAGCCCCGAACTTCGGGGCTTTGTTGTTTAATAATGTAGCTACTATTATGTTTTATGTTTACATACTTCATTCTGATTCAAAAGACCAATACTATGTTGGACACACTGCAGGTATTGATGACCGAATACATAGGCATAATTCAAAAAGAAACAAATACACCAAAAGTGGTGTTCCGTTAATAGGACAATCGAAATTCTACTCGCCTATTTAAAGCTTTTCCTTTTTCAGTTTCGTTATCACTTAAAGCTTTCAATTCTCCCATACCAGAAGTGATAATTCGAGCTTCTTTGATTCCATTTTTAAGTAGATATGTCTTTACAGCTTCAGCACGTTCTTTTGACAATTTTAAATTTCTCTCAGCACTTCCATCGCTATCTGTATGTCCGATTACTTCAATTGTTAAATTTGAAAAGGAATTCATTAATTCAAGGAGTGCGTTTAAATCAGAAAAAGAATTTTTCAGGAGAATCGATTCATCGTGATTAAAATGAATACGCAAATCAAAACTCAAATCTTCCTTTAAATGAAACTGTTCGATAGTCGACATTCGATCACAAACTGTTTGCCTTATTATTTCATCTGCTTGAGGAATTCTTTCCCCTTTTGAAACAAGTGAATGAGCTTTAATTAATACCGCTGAATCATAAAAAGGGTCGCCGACATCTCCAATAGCCATTTTTAAACGGTACTTTTTTCCAGATTTTAACCTTGCTACTGCTTTAAGTGGAACGGTGAAGCCATCAAATTCAAAAACATAGGCACGCATAAACATTTCTTTATTAACCTCCCAAAATGCAGTATTGTGACTATTATAAAAATCAGACTTTAGAAAAAATTCCTCGTTTCTTCTATGATTCACCTGATCAATACTAACAACAGTAGAACTACTTGGAAGTTTGGCAATATTTAATGGGCTCAACGCCTTAGAGCCGATTTCAGTAATAAAAAAACCGAAAATATCATTCACTCCTCGACCAACAAATTCAGGATATTCCTCAGAAGCAAAAACGTAAGTAAATTCTATACTATCACGCAATGCAATTAAATCAAATTCTATACTAACAGCATCCATAACTATTCCAGTTGCAATAGCTTGTAAATCTGCATCAGGTAACCTACTAGTTCTCGTACTTGTATTGGAGAGTCGATTCGGTCCTTTAGCATCAAAAACATTTCCTGTAGAAAGAATAATCCCTTTATCCATCAATACTTCAGGACTTTCATTAATAAAAGCTCCAATTGACATTGGATTACCAGTAAATTTAACATTGTCAATAATTAAATCACTTTGACTTTGAAGTAACCAATCCTTTAAAAATTGTTCAGCGGTATAAGAAGTATCAAGCCTCAACTGTCCAAAAACAATTGAGGCTATCAAATAAAAATATAGAAGTAAACAAGCCTTTTTCACTAGGCTATTACTTATCAGCATTAAGTATTAATGGCAAACCATCTCCACCTCCACCGATAACAATTATTTTAGAGTTGCTTGATTTGGCTAACTCAATTGTAGCGGATATTCCTTTTTCTCTTAAAATATTATCTGTAATACTCGCACTAAGAATTTTGTTGGCTTTTGCTTTTCCTTCTGCATCAATTCTTCTACGCTCGGCTTCTTTTTCTTCTTTTTCTAAAATGTACTCATACTTCTGAGACTCTTGTTCTGCTGATAGTTTCTGTTCAATTGCGGTTTTAATCATTTCAGGAAGCTTTATTGACCTGAAAAGTAAAGCTTTCAAATCAACGTAGTTTTCTTCTAAAACTTTACTGATACTTAATTGAATTTTTGTTTCAATTTCTTGACGCTTAGAGGCATATAATTCTTCAGGTGTGTATTGACCAATTATTTGTCTTACAGCAGACCTTAATTCAGGACGAATTAAACTTTCTATGTAATTGTCTCGAAAAGCACGATACAAATAACCAATTTTATCTGGTGCAGGTCTGAAACGCAAAGAAACATCAATATTAATTGAAAGACCGTCTCTAGACAAAACATCCATGGTTTCTTCAATTTGTTGCTCTTCCACTCTAAAAATAATCACATCATTCCAAGGAGCAACAATATTCAAACCTTCAGTTTTAACATTTTCAACATCTAATCCTGAAGTATATTTTTTAAATATAACAGCTCGCTCAGTTGGCTGAAGTATAACGAAGATATTTGACAGAACTATAAGTATGATAATTACTGCAACACCAATAAAAATATATGGCTTTATTTTATTTGGGTCAAAAGATGGTTGTTCAAATTGATTCATAGGATTTTTTTTTTCAAAGGTACGATTGAAATATTGAATTAGTGGTTTAATAAATAATTGTTTGTATTAAGACAATTCTTAGAATGGAAAGTTTATCGAGAAAATACCAAACTGAGAGAATTTAAAAATAATTATTGTATAACATCAAAGAAATCTCTTCTTCTATTTAGCTTTAAGTCCTGCAAAACTGAAGCCTTAACATTTATAGTGATATTATAACTCTGACGGATTCCATATGGAATCCAGTTTACTGCCATTTCCCAACAATGCAAGTTTCTATTAATATTAATTGATGTATAAGTAATGTCTTTTCTTTCAATATCATATCCTGAAGTAAAACCAATTTTCCAATTTTCAGTTAAGCTAAAATCACCACTAAAGTTGAGTGTTTGCATAACACTTGATTCAAAAGCGGGTTTGCTGTATCTGATGTTGTATGTAACGTTCAAGGACCATGGTATAGTAAAATCAACATATTGTTCTGGGAAAGCATTTATATGGTCTAACTCCTGTTCTGTTCCATGCTCGCTTTCTTTCTTTTTACGTTGATTGCCTTTCCCTCCTCTTAGTGAAAAATTCATTGCAATATTTGCATTAGTTAAGCGAAAGTACTTGTCTTCTTGCTCTTTATAAAAGGTATTTATTTTTCTTCCATTACTATCGATTGCATAAGGATCTAGATTTCCTCCAAATTGAAAGTTAAAAAAATCGCCAATTCTACTTCTAGCATTAAAACTCAGTGGTGCCCAATTTAATGAGTCAGCAGAAAGATCGTAGCTAGAGTTGAAAACAAAGTTCTCAAAAATAGTAATCTTCTTAAAACCTGTAGTATCTTTCTTGGAAGCAACTTTCATTTCTAAGTTATTTAGCAAATTAAACCCAATTCTTCCACTCTCTCTTCTACTAGGGGAACCGTTTAATCCTCCTTCAAAAATGGAGTATTCAATTTCTTTTCCAGTTGTGTCTCTAATGGTTCTTAGACCTGTAGTTATTTCAGGTTGGTAATTGTAACTAATGGAGGGAGTCATCACGTGACGAATGGCTTTTACTTTTCCTCTTTTAAATTGATACATACTATAAAACTTCGTCGTTAGAGCTGTGTTAAAATTATAACTCCCTCCTCTTTCAAAGCCTACTAAAGTATCTCTAACTTGTTGATTAGTTTCTCTATCGATGGTTTTACGAACAGTTTCAAGCGCCCAAACTTCAGAGTAATTAAAAGATGGATTAACAGTAGCATATTTAAATAATTTAAAGGAAGTAGCTAATGGTATCACATGCCTTGCACCAACCTGAAAGTCCTTAACTACTCGGTCTAATGTAAACAAAGAATCAACTGTTCTAATTTGATTACTAACAGAACCAGAATAACTTACACCTAGATTTCTATATGCAGACCGCCACCATTCATTTCCAATTTTACCCATGGTTTTAAATGGCTGTAATCGACTTACATTAAATGTTGCATCGGGTAATGTAAGATTAACATCCCCAGTTTGTGTATTTTGATTGTGACGAGCACTTAAAGTTAAATTGAAAGGCTTAGTAGGAAAAGAATTAGAATAGGTAATAGAAGATTGAAATGTATTGGTTAAAAAATTTTGATCAAAGCTATTTAAATTATTTCTAAAGTTATTTCTAGAACCTGCACTAACATCCGCAGCAAATCGACTACCAGGTCTGGATTTAGGATCTTGACTGTGTCGCCAACTCAAGAAGAACTCATTACTTTCTGAGTAATCGGGAAAATCTGGGAAACTATTTTTAAACTTAGTGAATGTAATATTCACATTCCCGCTGTACTTATACCTGTTGCGATAATTTGAATTCAACTTACCACCCCAACTTCCCAAAGAATAGACATCTCCTGTTAAACTCAAATCCATGTAATCACTTAACCCAAAATAAAAACCTCCATCTCTAAGAAAAAACCCAAATTGACGTGAGTCTCCGTAGGTAGGAATTAAGATACCTGATGAACGCCCTTTTTTGTTGGGGAAAAGTCCAAAAGGTAAACCCAATGGTGTTGGTACTTCTCCAAGCTTTAAAACTGTAGGACCAGTTATGATTTTTTCATTTGGAATAACCTTTAATTTATTTGTAGCTAAAGAGAAGTGAGGATGATCTAAATTACAAGTTGTATAATGACCATTTCGGATATACATCACGTTTGTTTCTGTCTTCTTAACTTCATTTCCTTTAATAAATCCTTCTCCTTCTTGAGTTTTAACTTCAGCAATTTTCCCTTTTTTCGTTTCGAAATTATAGTTCATTTCTCCTGCTCTAAATTCCTGAGGACCATCTTGAAAAACCGGAAGTCCTGCCATCTTACCACTACTATCGGGCATACCGTTGGCAGTTACTAAATTACTTCTCAGGTCTAATTCAATGAAGTCAGCTGTGAGTGTAGTATTCTCCTGTACAACCTTTGCATTTTTATACAAAAAAATTTTCTCAGTTGACATATCAATCAACAGAGAATCAGTTGCTTCATAAACAACCTTATTTTCAATAGCATCAGGAGAAATTGTGGTATTGTTTTTGGAAGTATCTTCACTAGTTATTAAACTATCAGTAAGATTATTTGAAATTGAATCAGAAGCAATTTTTAAAGAATCTTCTAAAAGTATGTCTGTACTGACATAAGAACTATCGTTCACTGATTCCACCTGAGCAAAAATGCTTAGAGAACAGGTCGTAGTTATTAACATTGACAAGATGAAAACCCGTGAAAAAGATGAAATAGATTGCAACCTTATAATACTATTTTTGTAAGTGACACAGGTGTTGTAATCGCCGCCAAAACTAATTAAAAATATTAATACTGAGTCTTCAAATCATATGTCGTTAAAGAAGTTTAAGTTAACATCAATCTTAATTTGTTGTTTTCTTTCTTTTGGTTATAGCCAAAATGAAGAATCATTTTTTGGCAAACTGCGCACCGTTGTTATAGATGCGGGGCATGGAGGTAAAGATGTTGGATGTCTCGGATCTGCAAGTTATGAGAAAGATGTAGCCCTTGCAATTTCACTTAAATTAGGAAAATACTTAGAAGATACCTATAAAAATTTAAATGTAATCTACACTCGAAAAACAGATGTATTTGTGGAATTACATGAGCGCGCTAGAATTGCCAATCGAGCAAAAGCAGACTTATTTATTTGCATTCATGCCAATTCTGCTCATTCAGCAGCCTTCGGAACAGAAACATTTGTAATGGGGAACGCCGATTCTGATGCAAACTTAAGAGCTGCTCAAAGAGAAAATGCCACAATACTTTTGGAAGATAATCACGAGGAACGCTATGAAAACTTCGATCCTAACTCACCTGAATCATATATAGCAATGACGCTCGTTCAAAGTGCTTATCAACACCAAAGTATCAACTTTGCAGACAAAGTGCAAAGTCAATTTAGAGAACGAGTTGGCAGAAAAGATCGTGGAGTTAAAATGGCTCCTCTACTTGTCCTTCACCAAACCACCATGCCAAGTGTATTAATAGAAACTGGTTTTTTAACTAACAAAGAAGAAGAAAAATTCTTAACTTCCGAGCTAGGGCAAGATTATTTAGCATCAGCGATTTATCGAGCTTTCAAAGAGTATAAAGATGAAATGGAAGGTAAATCCTCAAGTATTGTAGAGGATTCAAAGGAAGTAAAAACTGCAAGTATCAATCAACCAGAGACATCAACTAGTTACACACACCAAAAATCTGAAGGATTAGTTTTTAAGGTACAACTTGCAACCACCGCTTCAAAAATTGAAGATTTGGAAAATACTTTTAAAGGTTTAGAGGAAATTGATTATTATGAAGCAGGTGGACTTTACAGATATACCTATGGAAGTGCAACAAATATAGAGGCAGCAAATTTATTAGAAAAAAAAGCAAAAAGTACGGGACATACCGATGCATTTATTGTGGCATTTTTAAATGGCAATCGTATTGCAGTTGGCGAAGCTGTTAAGCTTTTAAAACCATAAAAAGGAAAACCTAATGAAAATAAAAAAAGAAGTTAAAGTAGGAGTAGCAATGCTAATTTCCATTGGATTACTTTTTTGGGGTGCAAACTTTTTAAAAGGAAATGATATCTTCAAAAATAACCGTCATTTTTATGCAGTTTATGATCACATTGATGGTTTAACACCTTCTAGTCCTGTTCTTATTAATGGCTTTAAAGTTGGACAGGTAGATGAAATTAATTTTGCTTCCAATCGATCGGCTAAGTTGATCGTTAAAATTACAGTAAGTCAGAAAGACTTTTTCATTCCAAGTGATTCAAAAGCAAAAATTATCTCTTCTGACTTACTTGGATCTAAAGCGATAGACCTTCAACTAGGTACTTCTCAAATAGAAATTGAAAACCTCGATACTTTGACTTCAGATATAGAAATCTCTTTAACAGAGTCAGTAAATCAACAAATTGCACCTTTAAAAAAGAAAACAGAATCTTTAATTGGCACTGTAGATTCAGCAATTACTGTCATTAGTTCAATATTTGATTCAAAAGCTCGAAATGATATTGGAAATAGCTTTACGAGTATTAGAGAAGTATTGTCAACATTCGAAAAAACCATGATTAGGGTTGATGGTATGGTAAGTGATGAACGTGAAAATGTAAGTCTTATATTAACTCATATAGAATCAATCACTGATAATTTTGCATCAAATAATTCTAAGCTTTCAGCAGTGATTGATAATATGGAAGCAATAACAGATTCTTTAGCCGCATCTAATTTAAAGCAAACAGTTGAAAATGCTGCAATTGCTATGCAAGCAACAGCAGATTTAATGACTAAAGTGAATAATGGAGAGGGTTCTTTTGGTGCTTTAATGAATAATGACAGCCTTTATAATAACCTCGAAAATGCTGCTCGTGACTTAGATTTATTGCTAATTGATATGCAAGACAATCCACAACGCTATGTACATTTTTCAATTTTTGGAAGAAAAAATAAGAAAAAAGATAAATCCAAATCTAACAATTAGCATCAGCTATTGTTAAAAAATTCATAATTTGGGGTTTTAATTATAATGGTTTCTATGAGTATTTCAAACATTCTTTTTATTCTTATTCTTCTCGGAACAGTGATATGGTTTACTGTAAATGTTCGCAAAGTTCGAAGAAATATTTTATTGGGACGAGAGAAAGATATTTCAGACAACAAAGCCGAGCGTTGGAAGGTAATGGCAAAAATTGCCTTAGGGCAATCCAAAATGGTAAAAAAACCAATTTCCGGTATATTACATTTATTCGTCTACTTAGGATTTGTAATAATAAATATTGAAGTTTTAGAAATTGTAATTGATGGTATTTTTGGAACTCATCGAATTTTTGCTACCCCACTTGTTCCTGTTTATGATGTTTTGATTGCCAGTTTCGAAATTCTTGCGTTTTTAGTCCTTGCAGCTTGTGTAATTTTCTTAATCAGAAGAAATATTTTAAAAATAAAACGCTTTGGATTTCGAGAAATGATTGGTTGGCCAAAAACAGATGCCAACATCATTTTAATAGTAGAAGTTTTACTAATGGGTGCATTTTTGAGTATGAATGCTGCTGATTCAATTTTACAACAAAGAGGTGAAGCACATTATACAGTTGCAGGAGCTTTCCCAATTAGTAATTTCATTAGCCCTTGGATGGATGGAATTAGTTCGGCTAGTTTAATATCCCTTGAACGAGGCATGTGGTGGTTTCACATCATTGGAATCTTATTGTTTTTAAACTATCTCCCCTATTCTAAACACTTTCATATTATATTAGCATTTCCAAATGTATATTATTCCAAACTGAATCCAAAAGGTCAATTTAACAACATGGAAGCAGTGACAAAAGAGGTGAAACTAATGTTTGACCCAGATGTAGATCCTTATGCAACTCCCGCAGAACCTGAAGAGCCTGTTCAACGTTTTGGAGCAAAGGATATTCAAGATTTATCGTGGAAAAACTTAATGGATGCCTATTCTTGTACAGAATGTGGACGATGCACAGATCAATGCCCTGCATCACAAACCGGAAAGTTGTTGTCCCCTAGAAAGATAATGATGGATACCAGAGACCGAATGGAGGAAGTCGGTAAAAACATCGATAAGTATGGTAAAGACCACAAGGATGGCAAATCACTTTTGGGAGACTACATAAAAGAAGAAGAGTTATGGGCTTGCACTACATGCAATGCCTGCGTAGAAGCTTGTCCTGTTAGCATTGATCCGCTTTCAATTATCATGGAAATGAGAAGATCGTTAGTAATGGAAGAATCTAAAATTCCTTCTGAATTGGCAGGTATGCTCACAAATATTGAAAATAATGGAGCTCCATGGCAATTTGCTCAAAACGATAGAGGAAATTGGATCAAAGAAGGTTAAACACTTTATAAAAATAAAAGAATGAGTGAAATAAATCAACTAAATGTACCAACCATGGCAGATCTTCTTGCAAAAGGAGAGAAACCTGAAGTTTTGTTTTGGGTAGGTTGTGCAGGAAGCTTTGATGATCGAGCTAAAAGAACTACACGTGCTTTTGCTAAAATTTTGAATGCTGTTGGAACCAATTTTGCAATTTTAGGAACAGAAGAAAGTTGTACTGGAGATCCTGCCAAAAGAGCTGGAAATGAGTTTTTATTTCAGATGCAAGCAATGACCAATATTCAAGTTTTAAATGGTTACGAAGTAAAAAAAATTGTTACTACTTGTCCTCATTGCTTTAATACATTAAAAAATGAATATCCAGGTTTAGGAGGGAATTACGATGTGATGCATCACTCCCAATTTCTTCAATCGCTAATTGATGAAGGTAAGTTGAAAATTGAGGGCGGAAATTTCAAAGGTAAAAAAATCACATTTCACGACCCTTGCTACTTGGGAAGAGCCAATAATGAATATGAAGCACCAAGAAAACTAATCGAAGCGCTCGACAGTGACTTGGTAGAGATGAAACGTTGTAAAACAAAAGGCTTATGCTGTGGTGCAGGTGGTGCGCAAATGTTTAAAGAAGCTGAACCAGGAAAAAAAGAAGTCAATATAGAACGAATGGACGATGTTGAAGAAGTTAATCCTAATATTGTTGCTGTTGGTTGCCCCTTTTGCACGACAATGATGACAGACGGGGTGAAAAACAAGGAAAAAGAAGATACCATTAAGGTATATGATTTAGCTGAACTTATTTCTGAAGCAAATAACTATTAGAAACAATTTATTACAAAAAAAGCCTCGAATTATCGAGGCTTTTTTTGTAAATAGTAAAAATACTATTGTTTTATCAGTTTCTTAGTTTTAATAATCTCCCCATCAACTTGAATACTTAAAAAATAAATACCGCTATTAAGTGCAGTTAAATTCATATTGATTTGTTCTGCTCCTTGATTAATTCTAGTTTTATGAATCACTTTACCAAGCAAATCATATACAATAACATCTTGATTTGCATAATTCATAGAAGATTCAAAATTTACTTTTAAAACATTACTTACAGGATTTGGAAATAGAGAAAGATTAAGTTCTTTCTTTTCAAATTTACTTAAACCTGTAACGTAAGAAGTATTTACTTTAATAAAAAATGAGTTTGTATTAGAAGGATCTGCTTGATCTTCAAATTTAAATTCATAATAAGAATTACCAACATTATTGTTGGGTTTATGATAGAAAATAAAATTTTGTGCAGCAGAATCGCTCAACTCTACTTCTCCAAGATTTAACATATTGCTAAATTCTATGCTTTGAGAAGAACCTGACTCTAATAAAGGGGTACAAATATTCATCCAGCAAATAGAATCAGCTGTACCTGTCACAACAGAAGTCTCTATTCTAGAAAATTTCCAAGAACTACTTGCAAATCTATTGTTAAACACATTTAAGCTAATTACTTGTTCGTAAACTGTATCAGGAGTATTGTTATTTAGTCCAAAATTAAAGTTGATAGTATCTCTATTTAAGTAATTTCTATTTTCATCAACCATAAGTAAATCATCAGCATTCAAAACATTACTTCAAAAAAGTATGAAAACTGAAGAACTAATCGTTTCATCTTGCCTATCATAAAACTCATACCTGTATAAAGAAGTTCCAAATTGTTTGTTTGGATAGTGATAAACAACAAATCCCATAAGGCCTGCAGCTGTATCTCCAGGAGCAACAACAGCCTGATCATCTACATCCCATGTAGTTTCTGTTCCTGCTGGTTTTTCACCAAAACAGGTAGATCCCCAACATACTGCATCACCTGTTCCAGGAACAACGCTGATTTCGTGCCTTTTTAAACCTACAGTTATTTGTCTTGTACTGTTATTAATCACATTAGCAAATCCCTTTTCTTCAAAAGATAAGAAAGTTAAAGAAGTATCTATTGAGTTATCAAAAATTAGGGTATCGCCAATCAAATTATTATTTTGATTATCGAAAATGGTGATGTCCTGACTTTGGGCATTATAAATAAAGAAGGAAAATGCGCTTATTAGTAATATTTTTTTCATTAAATTGTATTTAATATTGCAAATATAAGAAATTACATTTTTTTACAATAAAGACTTTTTTAGAGTCTCTAAACTATTTTCTTAAAATCAGAAAAATTCATGAAAAATACACGTTTATTATTAGGACTAATTTTACTTTTCTCGCTAAGTTTAACTGCTCAAAACCAAAAAAATGGAATACCTGAGACAGATGTAGTGACATTAAGTGGAGAAACATTTAACACTGGGAATTTCGAAAATAATGGAAAGCCGATTATTGTTAACTTCTGGGCTACTTGGTGTGCTCCATGTAAAAGAGAATTAAATAATATCAATGAAATGTATGAAGAATGGCAAGAAGAAACAGGTGTTAAGTTGATAGCAATGTCTATTGATGATATTCGAAACATGGCAAAAGTAGCACCCTATGTCAATGGTAAAGGCTGGGAATATGAAGTATACATTGATCCAAATGGAGATTTTAAACGCGCCATGGGAGTGAATAATGTACCACACACGTTTTTAGTTAATGGAAAAGGAGAAGTAGTTTGGCAACATAACTCATACTCCGAAGGCGATGAATACGAATTATATGAATTAGTAAAGAAACTTTCTGAGGGAAAACCTATTAATTAAGCCTCTTTTTTTAAATTATTATCTTTTTTCTTGATTTTCTCAATAATGAAGTTATTCATAAAAGCATTTTTAACAATCATTGCTTTTTCACTTTTTAATAAAGTTAATGCCCAAACTTTTGACCAAGTAATGAGCAAAGGTGAAATTCGAGGAAACTTTCAATTCGACTCCCAATTTTACCAAGAAGATACTGTTATTGGTGCCCAAAAAGTAGATGAAAAAAATTCGTTCTAATGGATTTTTAAATTTAATCTATACCAATGGTGGTTTTTCTGCGGGTTTTAGGTATGAAAGTTACCTAAATGCACTTTTGGGTTTTCCTGCAGGTTATGAAGGAAACGGAGTTCCTTATCGATTTGCTTCTTATCAAAAAGACAAATTAAGTTTTACTGTTGGGAATTTTTATGAGCAATTTGGAAATGGGTTGATTTTAAGAACTTATGAAGAAAGAGGCTTAGGGTATGACAATGCTTTTGATGGAATTCGGCTAAAATACGAACTAACAAAAGGACTTAACTTAACAGGATTGATTGGGAAACAGCGAATATTCTTTGATTACGGTGAAGGAATTGTCAGAGCATTTGATGCTGAATTACAAGTAAACCAGGTTTTTGAACCATTGAGTAAAAGTAAAACGAACATTATTTTAGGAGGAAGTGCAGTTAGTAAGTATCAAGCAGATCAAGATTCACGCTATGTTTTACCTGAAAATGTTGGATCTTTTGCTGGTAGAATAAACGTTCATCGAGGAAAAGTAAATCTAAATGCTGAGTATGCCTACAAAATAAATGATCCTTCATCAGACAATGGATTTATTTATAAACCCGGTGAAGCACTATTCATTCAAACCTCTTATTCCAAAAAAGGATTTGGTTTAGTATTGGCAGCAAAGCGCAACGATAACATGAGTTTTAGATCGGATCGTACAGCTGATGAACAAAATTTATTGATTAACTTCTTACCTGCTCTTACAAAACAACACACCTATAACTTATTGGCAACGCTCTACCCCTACGCTACTCAGTTAAATGGAGAAGTCGCTTTTCAAGCTGACTTGTTTTACAAGTTTAAAAAAGGAAGTGTATTAGGTGGCAAAAGAGGGATGGATATTCAAATAAATTACTCTACTGCAAACAATCTAGATACAACATTGCTTAATGATGAATCAACTGTTAGAAAAGGTTATAAAAGTAAATTCTTTTCAGTTGGAGAAGTTTATTTCAAGGATTTTAACGTGCAAATCGATAAGCGTTTTAGTAAAAAGTTAAACGGTCGGTTTACCTATGCTAACTTAGTCTACAATCAAGATATTATTGAAGGAAAACCAGGTGTTCCTTTAGTATATGCCGATGTTGCTATAGCCGATGTTACTTATAAATTTAACATAAGAAACTCCATAAGAACAGAAGCTCAATTTTTAATTTCTGAGCAGGACAATGGCGATTGGGCAACTTTATTGATTGAATATTCCTATTCCCCTCATTGGTTTGTTGCAGTATTAGATCAATACAACTATGGGAATAGTGATGCAGAAAAACAAGTACATTATTATAATTTCTCTTTTGGCTACAACGATAAAGGAAGCCGAATAACTATGAGCTATGGAAGACAGAGAGCTGGAATTTTCTGTGTAGGAGGTGTATGTCGAGTTGTTCCAGCATCTAATGGATTATACTTATCTTTGACTAGTAGTTTTTAAAAATTATGAAAATACTTAACCTTTTTTTTCTTTTAAGTATAGCATTTATTGCTTGCGATGAGGTTGATGACCCATTTCCTGAAAACGTAGGAATAAGTTTTTCATTGGATGGAAATACTGAATACATCGTTGAACCCGACTTGGGAGTTAGTTCAGAAGCTGATTTAATTAACCTAATTACCCAAACTCGTTGGGATAGTTCAGAAAGTCCCGACAATTCGAATCAGCGCTTTATGGTTTTAGAAGAATTTACAGGGCATACCTGTATTTTCTGTCCTGCAGGTACTAAAGAAATTTTGCGATTAGACAGTATTTATGGTGATCAATTAATTCCTGTTGGAATTCATGCCGGTGGATTTGCTGTTCCAAGCCCACCTCCCTACACCTACGACTTTAGAGTTGAAGGCGGACATGGTGAAATATACCTAACAACATTCAATCCTGGAAACGCCTACCCAAGAGGAATGGTTAGTAGATTAACAGGACGCTCAGTAAGTTCTGCAAATTGGGCAATTCAAATCAATCAATTAAAAAATGATGCTCCGAAAGTTAAATTAGCAATTAAGAATTACTACTCTGATAGTTTAAAAATCTTGAGAATGCAGATAGATTTTGAATGGCTAAGCGACTTATCTGAAGATTATAATTTACAAGTTTATCTTGTCGAGGACAATATTATTGCTTGGCAAAAAGATGGAAATAAAGAAATTGAAGATTACAACCATCGTTTTGTGTTGCGAAAAGTTGTAAATGATACCTATGGGAAGAGTCTTGAAACAGCTGTAAATGGTCAAAAGAAATCTATCCAGTACATTACTTCAGTGAAATCTGAATGGGACGTACAAAATTTAAGTTCTGTAGCATTCATTTTTAACAGTGCTGAAAGTTCATATGAAATTATTCAAGGAAATACAGCAGACTTTCCATAACCTTCTTTTACTTCTCGATAAAATCTAGTGCTACAGAGTTAATGCAATAACGCAAACCCGTTGGTTTTGGACCATCATCAAAAACATGTCCTAGGTGAGAGCCGCAAGAAGCACAGGCTACTTCTACTCGGTTCCACCCAAATTTTGTATCCTTTCTTTCAATAATTGCAGTTTCACTGACAGACGCATAAAAACTTGGCCAACCTGTTCCTGATTTGAATTTTGTAGAAGAACTAAAAACAGGGTTTTTACAAGCATTGCAAGTGAAAGTTCCCTCTTTTTTCCAATCAACGTATTTACCAGAAAAAGCACGTTCAGTTCCTTCTTCTCTTAAAACTTCATACTCTAAGTCAGATAACTGAGCCTTCCACTCTGCTTCGGTTTTAGAAACTTGATAGCTCTGTTTCTCTTTTTCTGAAGCACTATTTTGAGCACAAGCAGGCGAAAAAAGCAAAAAGCTAAAAGAAACTACAACTATTTGAATGTTTTTCATTTTATTCCATTTTAACTATTTAATGTCGCTACTAAATTTATTAAACTTGATTTGCATCATTAGCACCCAATTCTCTATCGAAAAGATACAAACTAGCTTTATCACTCCCAATCATCTCTAACTTATCGATTATTGAACGGGCTAATTGTTCTTCTTCTAATTGTTCAGAAATATACCATTGCATGAAATTATTGGTAGAATGATCTTGTTCTCTTAAACAAACAGTAATAATATTGTTAATTGATTCACTTACAATTATTTCATGCTCTAAAATTGTTTTAAAAACACTCATCAAAGAATCAAACTCTTTAACAGGCTCTTTTAAAGCAGGAATGGATGCATGTCCTCCCCTTTCATTAATAAACTTTACAAGTTTTAACATGTGCATTCTCTCTTCATCAGAGTGTCTGTATAGAAATGAAGCTGCACCATTAAATCCATTTACGTCTGCCCAGCAAGCCATTGCTAAGTAGAGCTGAGAAGATGCTGCTTCTTTTTGAATTTGGTCTTGTAATTGATCTTGAATGACTTTTTTTAACATTGTATTTGAATTAAAATTTAAATTTTTGATTAAAGTTCAAATGTACTCTTTCATTATAAAACAAGCTTAATAATGTTCTTGTTTACAAGTTCTGCTTGATAATAATTAATTTGTTTGCTGTTTGAACACGACTTAACTTTGTGATATGTCTCTCATAAAAAAGCGACTCCTGAAAAATAAAGCAATTTTCGTACTTGGATTTTTTCTATTGAGCACTATTTATAGTAAGGCTCAAGAAGATAACTCATATAATTATGAACAATACTATCATGGATTTGCATTCAATGAGGGTGTTTATTTGACTTTTGAAGACTTTAAGGACAACTTTCCGAGAATTACTTCAGGAATTGAAGGGCGAGGCGGTGACTTATTCATTTGGAATGACAGCCTTGAAAAAATGATTCCAGTTTACCCTAATAAAGTTTGGGGTTATTCTCAATCTGGAAATGTATATGTATCTATGGAAGATGGTTTTTGGAGAATCATCAATATTGGAAGCTTATCTCAATTCTCTGCCATTGTTTTAACTCGATTTGTCACTACAGATCAATTTGGTTTTCCGGTTGAACAGTATTCTAAGAATATGAAACAGTTGTTTTTAGACATGAACAATGGTAATTATTATGAGCTAACAGCAAAAAATCTTCGTCCTTACATAGAAAGTGAACCATTACTTGAGGAGCGTTTTAAAAAAATGAGGCGAGTTAAAGACCGAGAATTAATAATGATGCTCAAAGCATACAATGAATTACATCCACTTTATTTTCCTATACGTGAATAAGTTATTAGCTCTCTTTTTTAGTACCTTCTTAAGTCTTGTTAGTCTAACCGCACAAAATAATGGGACAGCAATCCAAGAAATAAATCAAGTGATGATGCAACAAGAAGCCGATTGGAACAAAGGTGATATTTAAGCTTACATGCAGGGATACTGGCAAGCAGACTCTCTGTTGTTTTTGGGAGGAAAAGGGCCGGTATATGGATGGGAAAAAACACTGAAAAATTATCAAAAAACCTATGCCACCAAAAAAGAGATGGGAGAGTTAAAATTTGAAAATATAAAAATTGAATTAATTAATGATTCAGCAGCTTTTGTAGTTGGAAAATGGAACCTAAAACGAGAAGAAAAATCAATAGGTGGTTGGTATTCTTTACTTTGGAAAAAAATCATCCAAGAGTGGAGGATTGTGATTGATCATAGCTCTTCTTTTTGATTTTCAAATTACAAATTCGAAGATAAGCGTTATATTTGCCCCTGATGAAAGGCAACCGATTAATTCTCAACTCCACCCAACTTCAACTAACCATTAAGCGGCTTTGCTATCAACTAATTGAAAATCACAACAACTTCGAGAATTCTGTTTTAATTGGTCTACAACCTCGAGGCATTTATTTAGCAAAACGAATTCACGAAGAGTTAAAAATTATTTCTGGTAACAAGCAAATAGCTCTCGGAACAATTGATGTTACCTTCTTTCGAGATGATTTTAGAAGAAGGGAAAGTCCCTTAATCGCAAATAAAACGGACATTAATTTTATTATTGAAGATAAAAAAGTGGTTTTAATTGATGATGTTTTATTCACAGGAAGAACCATTCGTGCGGGACTAGATGCTATGTTGGCTTATGGAAGACCTGATTTAGTAGAGCTTTTGGTTTTGATAGACAGAAGGTACAGTCGGCATTTACCGATTGAGCCAAAATACGTGGGCACTGTTGTAGATTCTGTTCAGAGTGAACGAATTGAAGCTAGATGGGATGAAACAGACGGAAAAAATGAAGTGATTTTAAAAGCGAACCAATAATAAATGGAAAAACTATCGACTTCTCACCTTTTAGGAATTAAGCAACTGAAAGCTTCAGACATAGAATTGATTTTTTCCACAGCTGATAATTTTAAAGAAGTCATTAATCGTCCAATCAAAAAAGTACCTTCACTAAGAGACATTACCATCGCCAATTTATTTTTTGAAAACTCAACCCGAACAAAGCTTTCATTTGAATTAGCTGAAAAAAGACTTTCTGCCGATGTAATCAATTTTTCTGCTTCAGGTTCATCTGTAACAAAAGGTGAAACTCTGATTGATACGGTAAATAACATTCTAGCCATGAAAGTGGACATGGTAGTGATGCGACACCCCAACCCTGGTGCTCCCATTTTCTTATCAAAAAACATAGACGCCACCATAATAAATGCCGGTGATGGACAACATGAACATCCAACACAAGCGCTTTTAGATGCTTACAGTATTCGCGAAAAGTTTGGAAATGTAAAAGGGAAAAAAATTACAATCGTTGGAGACATATTGCATTCGAGAGTTGCCATCTCTAATATTTATTGTCTTCAAAAATTAGGAGCTGAAGTGATGGTTTGCGGACCTCCAACACTTATTCCAAAATACATCGACGCTTTAAATGTTCATGTGAGTTATCATTTAGACGAAGCATTGCAATGGTGCGATATTGCAATGATGTTGCGAATACAACTTGAAAGACAAAATAGCAATAGCGAAAGCATTAAATTTTTCCCTTCCATTCGTGAATACCAACAACTTTATGGATTGACACAAGAGCGTTTAAACCGCTTGAAGAAAATGCCAACAATTATGCATCCCGGCCCAATTAACCGAGGTGTGGAGATTTCTTCTGATCTAGCAGACTCAGATTTATCGATAATCCTGAATCAGGTAGAGAATGGAGTGGCAATCAGGATGGCAGTTTTGTATTTATTGGCAAACGCAAATGATTAAGATTGTATTAATTTAATACATTTGCAGTAAAGACAATCAACATGAAAGCAGATTCTTATCAAATTGAAACTAAAGATAAATATAGCCTAGTAAAAGTATTATCAGATAAATTCACTGCACTTGTTGCTCCTGAATTAAAAGCAGCTTTAGTTGAGTTGAAAGACCAAGGTGTTAAAAATATCATTTTTGATTTAAACAAAGCAAGCTACTGCGACTCTTCAGGACTTAGTGTAATTTTAGTTGCCAACAGAATATGTAAAGAAGCGAATGGTTGTTTGGTTGTTTGTAACCTTCAGCCTGCCGTTGCAAAATTGATCGACATTTCTCAATTATCAAATGTTCTAAACATAACTCCGAGCTTAAATGAAGCAGTAGACTTTCTTTTCATGGATGAATTGGAACGCGGGTTAGGAGATATTGACAGTCAACTAAATTGAGTTCATTTTCCCTTCTGATATTAGGTTGTGGATCAGCTCTGCCGACAATTAGCTCCAATCAATCGGCTCAAGTTTTAAGTATTGAAAATCATTCTTTTTTAATCGACTGTGGTGAAGGAACTCAAGTAGAGTTGAGAAGAAACAAAGTCAAAATGCAGCAGATTGGGCAAGTTTTCATTTCTCACCTGCACGGAGATCACTTTTTTGGATTGGTAGGCTTGCTTTCAACATTGCATTTACTCGGAAGATCAAAAGACCTTCAAGTTTTTGGACCTGTTGGCTTAGAAGAAATAGTAAAAATTCAATTATCTAAATCAGGCAATCAGCTATCCTATAAAATTGAATTTATTGAAGTAAAAACTGCTAACGAAGTACTTTTTGAAAACAAGCGGATTAAGATCTCTTCACTCCCCCTGAAACACAGAGTGCCTTGTTTTGGTTTTTTATTTCAAGAAAAGCCTGGTTTGAGAAAATTAAAGGTGGAGGCTTTAAAAAAGTATAAAATTCCAACTTATGCACGCAAAGGAATTACTGAAGGATCCGCTTTTACTACAGCAGAAGGTGAAATAATTCCAAATGAGTTAATTTCTGACCCTCCGCATCCCACAAGGTCATACGCCTATTGTTCAGACACAGCTTATCACAATACACTCATCGATTCATTACCACCAGTGGACTTGCTTTACCATGAGGCAACATTTTTAGATCGCGATGGAGCGCTTGCAAAAAAAACAGGTCATTCAACTTCAAAAGATGCTGCTAGAGTTGCCAATTTAATCGGAGCAAAAAAATTGCTAATGGGTCATTTTTCAAATCGTTATAAATCCACTATTGCCTTTGAGCAGGAAGCAAGGCAAATTTTCAAAGAAAGTTATGTTGCAGAAGAAGGAAAAATCTATGAACTTTAACAGCTAGTAATTTTTAGCAATTCATATCAAAAAAAGCATTGCATTCTTATTACATTTGAAAATCTTAAAAAAAAAGCGAGAAGGAATGATTCATTCAAATCAAGCCTTTGAGTTTCAATAAATACTTAATCATTATGAAATTACTTGAAGGAAAAGTTGCTTTAATTACAGGAGCCTCTAGAGGAATTGGCAAAGGAATCGCACTAAAATTGGCAGAACATGGAGCAGACATCGCATTTACCTATGTCTCTTCGGAAAACGTTGCCTTAGCAGTAGAAAAAGAAATAACAGCTTTTGGAGTGAAAGGAAAAGCTTACCAATCGAATGCCGCAGATTTTTCAGCTGCTGAAAAATTAATTGCAGCTGTGAGTGAAGAATTTGGTAGAATTGACATTGTTGTAAACAATGCCGGAATAACACGAGACGGTTTGTTGATGCGAATGACTGAAGAAAATTGGGATGAAGTAATGGAAACCAATCTAAAATCAGTGTTCAACATTACTAAAAACGTGCAACGCATACTGCTAAAACAACGTTCAGGTTCAATTATCAACCTAAGTTCAGTTGTTGGTGTTCGTGGAAATGCAGGACAATCTAACTATGCTGCTTCAAAAGCTGGTATCATTGGCTTTACTAAATCCATTGCTCAGGAATTGGGCAGCAGAAACATCCGATGCAATGCTATTGCTCCTGGTTTTATTGCCACTGAAATGACCGCTGAATTAGGTGAAGAAGTAATGCAGGAATGGTTAAAAAGTGTTCCATTGAAAAGAGCTGGTACCACAGAAGATGTTGCGAATGCAGTATTATTCTTAGGATCAGATTTATCTACTTATGTTTCTGGGCAAACCCTTAATGTTTGTGGCGCTATGCTTACCTAAACGATTTTGGAGCTACTCAAGTTATCACAAACTAAAGCAAAAATATAAATACAATGCAGGTAGTTACAGAAAATGATTCTTATGGTAAAAACAACTTCTTACTCTTAACTCAAGTCACTTTTAACTTTAAATTCTTAAAGCACTTAAATCTTTAGCAACTAGAAAATATTTTTGATAGTTTCCAACTTTAATAAATTTCAATTATTTTAATGAACCTTGTAAGTCAGTACGCTTTTGGCTATTACCTTTTATGCTTTTTGCTGGGAGCACTCTATGCTTTCTTTTTATACCGCAATGATAAGCGACTGAAAGAATTTTCAAAAGCATTGGTTCTAAGTTTAGCAGGACTTCGCTTTTTAGCAGTTAGTTTTATAGCCATTTTGCTTTTAGCTCCTTTAGTGAAGTATTTTAGCAAAACAGTTGAAAAACCCATCATTGTTTTAGCGGTTGATCAATCCGCTTCCATGCAGAATCAAAATAACGCACCAACAATTAATTATAATTCCATTGTTTCTGCTTTAAAAAATGATTTGGCTTCAAATTATGAACTAGCTGTTTTCGGATTTGACGAAAAAGTTCAGCCATTGGAAGATTCTTTGAACTTTGAAGGAAAGGCAAGTAATTTCGAAGTGTTGTTCAACAGCATCAACAACCGACTTGTCAACAGAAATTTGGCAGGAATGGTTTTGCTAACTGATGGGATTTACAATCAAGGTAGCAACCCTTTGTATTTTGAGAATCAAGTAAATTTCCCCATATATGCAATAGCTGCAGGAGATACCAACAAGTATAAAGATGCAAAGATTCTAGCGGTTCGCAATAATAAAATTGCATTTTTAGGCAATGATTTTCCGGTGGAAATCGATCTTAAAGTAGATCGTGCAAATGGAGAAAAATTGCAGTTGGAGATTTTAAAAGGAAGTGAATCCATTTATAAGAAACAGCTTGAAGTAGCAGGTTCAAGTATTACAACAACAATTGCAACTGCAATAAATGCAAAGCAATTGGGAATGCAGAAATACACTGTTCGATTAAGCAAGTTAGCTGAAGAAGAACAATTAAGCAACAATACCTATGACTTTTACATTGATGTATTGGATGGTCGTCAAAAAATAGCTTTACTTGGAGTGTCGCCACATCCGGATATGGCGGCAATCAAAAGCAGTTTAACAGGAAATGAAAACTATGAAGTTAAAACGAGTTTACTGAAAGAGTTTTCTGAGAATGTAAAAGACTACGACCTTTTAATCTTGCACAATGGAAATCAACAAAAAGCAATTTTGCAACCTGGTTTTGAAAAACAAGTGCTTGAATCGTCGATTCCAATTTTAATGATTGGAAATGGTTGGGAAGCATTGAGTTTGAACTTGGGAATCGGCACAGGTGGCGCAAATCAAAGAGCGGGAGTTAACTTGGTATATCCAAAGTACAATGAGTCTTTCACTTTTTTTACTTTGAGCGAAGAACTTAAAAAACAGCTGGAAAGATTCCCTCCAATCAATGTAAGTGCTTCCACTTCAACAGAAAATCGAGTGAATGGCGTTTTACTTTTGCAAAAAATTGGATCAGTTGAGACTAGTTACCCCCTATTTTCTTTTCATGATAGAGAAGGTAGGAAAATTGGAAAATTCTACGGCGATGGGATCTGGAAATGGTCAATGAATGATTTTGTAGAAAATAAAAACAAAAAACAGTTCAATGAATTGCTGAGTAAAACAGTGCAATACTTGGCTTTAAAAGCAGACCGAAGCTTCTTCCGCTTAAATGTTGCTCAAGAATTCTACGAGGGAGACCCCATTGTTTTTGATGCTCAATTATTCAATCAATCTTATGAACCAGTTAACCAAGCTGAAGTAAAACTCACCTTAATTGATGAAGCAGAAAGAGAATTTAACTATGTGTTGAATCCTTACAAAAATGCCTACCGATTGATTATTCCTTCGCTTGAATCTGGAAATTACAGCTATCGTGCAAAAGTGAACCTAGATGGAAAAGAGTACACCGAAAAGGGTTCGTTATTGGTAAAAGTTTTGCAATTGGAACAGATGGAATTACTCGCCAATCACAACCTTTTATTTCAATTGGCTGAAAAATCGGGTGGAGAACTAATTCAGTTAAATGAAAGTTCAAAAATTGCAGCTTTATTAAAAACACGAACAGACATTCATACCATTTCATACGCCAATGAATCTTTAGAAGAATTAATCAATCTGCGTTGGCTCTTTTTTATTCTGATTGGTCTAATTAGTTTGGAGTGGTTCATTCGAAAGTATCAAGGAGCCTATTAATCTAATTTCCTACTAAATGCAAGGCAATTTAATTTCCATAGTGATGCCTGTAAAAAATGCATCATCATACTTGAGTGATTGTTTGGAAAGCATACTTCTTCAATCAGAGAAAAATTGGGAATTACTTGCAGTAGATGATGGTTCTGATGATAATTCATTTGAAATTCTATCAACTTTTAGTGAAAGAGATGTTAGGATACACTGTTTTAAAAACGATGGAGACGGAATAATTTCCTCATTACAAAAGGCTTACTCAAAATCAAAAGGTGAATTTATTCATCGAATGGATGCTGATGACTTAATGCCTAAAAACAAGCTCTCACTTTTAAAGAAAGTCTTAACTAATGCAGGGAAGGGACATGTTGCAACCGGAAAAGTGAACTATTTTTCAAGTGAAGGCATCAGCGAAGGCTATTTTAAGTACCAAGAATGGCTCAATGGTTTGATTGATTCGGAAACTCATTGGGAAGAACTATTTAAAGAATGTGTCATAGCCTCACCTGCTTGGATGATTCATAGAAGTGACTTTGATTTAGTTGGAGCTTTTAATTCCACCATTTATCCTGAGGATTACGATTTGGTTTTTCGATTTTTTGAGCATAATATTAAGGTAGTTGCTTGCAAAGAAATTATTCACCTATGGCGAGACCATGCTGCAAGAACAAGCCGAAATCACATACATTACCAACAAAATTCATTTCTAGAATTAAAATTGCATTATTTCCTAAAACTTATTGCGAAACCCAACAAACAAATAGTTTTGTGGGGAGCCGGGAGAAAAGGAAAGATAATGGCCAAGCTCTTGAAAGAACAAAATAAAACATTTGAATGGGTAAGTGATAATCCAAATAAAATTGGTCAGGACATCTACAAGCAAGTCATGCAGTCTTATGAAAAAATAGTGACACAGAAAAACCCACAAATAATTATAACTGTGGCGCAAAGAAATGCAAAAAATGAAATTATTACTTTTTTGAGTAAACAGGGTTTAGTAGAAGGGGTTAACTTTTGGTTTTTTTGTTGAAAAAAGAATTCCAAAACACAATCATCTTCCTAAAAAACAATATTTAACCCAGTTGTAAAATTGTAGATGGTTTTTGTGATGGGTACAATTGGTTGATCTTCATGACCTAAAGAAAAACTGTTGGTAATATTAAACCGCTTGTTGATTTTTGAATTCAAGTTTACTTCAAAACTGTAACGGTTTCTCCAAACACTTGCCGATTGATCATAAGCTGTTTGAAAATAGGCGATCATGTTGGCATCAAAGCTCTCGCTAATATTCCATCGCCAACCTAAGTAATTGGTTGATTTTAAAAAATCTACTTCAATGAAAAGATTAGAGTTTGGTAAACTCCATTTTTCATATTCATACATCACTCCAAAACCTGAAAACATACTCAATTTGTCGTTTTCTATGAAATCATACCGAAATCCCATACCTCCTAAAATTCTTGGAAATAGCCCTCTAAAATTATCATATTGAATTTGACCAAAAACTTCAGGATGGAATAGTTCGTCTTCAAATAAATTGTAACGTACATGTTGGTAGCCTGTGTTTAAAAATGGATCATCGTTAATTTTTAAATAATCAAATTTATTGAGCAGCGTTAAACGGCTATTCTTGAAAAAAAATGCAAAACCCGATTGAAATTCAAAACCAAATAACTCAACAGGTTCATCAACTGCAGCACTTCGATTGTAGGTGCTTAAGCTTGATGTTATGTTTCCTTTAAATTTTGTGCTGTCTTTTTGCAGGTCTGACTTCTGAACATTTAGTATTTGAGCCTCACTATTTTGAAGAATAAATAAAGAAAAGTAAAGAACAACTAAAATTCTAAGCATTCATTTTAATTTGAAGTGACAAAGGTTCAAATAATCACTTCGTAATACAAGTAAAATTTTAGGTATTCTAATTTAAATTGATTTTAAAATTCAAAAAAAGATAGAATCATTGAGTCTTCAATTGACTAACTTTAACCTTTATAAAAATCAAGATATGAACGGTGCATTCAAATTAGGAACGATAAAAGGAATTGGTGTTTTTATACATTGGACATTTTCTCTTTTGATAATTTATATCATCTATATCAATTATAGTGGTGGACAAAACTTAATAGAAACCCTGTGGTCCATTTTGTTTGTCTTGAGCATATTTGTTACGGTAATCTTACATGAATTGGGACATTCCTTTGCAGCTATGAGGTACAACATTAAAACAAAAGACATCACTATCCTTCCTATTGGTGGGGTTGCTCGCTTGGAATCCATGCCCGAAAAACCATCCGAAGAATTGGTGGTGGCAATTGCAGGTCCTTTGGTAAATATCGCATTGGCCTTAATTACTGCACTTTTTGTAACAATCCCCGAAGATGATCAATTGAGCGAAAGTCTGATTGAAGGCATAAATGCTGGTAATTTTTTTCTTAATTTCCTTATTGTCAATATTGTATTGGCAGTTTTTAATCTAATTCCCGCCTTTCCTATGGATGGTGGGAGAATTTTTAGGGCTTTGCTTTCCATGAAACTAAGCAGACCACTTGCAACTAAAATCGCTGCAAGAGTTGGTCAGTTTTTAGCACTTGGATTCATCCTTTTAGGTTTTTATTCAAATCCTTTTTTAATCGTTATCGGACTCTTTATTTTAATTGGTGCCCAATCTGAATCAAAGTATACTAAAACTAAATCCATGCTTTCTGGCTATCAAGTGCAAGATGTTTTAATGACTGAATACAAATCTATTGCTGAAACTGACAGTATTAAAACTGTTGTTGATATTGTCCTAAACAGTCAATACCACAACTTTTTAGTAGTTAGAGATGGAGTTCCGACCGGAACATTGAGTAGAGACGAAATTATTAAGGCTCTTTCAAAAAATGGAGAATCTGAACTTGTTCAAAATGTAATGAATAGAAACTTACTTTTTCTCGATGCTAATCAAGCTTTGGAAGATGCCTATTCGTTAATTCTAAAGCAGGAGCTAAATCTTGTTCCCGTAATGAAAAAGCAAGAACTAATCGGTGTAGTTGACAAGGAGAATATTTTAGAATTCATTCTTTTTAAAGAAGCTAGATTAAAATAGTCAACTCTTAATTAAAATTAAAGCCCTTTATTAGGACTTTAATTTCTATTGTTGAATGTATTTCAAATGCCTCACAAAGTTTTCTCCTGTAATACTAATGATATAGGTTCCTTTTGCAAGATTGCTCATTCCCCGCATCACTTTTACCACTTTTCGTTCTTCTTTACCTATATTAAAAAGTTCATCTCTGTGAAGTTTGCCTTGAATGTCTTGAATTTTAAAACGATAATTCCCAACAGCTAAATTGGTAAACATTAAATACAATTCATCAGCGCCATTAGGATTTGGATACATTTCCATTGCTTCAATTGCTGAACTGAAATAAACTACTTTCGGAGAAGTTATATCCGTTTTACCATCAAAATCGGTTTGTCTTAAACGGTAATAATTATTTCCTTGCAATGGAGTTTTATCAAAGCGCTGGTATTGAATTTCCATTTGACTATTTCCTGCACCAGGGTGCTCAAGAATTGTTTTGTAATTTCTTGCATCCGAAGAACGCTCAATGGTGAAGTAATCATTATTGATT
>TARA_R110002096_G_scaffold398813_1_pt1 | contig 52157 bp, 63 predicted proteins | sample TARA_R110002096 | Tara Oceans TARA_R110002096 (sample SAMEA4397295) | marine metagenome | biome: Polar Biome; feature: [DCM] deep chlorophyll maximum layer (ENVO:01000326); material: water (ENVO:00002006), including particulate matter (ENVO:01000060) such as... | depth 35 m
AATTCAAGGAATCCAAGGAACTCTAGGATTTCAAGGCGTTCAAGGCGTTCAAGGAGTCCTTGGAGTCCAAGGGGTTCAAGGCGATCAAGGGGTCCAAGGAGTCCAAGGTCAAGGGCAAATAAACGGTCCTTATTATAAGAGCGACGGAACGATTGTAGAAATTGCAGACGGCTTTGTTCGAGCCGAAGGAGGCTTAATTTCAGATGCAACTCTTAGCGTAGGTGCTACCTCTCTTCTACACGGTGATGTTCAAGTTGCCTCGAATACAGTTCTTAGCGGTGATTTAACTATCGAGGGGTGCGATCTGATCACTACGTGCGCTGAGTTTAATTTATTTAATCACGGTAATTCTCCAGCGTATCTTGATTTGGGCGGGTCATTGGATGAGTTTCACGTAGGATACAGTGGAACTAAGTATCAATTCAGCGGTCAGACCATAGACCTTGTGGGTCCGAGCGTGAACTCTGTGTACGGAGGGGATTTAATTGCGATAGATGCCGAAAGCGAAACTCTAAGTCTTTTCAATCAGAAGCAAGACTCATCGATGTTGCCGTCCTATGTAGATGCTTTCGGTAACGCTGTAACCCTGCGTATTGGTAGTGAATGGGCGGGCACAGTGACAACATTTAGTGGCGTTGGCGTAGAAGTGGAGGGGCTTCTCAGCGTTGAGGGCGATGTCGTCGTTAGCGGCAATGTTTCTGCCGAGCAGAATGTTTCTGTCAAGCAGAATTTGACTGTAAGTGGCGATTCTTTCCTAGAAAATAATTTATATATTGGAGATAGTGTAGGCGCATGGGGAACCTCTATAAATTTCCATGGTACAGATGGAGATTGGATTGTACACACGGGAGATACTGCGCTGGGATTAGACTGCGCTAGTTCTCATTATAGAAGCGGGTCTTATTATCATTACTGTGGTGATGTTAATTGGAACCTTGAGGCGGGAAATACTAACGCACACAATAATGTAGATATTGGCGGCAATTTACTCGTAAGCGGTACTACAACTTTAAAGACTGTTGCCACTGACAATACTTTAACTGATGCGTTGGCCGTAAATGCTGACGGGGTAATAAAGAAAACCAATAACGCTGGAGGTGGAGGTATAGATTATTGGAAAACGGGCTACGTAGCACAAGAGTGGCCAGTTTGTGGGATGACTCCCACGATGATGGCATCGGGATCGGATGGGCTTAAATTATTTCGAGGTTCGACGTGCGCTGGGGGCGCGGCTGGCCCTTATATATTTTTCGGCGCTGAAGAGTATAGCCAGATAGACGCTACTGGGAATGGGTACGGCACGGGTAGCTTCAATAATGCCATTATTGCTCTAGGCGGACCGACTACTGATCCTAGTGACGACTCATCTTGGCTGCTTCTGGGCGCGGACGCGATGGGAGGCTTTGTAGGCGATGTGGTAGATAAGTCAGTCTGCATAAGCACTGGAGAATTTCAAGTCGGATCGTCTTTAGCAACTTATCCTGGTAGTGAGTTATCTTTTTCCTCGGCAGGGGGGCAGATTGGAGGTGGCACTATGCCATCGAAAGTCTTACTGAGAGATGGAGAGGGCTTTCCTGGGAAAGCAGTAGGCGAGACGGGTCAAGCAGGATTTGAGTGGACTCATGAGCTGGACGCGTGCGTGTTCCTGAGTCAAGGTGATGGCATGAGTCCAAGATGGCAGAATATTGATTCGGCTTTCAATAATACGGGAGCTCACTTCGCTCTTTCGGACTGGTTGCGGAATTGGTACGGGACTACAGGCATGGGCCCCCCGATGGATCCTGGTCTAGGATATGGGTACGAGGTGAGCGGAGCGAATGGCGGCACAGCTGTAGTTAAGACAGCCGTTGTCCCGAGTATATATAACGACTTCGTAGAATTATACTGCGTAGAATCCCCCGACGTAAGATTCGAAGATGTAGTGTCTGTTAAAACGGATGGAAATCTTACGGTGGAATACGAAATTGATCCCGAATTCGTCTTTGTATGCGAACCTAATTCAATTAAAGCGGTGGGCCATACCACAACTGAACCTGCCTTATGTGGAATAAAAATAAAAGATAATAAAATAATAATTACTTTCTCTGGCAGTATACCCGAAGAAATTACAATAAAATTAAGCGGTCTCAGAAAAGGACACCTTGAAACTAGATTCGGGAAAAGATCAGAAACTGAAATGCTGCATAATAATAATTTCTGGAATCAAGCAAATCTTTAGCGCCCCAGCCATGTAATCAGAGGAGAATTTCTCCCGTACTCTTTTTTTACTAACCTGCTCCAATTAGAGCTTAATTGCTGGGAATTGAGTTTAAAATTTTTAGTATTAGCTGCGCGATATATACCTAGCGCTATCTCCTTGTTACGACTGAACGCTACTCGGTCAGGAATAGACTCGGGATTTTTATCAATTATTAATTTATGATATTTTGTTTTTTGGGCGTAATACTTATAGATGTTATTTAGAGTTTCTGGATGAAATTGGATAAAATTAATTCTGGCAGGGAGGCAGACGGGTAATGGCGCAGGGTTCATTCCTCCATGTGCGATGGGAGCGGGAGTAGGAATAAGTTCATCCGTAACGGTATAAGTACCGTCCCCATGATCAATAGTTTTCTTTCTCAAAGGGTAATGATGAATATAGAATTTGTTATTTACTATTAAGAGTACTCCTTCGGGAGAAGGATTTCCCAGACTGCGAGTTTCTTGAAAAATACGACCATTCACGATGGTTCCGTCTTTAAATTTAAAAGTCGCGCCTTGAATGTTGACGGCCAAAATTAATGTTATGATTAGAGTTTTCATTTTGCTTTATTAATCCTTTCTATTAGTTCAAAGACCTTACTTTTAGAAATGCCCGCGATATCCTCTATCTCTGCTGCGCCTTTAAATTTTTCATCTAAAAGCTTTTTCTTCAAGGCTTCAAAGGGAATGCCTTTTTCCTTCATAACATTATTTAAAAGCGCGTGAGGGTCACTTTTATTAGCAGAAGCGCTCGAATAAGCACCAGCATTACTATTTGAGGCCGCTTTGCCGTTGCCCCCGAGCTCTTCCTGAGCCACAATATTGATTCTTAAGAAGTTACGAACACAACGCACGAAAGCTCTATTTTCGGCACATGCAGCTAAAAAAGCTTGCCCAAAACCGCTTGTATTATTTGGAGAAGCATCTCCTATGGCGGAGAACACTACCCCTTCTCCCTCTGTTTCGTAATTAGGTTTCCAAGAGATTTTACAAGTAGCGGCTACATAATCTGAACTTGGGGATACGACATCGTAAGTTATACTGCTATAACCTCTAATCTGAGAAAGCTCCTTAATACCCCCTAAAAGAATAATTAATTGGTAATCCTTGAGCTTGGTGACGTCAGTTTCATTAGTCCTGTCTTTATTCGGAACTAAGTATTCCGATTTTATCATCTTCCTCCAATCAATTAGTCCATCCTTATTGAAGGTGTAGTCTACACCCGAAAGTAAACCGTTTGCGTCTCTTTTAATTGGCTTTGCTTTGCTCATACCCTAAGTATCGAGCCTTTTTGGAGGTCAGTCAATTGTTTTTTTAAGAATTGTCAGAGCGTCTAAATTTTTCCAGAAAATATCCGTGTCCAGAACCTTCTGGATATCTGAGGAATTTGTGCTTTTTATGTTTTTATTTAAAGATTCTTGTGATAAATATGTACTGCCATCTTTCATGATATATTTTTTGCTTTTGAAAAACAGATCACGCATTTCGACTTTTTGCGAGCCAATCGCATCAGAAAAGCTGTGAGATTTTTGAGGTAAAATATTCCCTATCTCCATAAAATCTAATTTATAAGAATTTATTTTTTCTTCAGGCAAAAAGGAAATGAGGTTGCATGGAATTCCCAAGGATTTCACTTCTTGACAAAAACTAACGTCGTTTTCTTCCTTCACCTCGTAAATTAAGTCGGTGATGTTCGTGCTAAATTTTCGCAAGATAGTAATGTCAATTTTTCTATCTGTATAGATGGCGGCCTTACCTGAGCTCAGTTGTTCCGCGAGCACTTGTTCAGAAAAATTTAAGTCCATTCTGACCAAAATACTTTGTAAATTAAGACTTTGCAAAGAGATAGGGGTAGAGGGGAACATTTCTACAAATGTCACGCCATCTTTGTATTTATCTCCCATAAACAAGGTTTCGTACTCGAACTTAAAATCAATCTCCAATTTTTTTAAAATAATTTTAGCTAATCTTTCGGGTTCAATAAATTTTTTAGACTCAGGATAAATAAAATCATAGTATTCCGCGTTGCCCCAAGAGAACGGTAGAGCTTTTCTTTCGTTTTCGACTAGGCAGATAAGTTTTTTATCTAAAGAGGCAGCTAGCTGAGAAGAGTAATTATTGCTACTAAGGTGAAGCAGGGTCTTGTTTAAAAGAAAAGACTTCTGGGAAGAGTTGAGTACACCGTTAGTGCGATTAACCGAGGGGAGTGGTGCGCTGTTCGGGTTTCCTAACTGAAATATGCTTATATTTTTTTTATTTAAGTAAGGGAGGATTAAGTTTATAACGTCGCTCCAATAATTGTAATTATTAGTGTCCGTATCAATAGTAATGAAGCTCTCTTCTACGAAGGGAAAGAAAAGTTCATAGACATAAGGTCTTTGGATTTTTAATCCGCAGGTATTAGAATAAGCGGTAGAAAGCTGCATGTCAGTGATTAGTTCTGGCTATCTGATCAAAATTATTTTTATTTAAATGAGGAGTATACACCACTTCGAATAAATCATCCCCATCTTCATTTTCAAAATTTTTCAAATTATTAAATGACTCATCATATTCTAGCACTTTATGAATATAATCGTTGCCGAAAAACATTAGACCCAAGTTGGCGGCGCAAGCGACATACAAATCATGGTCAGGATATAGCTCTTTAATAGATTGAAATAAGCTGGTAGACACGAAACAGTCCATTTCACCCTCGGGCATCAAATATAAAAGACGCTTTTTATTCGGAGAAAGTTTTTCTTTCAAAGAATTTTCTTTGGATTTAAAGCTGTCAGATTTCGCCACGTTTCTAAAATATTCTTCGATCTGAGATTGCGAGACTCCCTTCGATAGTTCCCCAAGCCAATACAGCAAACCTTCGTCTCTGGAGGTAACCTTTGTTTTTAGGATATTTTTATAGAGAGATTTTAGCCACTCCGTAGCGCTCTTGCAGGGGGGTATTTTGGCATTTGGGTCCATTTTGTCAGATTCAGGATAATTGTCCTTATCCACTACCCGACATGAATCTAAGAATAACTCAATTTTTCCCCCTATACTTTCTACAGAAAAATTTTGCAAAGCCCAATTTCTGGAGGCTTTTCCCATTTTTTCTTTTTTGGATTTTTCAAGATTATAGACCTCTTCAAGGCGAATGGCTATATGTTTGGGGTCAGTAGTAGCCTTAATGAAGTTGGTTCCGAATTCCCTGTACTCAGTCCAATTCAGCGACAAGGAATTGGCGGCGGGAGTACACATTTCCTCTCCGCAGCTATAATTTGTTACTAGGGTAATTAATTCGGTGAGTTTAGCTTCTTGGATCGGAATTTCTTGGCCACCAGAAGTAAAGGGATGGCAATATACATCCATTAAATTATATACTTCATTCAACTCTTTTTCCGAAACGCCCAGCGCTACCCCAGTAGTGTTGACTGAATTGGGCTCCAGACAGAATTTGCACTTATCATTGGGACGAGTATAGGGTTTTACTTCGTATCTGTGGCATTTAGCGCAAATAGTGGTCGTAATTATATCATTCCAGTCCACTTTATGCTCGTCAGCCAATGCTTTTAAATCCCACCCCTCTTGGAAGCTCGTATGAAGCAGGAGCTTGGAATTCTTAATGTGGGGATTTTTTTCGCGGAAAATTTTGAAGCCTTCAAGCAAATTGGGAGCAGATTTCCTTAATTGATTTCTGAAAACGTAACCTACGACATAACAATCTTGAGGGATGTTATTTTCCTCTCGGAGATTCCGTTTTTCGATATCTTTTAGTCTAAAGAAGTTCTGAGTATCGATAATCCCGTGCATCGTCTTGACGTGTTTGTGCCCCAATCGGTGCATTTCGTCGGATGCGAAACTGCTCCACATCCAGTAATTTTTAATTTCGGGAGCTAATTCGAGAGCGTTGGGTAATAGGGGAAGGGAGTCTAGGGTTGTCCATACTACAGAGCTAATTTTATCAAACCAGTGCTTATTTATAGCGAAATCTAGCCCCCAGATGTCTTGAGCTCCAATAAAAATATCAGGCTTTTCCTCTTCGACCACTTTATCCAAATTATACGCTCCGTAATGAGCAATTTTTTGCAGCTTAGGGTCTCGGTTTATTTCAGCTCGCTTTTCGGGAGAGGCGGGTATAGTGCCTATAGATTTCCAAGGGGTTTTTTTGAGGTCTGTCGCCGCCTCATTCATGCCTACGCAAAGGTGAACTAGATCATACTTATTTTTTTTATATAAGTAAGATAAAAGGGCTTTTGCGCTCCGCCCAAAGCCTGTTTTCACCAAGGAGAAATCAGTTAATAATAATACTTTTTTCCTGCTCACTTTTAGAAATCATAATCTTCGTTTTTTTCTTTAGGCGAAGATTTCTGAGGGTTGTATTCGACCTTGTAGCTCTCCATTAGAATAGTCTGAAGATAAATTTTTAACCTCATGGCTTCGGGGTAATAAAAACCCATCACATAATTTTGCTTATCAGTAGAGTCCTCTTTGTCCTCTCTGTTTACAGAAAATGAAAACCCCACTTGCTTGGGTTTCGTTTTAAATATTTTTCCAGTTACGCTTCCGCTTAATTTAGTTTTATCATTACTGATATCAACTTCCCCTTTTACTTCGCCCACTTCTTCCGTTTCTTCGTCCTTGTAGTAAGGTTTAAAATTGAATTTAACTATCTGTTTTTGGCTACCGTGATACCCGCTATACTCTACGTTTCTTTCTATGGCGTCGATAAAGGCGGCCATTTCTAAATCACTAAACTTAACAATCGCTCTTTTCTTAGGGTTATCTTTATTTTTGGAGAAGGAGCCAGTCTTCGTCTTCGCGTTCCAAGAGTCCTGCTTAATTAAGCTCGCCCAGAAGGTATTATCTTCAGACTTGCGCCAAAAAGAACATGCCGTACCTGTAGACTTTTGATTCGGTTTATAAAATTGTAAACTCATACCATTTATTATAAGATATTTTGATCATTTGTCAAGCTGTTATCCTGAGAAGATTTTTTATCTTTCAGGTCGGACAACTTAGTGTAGATAGAATTTTTCCTTTGGGGATATATCTCGTCAGCAAAAATCACCTCGTCCTTTGTGACCCCTTTGACAATAACAACTTCGCTATCAAGGGGCGCTTTGGAGCCGTCCTTGCCAATCGCATCCCACATTTTGTCATTAAATATCATTACTTTGATTTGCCCATTTTCATCAGAGAGGTTAAACCTGAAGTAGGGGTTCCCGTTCCGAGATGTGCCCCTGTAGGGCTTTCCCTCGACGAAGCCTAGGACCTTTACCCTAGAATCCAGAGGGCAATTTTGGGCAGTATTCAGAGTTATTAGATTGTCGGTATAATCTGACCAAATATCTATTAATCTTATCCCATAGGTATATCCAAGTAATTTATTTTCATAATACCAATTAGCAAAATTCTCAGATTTATTATTTTGCTTATAAATATCATTGTATTTTTCCACCTTCTTTTTTATCGTAGCCTGACGACTTTCTTTTATGTAGAGTTTACCGTTAGCATCTTTCGTGCAATAAAGGTGCTTAATAATTTTAATTAAATCAAAATCAAATTTTTCACCGAATTTATGGACGATAACTTTTTCTCTTGCGGTAATAACGCTCCATATTTGAGCTTCATACACTACCCTTGTCCTTGATTGGGTAAATCCGTCAAAAGCTCCCGCCTGAATGAGGGCGCAGAGCACACCGATTCCTATACCAGCTTTTTTGGCAGCTTCAAATACTTGGAATTTACTAGAGTAGTCATTTTTAAATTTTTGGAGTTTTTCTATGGACTTGTCTGAGATGCCCTTAATGGAGAGTAGGCCGAACCTGATCGAGTCTCCTTCAACAGAAAAGTCCATTTTAGATTTAAGTAAATGAGGGGGCAACAATTTAGAGCCCATTACGTTCATTTCTCTATGTATTTTAGAAATCTCCAGTATAGGGTCAGGTTCATGGCGGCTCATTTTTAGCAACGCTAGAAAAAACTCTTGGGGATGTTTAAATTTTAGATAAGTCGTTAAGGCGGCTGATGCGGCATAAGCAATCGAATGAGATTTATTAAACGAGTAGTGAGCGGAATCCTCTAGGACCTTCCAGAGGACGTCTGAAATTTCGGGCTCCAATTTATTTAGTGCGACTTTTTCTTTAATTTTCTTTTTCCATTTGCGAACTTCTGATATTTTTTTCTTCCCTACTATGCGTCTTAAAATCTCCGCTTCGTCAAGAGTGAACCCAATCTTATGAGCCATCTTCATCATCTGCTCTTGGTAAAGACAAACTCCTCCCGTTGATGACAAAATGTCCTCAAAGAAGGGGTGAGTGGTATTGACGACATTATTGTTAGTATAATTAGCGTATTGATCGACATAAGCTAAAGCTCCTGGTCGAGCAAGTGCGAGGACCGCACTGAGCTCTTCTAGATTTCGCGGCTTAACTTTTTGACACACTTTAAAATTAGTTTCTGCTTCAATTTGGAATAATCCGTGGGGAGTTTTTAAGTCTTGGAAGTGACGGTAAATAAATGGATCATTTAAGTCAATATCTTTTTTATCAATATTTAGCTGATTACATACATCATCTATGACAGAAGCGCATCGAAGCCCTAAGATGTCGAGCTTTACATTGGAAATAGAAACCCAGTTCATATCATAGGATGATACAAAATTTTCTTTATCCGAGCACAGCTCAACGGGGCACGAATCTTCTAATAGATCATAAGAAAGGGCAATGGCTGACGGGTGAACGCCCTTGTTCTTAACTAATCCCTGCAATTTTAAGGCGATTTTATAAGTTTCAGCATGATTATCGGCCCACATCTTGAATTCTTCCACTTCGTCATAGGTTTCAGGCAAGCTTTTGACTTGCCCGAAAACTTTAGGGATCAAGGCAGAAATTTTAGTCATTTCCTGATCGCTTTCTTCAGCTATAATTTTTCCGCATTCTTTGACGAGGAGTTTAGAGCTTAAAGTGTTAAGGGTTAAGATTTTGCTGGTTTTCCCTTGAAACTTCTCTTTAAGATAGTGGAGTACTTTTTTTCTATTATAATAACAAACGTCAACATCTACGTCCACCATCAATGAGCCGTCTAGGTAGGTTATTCCTTTCACGGTCTTTTTCTTTGCTCGCACTTTCGAAACAAATCTCTCAAAAAAAAGATCATACTCGATTGGGTCAATCCCTGTTACTCCGATTAAAAATAACGCTAAACACCCCGCTGCGCTCCCTCTTCCTAAGCCGATGGCAATATTATTTTTTTTACAGAAATTAATTACATCCCACACGAGCAAGATATAGTCCACGAACCCTAAGCTTTCTAAGGTCTCAAGCTCGTATTCGAGTCTTTTCGTGTACGCGCTAGAAGAAAGATTCTTGGATTTTAGGCCTTTTTGGCATAATGATTTGAGAAAATCGAAATTCCCTATGTCCTCACTGACTCCTAGCTCGTGCTTATACTTATTGTCTATAGCAAAGGTGGGAAGCCTAACTCCGTGAAGGTTAAGCTCTAAGGGGGAAAATTTTTCAGTATATAGGCTCATAAGTTCTTCTTTATCCATTGAGAGATATTAGTGTCAGCTTGTCGTTTTTTTGAAGAATAATCCATATAAAAAATATCTTTATTTTTAATTAAATTTAAATATTTTCCGTCAGTCCCGTCTTCGAGGAGGGGTCCAGCAGCGAAAGCAGTTTTGGTTCTTGAGGCAATTCCGTACCAAGCAGACCAACTGCAACAAGAGAGTACAAAGTCAGCTTTATTCATAACTAGATTAATGGCTTCAAACATAGAAATTTTTCCCATTAGGTTAATTATTTGTTTCCTATCGGAGAATTGTGGGTATAAGGTGTTATAATTTTCCGTGTCTTCAGCGCCCCCTATTACATAAATAGTGCAGCCCTTTGCGATAAGTTGATTAACGCTAAGTTCCCACTCGCAAATAAAATCATTTTTTAGCAATGGTGGTTTATTTTTGAGGGAGATGGGCTGGAATACCGCGACTTTAGTGTCAGTGGTGACCTTTAAGGAAGACTCGGGGAAGAGAGAAAAATCAATATGATTTGCTAAATCACATTTATAATCATCATCGTATGGGAAGTCTAGGAATGGAAAAATATCATAATTACTATCACAAGCATCTTGGGGTAATGATCTTTGGTCTACATCAAAAAGGATACCCTTTACGAAATCGAAAGTAGTCCAGAATTTTAAAATATCACTTTCTATAGGGGCATAGCTGTGATGATGAGTGGCGAAAAGGTCTTTCCCTGTGTGAAGTATTAATCCCTTTTTGCCCATATTCTCCATGTGATAATGAGAGGCAAATAAATTTAATATTTGATCTCCCCACATTCCTGCGGGGGTAAAGATGTGGAGATATTGATCGTCTATCTTGGTCATAGGTCAATTTCCCATTTTAATTTATTCCACACCTTTAAGTTAAGCTGTAAATCTACTAAGGCGTTATGCAGTTTGCTGTAATCATGTTCAATATTGTAGTGCTTGCCCATCGCGGTGAGATTAGTCCTCACGCCCTTTACTCTTTTAGCGACGCTACGATATTGATACTCTAGGAAATTGTCCTTTTTGCGGTATTTTTTTTCGGTGAGTATTCCGCGAGCTATGCAATTAGTATCGATAACCTTATCGACTAAATGGCTGTAGTCATCGCCCATATATTCATAGAGACCCTTGATTAAATAGATGTCAAATCCCAAAATATTATGACCGACTATGTAATCAGCGTTATCAAGCCAATCTTTAATAGTCGGGTAAACATCTTCGGGAGCAACACCCTTTTTATCCATTGTCTGTTGGCTGTAGCGGGTGATTCTGGCCGCTTCTGCGCCGATCTTGAGGTGAGTATCCCATTTTATATAAAAGTCCTTGGAGCTGGAAATGTCGTCCCCTTTTACTTTTAGCATCGAAATTTGCCACGGGAGATTATGGCAAAAATTAAGACACAGATTAAATGTCTCGCAGTCTATGAAAACGAAAGTTTTCTCTTTGTCGTATCTAAGGAGTTTTTCCATTATTTTTTTCCTGCCAACTTTCAAAGCAAAATTCATTGCTACCCATATGCTCTAAGTTGGGCTTTCCGAGAGTGGTTCTTTTGTCGATGGCCCTAAAGGTTATGTAGGGCTTAAAGTCAGCTTTATTTTTATAATAAATGCTTTGAGCCTTAACTAAGGTACATTTTTTATTATTTTTTGCATATTCCGAAATACGGTTACGGATAAGGTGATCAAAAGGTAAACTATTTTGTTCTACGATTAAATCTAAGCTAAAGTCAGAGGGTGGTTCAGGACACCAAGAGCCGTGTAGGTGGTTTTTGTGTATAAAGGAGTCGTAAAACGGGACTGCTAACTGGAGGTCGTCGTCGTCCCAGATAGAGGAGATCAACTTAAAATCAGCGCGAGCAGTGTAGTAAAAACCCTTTAAGGAAGATTGTGAAAACAATTTTATTAAGCGCTTATAGCCATTAGTGTTTTTCGCTAATATGATATATTTACAAGTTTTATCGAGACTTTCGGAATTTTTTTGATCTAAGTCGGGGCAGACTGGAATTCGCAAACCAAAAATCATTTTGAGATTACTTTTTTTAGAATTAACATACGCCTGAAGGAAGCCCGACATGCTGTCATCCACCAAGAAGAAGGTGTCTAAGTCGTTATCGGCGCATATATCGAAAATAGAATCAGGGCCGCTCTTATCTGATGAGCTCTCCTCTTCTAGGGTTAAGATCGACCTGCCTATACTGTATTGAGACTTGAAAAGCGGAACCACGTCCATAAGGCTATATTAAAAAACTTTTTAAAAAAAGTCAACTTAAAAGGGAAAATCGCTTGGGTCTTCCTGCTCTCCTGCGGAAATGGACGGCTGATTATGGGCGGGACACCCTGAGTAATGTAGCTTTTTTATGGTCTGATTCTTTTTAGGCTTTAACTCTTTTTTATTTTTCGAACTGTACAAGGGGTTCCCGTTTTCGTCTATCACACTATAGTAATCAAAAGCGAATTTATGCTCACAGTACCAGCGAGGATTTCCGTCCTTCTTCAAGTGGCCCTCGTATTCTGCGAAGCCGCAATTTAATGGCCCCGTAAACCCCTCCTTTTTTTTAGGGAAAGGTTTATGTTTGGCGAAATTGCTTCTTGCGTCTTCTTCTGAGAAATTATTAATTTTATTATAAACATCCTCAAGATAATATTCAAATCCAGCTAATTGCTCTTTAGAGTACTTTATTTCAATGCATGGATCATCTGGGAATTTTAGAAATTGAAATTGTATAGAGGCATCAGTTAATTTAGGCCATATTTGTTTAGCCGCTAATAGGTAGGCGAACGCTTGAACATTGTAGTCCACCTCGTCTTCTACAAATTTATTTTTATTGGTCTTGTAGTCTACAATTTTAACTCTGCCCTCTTTTTTGTATTGGATTGGCTTGTCAATGTATCCCATCATTTTATAGCGGGGGCTCTTGCTGTCGATTAAGAACTCTTCCTCTGGGTTGTCGATCTTTGCTCCTTTACCGCCCGAGAAATCTAAGTTTAAGGCGACAATAATCATGTTATCGCAGAGCTCAAGATTGTCCTCAGTTAGGAAGCCGTCTTTCCCCAAGCTTTTTTCAAGCAGTCTAATTATGGAGGGCACGCAGCGGACGGTATCCTTCTTAACAATCTTGGTGATATATTTTTTGTGTCGCGGGTTTAGCAGGACCTCAAGCACAAGGTGACATGCCGTACCGCGAGAAGTGCCATCATTTTGAGACCTAGGCAATTTAAGCTTGTACGTACACCAAAACTTCCAAGAGCAAGATTCCCAAGTTTTTATTCGAGACGCTGATAATATTTGTTCTTCAGGCATTAGTTCTCCAGTTTAATATCTCTTCTTTGCTCATTTCGTTAAAGTCATTTCTAGTAGGCAACGCTATTAGTGAATTGTTCTTAGTGAAATAATAATTTAATAAATCAAGTATTTTTAGTGCCCCCTTATTTCCCGCTTTGTCATGGCCATCATTATTTAAAGCAATAATAATTTTTTTTACTTTTAACTTTATGAGATGAAATAGTACAGGTTTGCTTAGGCTTACTCCGAATAAAACTATGCAGTTCTTGATGCCATTCTCCCATAAGGATAGCATGTCTCCGATGCTTTCCACAAGTATAACTTCGCTTTTATCTTTTATTTCCTTTTCATTTAGGAAAGTGGGGTAAATCCATTTGGATTTAGGGCCATGATGTAACCATTTGGGTCTTTTGGACTGCGCTTCTAATTTTCTGCCCGAGAGACCAATTATGTTTAAGCTGAAATCAAATATAGGAAATATATATCTGTTTTGCATTTTACCGCCCTCTACTCCATTATCAACGCCGCATTCGAATTTTTCTAAAACCTTACTAGAAATGCCTCTTCGGTTCCAGTAAGAATGGTCCTTAATGATTAAAGAAAGATTTTCTTGGTCAAATATTTTGTCTATATTTACATACTCCGCTTGGCGTATATGAGAAGCTTTTATTTCTGTGTAATCTGTTTTCCCGAGCCATTGAGCGGCCTCTTTAGTGCTTTTTAGATTGAGGGTAAGTTTAACCAATTGCTCGAGGGGCCCTTTGAGCTCTTCCCTCCCGTGATCCGTAAAGTATCCTGAGTCTTTAAATATGCACAATACGGCATCGTTGCTCGAATCTCGGTATAAGGGTTTAGTCCTGTACACAAGACCTGCATCTTGTAAATTGGTATAACCTAATTTATGTAAAATGTCCCTTAAATCGTTCATAAAAGACCATCTGATAAATCGTGATCTTCGTTTTGGCTTCTTACCACGTCCCTTAAGTCTCCTTTATCTATGACCTGAAAGTTATCAAAAGATAAATTTACGTAGTTTCGCGAATGAGTTCGTTTCCCGTTAGCTCCAATTCTTTCTACGAAATCAAGATGCCCCGCTGACCTCGCTCCTCCATGTCTACTTTTGATGACGGTAAACATGTGTGTGCCAAACTGCAAGTCGCTAGGATTAGAGATAGAGCGAATTTCTGCGGTATCCGAATCCGCGCTTTCTACGTGAGGCTCATCCAAGGCTATATCATCATAAGTTTTTGTTCTTAGGATTGCCACAAACTCTGCGTATCTTTGGATTCTATCAGAATCAGCAATCGCCGTACTATCATCCGCTATCCCAGCGGTATTTTTCCTGCTCGCGAAAGAGTCCGCACCCCTGTTGGCTTGAGCAGCGGTAAGAACTACGCAGTTTAGAGTGCGAGCTAATTGGTGCAATCGATCCATGTGGTCTCCCAAGGCTTGGTGCTCGGCCCAGTTATTTTTTAAAGCACCCACGTCGCACTTTACGTAATCGTAAACCATGAGGAAGGGGTTCCCGCTGCCCACCTCGGTGTAATAAAAATCTAAAGCAAGAGCCTCTATCTCTTCTATGCTTTTACCGCCTACATATATATGATAAATCTTTTCGTCAGGATTAATTTTTTTTGAGCCTTCATAAAATTTGCGCTTCGTCTCGTCGCTCTTGAACCACTTGTTCTCCTCCAAGGGGTGAACACCTATGCCAGAAATTGAAGCGAACATCCTGTCCTGAACCGTAACCTTGTCCATTTCAGTGTCGAGGATAAGCGTTGGTAAACCATGTTGGTCGAGGAGATGTTTGGAGACGTGACTGACCATAGTAGATTTTCCTACTCCACCACGAGATACAATGACGTGAACGCACCCTCTTCTTAGTTTGCCGTAAATATCAGTTACGGTTGGGTAGGGCCAATCATAACCGATAACCTCTTTTTCCTCGGGGTGAGCAGCGTCATATTCTTTCTGTTCAATGTATCCTTCCCAAATTTTTGTAGGCTTTTCCCCTTGAGAAACAGGAATTCTCATTCCCTCCGCAAAGGTGCGCTGAATTTGGTCAAATTTTTCAGGCAATGATAAATTTTCGTCTAAAATGTTTTGTATTTTAATGGCCGCTTTCTTCCCTTTCCTTTGGTAATCAAGCTCTACTAATTGGATAATTAGTTCTGAGATTTCATCCGCTTCAGGAGGGGAAACGCAGATTGCGGCTATTAAATCAGAAATTTTATTGCCCTTTGTGTCTTTCCACCCCAATTGGTCAAATTTGTTTCTCATCGAATCGGGAGAAACTCGTCTTTCTTCGTCGAGTTGCCTTATGATTTCTTCGTAGATAGAGGAGTGCTCTGGTACGTGAAATAGGTCACTATGTAAAATCTTTTTATTACGAATTAATTGACTTGAATTAGTTATGAGCCCAGCGAGGACATCTCTCTCAGTTTCGGTACAGTAGTTTGTGTTCATTTTATATAATTATTTTAAATTTTTCGCAGAGGAGCTCTCTACTTAGCGTATCAACATCTTTTTTTTCAAGTTCGATAAGAGTAAAGTTATTTTGTTCTAACCACAAGGATTTTTCGTGATCTCTCTTGAGGGATTCTAGGTAATTCATCCTCGAATTATTATGAAAAAATTTATTAAAACTCGAATGTTGGGGGCCGTTTACTTCAATGGCTATTTTTTTAGTAGCGTTTAGGAGGTCTACTTTCATTCTGGAGCCAAATACTGGAAACTCTTCGTAAACTATTTGATTTTCCCAAATAGGTTTAAAAAATTGTTTCGCTTTGAATTGTAGCTTCGATCTTGATTTTGAGTCCCACTTTATCAGAAACTTCGTGACATTTTTAGATTGGAGTTTCCCGTATAGGTTGTATAATCTCATCTTTATTAAATTGGTGGAAGCGGCGGGAATCGAACCCGCGTCTTTAGAGCCATCGGCTCAGATATGCTACAAGCTTAGTCGGTGTTATTCACTCGCTTGGTATGTCACCGACAAACGACCTATGCGAGTTTGTAAGGAATAATTTTATACTGGACTCCCTTACGTACCCAGTTTTTCGCTCGCTGTCGTCGCCCTGTCCCCTTAACGAGCATCCAGAGTAGGGCGGGGCAGGTTATACTGCCATCGCGGCTTCCTCGGTCCAGCCAAACTGAGCGAGAATCTCGTCAGCTTCAGCTAGTGAAGGAGCCATGTCAACATTATCGTTGGCATCTAGGTTTTTCGATAGAATTTTTAAGAGGCCGACTATCATCCTCTGCTTGCAATCTGGCGTAAGAATCTAAATCGAATCCAGTACGCTCCCGTAAACTATATTTACACCTTTTTTGAAGACTGATCAAGACTTTTTTAAGACATTTCTAAACTTTTTAAAAAGATACTTTCCTATCTCCGTGTTTTCTTCGAAATATTTCCTTAAGTTATCCACCCCTTGGTGCTGTTTCTTGAAATCTAAATCGAGCTTTTCCTTGACTTCTTCTATGATCTCGTCGCTTACTGTGACCCACGCGCCTTTAGCTTGCGCCATATCAAACATTTGAAGCATTTCTACGACTTCGTACTCCGCCCAGATACTTTGACCGTTAGTTCTGCCGTAACGGATCGGGTATTTAACTTCAATTCCCGTTTTTTCATTAGCTGTTTTTCTAAAAATAATTTTGCACCAGTGGCCTAAGTGTTCGCCCTTCCCATTGGCTTGGGTAGAAATAATGTCTTTATTGTATCGTGGCTGAAATTCGAGAATCCAGTCGCTGTAATGGAGGGCAGCATTTCCCCCTGAAGCATTAGTAACTTGAGGGTCTCCCTTTTCGTATGGATTAATTTTGATAGTGCTTCTAACTTGGGAGATCATATAACAAATGTGCCCTTTGCTAGCAAAAGATAAAGCCATTCTCTTGAGGAAGTCTGAAGTTAATAGCGAGCCGCCCGCAACCTTTACGGCTTCGTCAGAGCTCTTTTCTAAATCTCCCCTAGGGATAAGGGCGTCCATAGAGTCTACGATAAACATGTAACGGGTATCATTAATATTGTCGTGGACCAATTGGCGGAATAAATTAATTACCGATTCAAAAATATTACATTTATATATAAATAATTTTTCAGAGCTCGTGTCTACCCCCGAACGTTCCAGCATATTATCGGAAAGTCTCCCCTCGGACTTAACGTATACTACCATCGAGTTATCTATTTTCTGAAAATTCTTAGCGAACGCTAAAGCGCAGGAGGTTTTTCCTCCCTCCGTGACGCCAGAAGCCCTGATGACCCCTGGCTTAATCCCTCCCCCCATCTCTATGTCGAGTTTTAGGCTGCCGCTTGAGACTGTGTAATCCCTCTCTTCTTCGAAATTGTAATGATCCGATTGATTGTCTTTAAGGTAAGCTTCGATTTGATCTACCGCAGTAAAGTCGCCGTCAATTTTGTTTTTCTTTTTCTTCATAAGTTATTTAATTCGTCTTCTATGTATTTTATGTTTCCTCGAACTCTTTTAAGCTGCTTTTCGTCATTGTCAGCAAACTTTTTTTCTAATTCTTGAAATATCCCCCTACTTTCTTCGAGTAGTTCTTTATTTTTAATTTCTGAACCCATTCTTTGGTGTGCTACCCCAACTGCATCCCTTAGCTGCCAGCTATTTTCAAAGTAGGCGTCAATTTCTACCTGCCAAGCATCGTACTCAATGGGGCATTCCAAGGTTTTTATCTTATTGGCGTAGCTGAAAGCTTTCTCCCATTCATTTGCGTGATAATAGTGCCAAAATAGACGCACTAACGGCTCTCCTCTGTTAGGGCGATTTTTATGAGAAATTGCGTACTCCGCTAAAGACTCTTCGGTTCTCGTAAGCCTTTCGAGTAACTCTGCTTTAAGGTAATGGACATACCAGCTTTCTCCAGAATCTTTAAAGGTGGAGAGAAATTTGTCATAATAAAATATACCTCTTTCAAGGAAACTTTTCAACTGATCTTTTCCATAAGGAAAAAATTTATAACTGAACTCATCATTTAAGGAATAGCCCGTATAATTGAAAGACTTACACAGGTAAAATAAATGATACCTTTCCTGCTCTGGAGTGGCTCCGTCCCTGAATCTTTCGTGGAGTTGGCTCTCCAGCTTTAAGATGTCTTGAACGTATTTTATGGGATTTTCGTAGCTGCGACCTCCTCCGAGGGAAATATGCTTAAAGCCCAAAGGCATTGTTTTGGGCTGGTAAGGTTCGCGTCCGTCTTTCAGGTGGATAGTCTCATGAGCTACATCATTCGCCCAAAACCACGGCAATCCCCATTTCCACATCCACATTCGGGGTACATAATGCCTCCCAGATTCATAAACGATAGACCAAGCTTCTTGGGAGGGAATTATTGACCAATCAAAGTCTTCCTCTACTTTTACTCCCTCATCTGCGTCTATGCGTAGAATATAGTCGCAGCCATGATCAGTGTTTTCCAAGAATTCCCAAGAGTGCTGCCTGTTGACTCCGTGGCCCTTCCAGCCTATTTCGCTTTGGTAAAGCTTACCTTCGACCCCATGTTCTTTAAAGAAATTTTTAATTATATCTTGTGTGCCGTCAGTTGACCCATTATCCACTAACACCCAGTAATCTATGTAATCGACAGCAGATTCTAGCATCTGAAGAATTATTGCTGATTCGTTTTGAACGTGAGTCCATAAACAGATTTTTACTTTATTTTGTTTTTTTGCCATTTTTAAATAAGTCTTTATGATTTAGGGGTTTAGAGTCTTTGTCTATTTTTTTATCGAACTTTCGGGAATCGTCGAACTCGTCTTCTTTGGTTTCTACGAATTTAATTTTAGAAGCTCTTTCGAACTCAGCAATGGCTTCTCGGAGATGTTTTACTCCATTAGTGCTCTTAAAAAAATTTAAGGAATTTAAGTAAAATCCTAGGCTCATTTGACTCCAGAACCTTAAATTAGAGTAAGTAAAATAAAGCTCTTTAGCTGCCCGAGTTTCTCTAGCCCAATCTACTCCCGAAAAATCGTCAGGGTCTTTAATTAATTGCCAGATTATTACATGGTAAGGAGAAGAAAGAACGGGGGGTTTTTTCGTTAGGCAAGATATTACCTTTCTTCCTATTCTGAATTTCTCATTAGTCATCTAAGTCATGTTGTACCATCTTTTTGACCAAATCGCAAAAAGAAACTTTGGGTTTCCACCCAAGCTCTAATTTAATATCGGTTGGGTCCCCTAGGAGCAGCTCCACTTCGTTAGGGCGATAAAATTCAGGATTGATTTTTACTAAAACTTCCCCCGCTTCAGAATTATTACAAAATTTAGTTTTTAGGGCGTCTTCGGGGATTTCGCTCCAAGAGCCCTGTATTTTTGCTGCTACGAAAGCCCTATCAACGAATTCTTTAATCGTGTGGGTTTCTCCACTCGCCAATAAATAGTCTTTAGGTTTCTCTTGGGTAAGCATTAACCAAATGCCTTCTACAAAATCTTCAGAATCGCTCCAGTCTCTTTTCGCGTAAATATTGCCCAGCTCGATAGGGTCAAATTTTTCACCTAGGTCAATAGATTTTTTGATTCTAGCGACCCCTTTGGTAATTTTTCTAGTAACGAATTCTTCTCCCCTTTTAGTGCCCTCATGGTTAAAGAGGGTCCCGTGAACCGCAAACATATCATAAGATTCCCTGTAAACCTTTACTAAGTGTCGCGCAGCGCACTTGGAAGCTCCGTAAGGGCTGCGAGGCTTTAGAGGGTGTTTTAAGTCTTGAGGGCTGTAGTCTACGTCCCCGAATTCCTCGCTACTTCCAGCACTGTAGAACTTACATTTAGGTTGGTAGGCTCTGATCGCCTCTAAGCATCTCATGACTCCAACGGCGTTGGTGTCAAAAACATGCATCGGCATGTCCCAACTGCATCCAACGAAACTATTGGCCGCGAAATTGATAAAATAGTCGGGCTGAATCTCTTGGACAAGCTTGGAAATGCTAAATTCATCCGTTAAGTCGCCATAAACTAATTGAAAATTGGGGTGATCTAGGAAATTCTTGCAATTTATAAAATTGGGGCACGAAGATCGGCGTATCATTCCGAAGACTTTGTTGTCGGGGTCTCGCAATAGAAATTCAGCCATATTAGCCCCATCTTGCCCGAGAGTACCTGTAACGAGGATTTTTTTGCTCATATATTTTTTAATTTATTAAAGGCTTGGGAGATGGCGTCATCCATATCTAAGTATTTATAAGTAGCCAGCCTCCCTGTAAATATAACATCATTTAAAGAGTCTGCAATTTTCTTGTATTTTTTATATATCTTCTGATTGCCCCCGAAGGGCTTAGGGTAAAATGCTATATTATTTTTGGTATGTTCACAAGGATATTCTTTGGAAATGACGGTTCGGTCAGCTTTTTGATTATGCCAATGAGAGTGGTCAACGCTACGAGTCCAGGGCTTATCGTTGCACTCGTTTAATTGAAAAGTGTGAGGGCGGCGTTTCGCCGTCTCAAATTGTATTTTTAATGATCTGTATTCTAACCATCCGTACTTATAATCAAAGAACTCGTCAATTTTCCCAGTATAGATTAATAAATCATATTTTTGTTTATTATATTCTCCTGGCTGACAATTTAAATTAATTTTAATTGATCCAAGCATATTTTTAAACATCTCAGTATATCCATTAGTAGGTATACCCTGATATTTATCTAGGTGATAGCAAGGGGAGGCGTCATCGCGCATAGTGGGAACTCGTCCGCTAATAGAGGCAGGAAGGTCTTCCCAAGGAATGCCCCACATTTTTTCACTATAGTCTTTAAAAATTAATTCTTTTATTTCATCTGGGGTTTTAGAGCCAACTATCTTTCTGGAGACTGGGGAAAACGGGAGTGGTATTATTCCTTCGGCTGTATTTCCTTTTACGCGTAGGCAAACATCATTAAAGGAAGAGAATTGATTTAAGAAGCTCCAGACTTTTTCATTATTAGTATGGAATCCGTGGGGTCCGTATTGATGGACCATGACTCCTTCCATTTTTTTATCATAACAATTACCCCCGATATGGCTACGGGTATCGAAAATTTCTACCTTGTATCCTTTTCGTTTAAGTAGAATGGCTGAGGTTATTCCGCTTAACCCGCACCCCACAACCACGGCCTTCATTTATTTTCCTTTATCCAGTCCTCTAGCTTAACCGAAGGTTCGTAGCCAAGCTCCCTAGAAATTTTTGTAATATCAGCTAAAGTTTCTCTGGATTCTCCAAGGCGCGGAGGCAAATTGGTAAAATTATCCCCGATTAACTGCGCGATTTCTAAAACGGAATGATTGACTCCCGTTCCTACGTTAAATGTTTGCCCTAAAATTCCATAATTTTCAGATTTCATAGCTAAGGTGTTGGCTTTTACTACGTCTTTTACATGAGTAAAATCTCTTCGCTGAAGCCCGTCGCCCACTAAGGTTAAGGGCTCGTTGGCCTTTTCCTGTTTCAAAAAGAGGCCCACAACTGGAGCATACTGCCCTTTGGTCGGCTGCCTTTCTCCGTACACATTAAAATAACGGAAAATCACAGTCTCAAGGTTCCATAGTGTATAATACATTTTACACAAATCTTCAGCAGCAGTTTTAGATACTGAATAAGGGTTTAGGCAGTCCCTATGCATATCTTCCCTTAGCGCTGCGCTAGGTGACCCAATAAGAGCGGAGAGTAATGATCGGTTCGCTCGTCCATAGGCGGAAGAGGTTCCCGAGTACATTACCCTTTTTACTGAATGTTGACGTGAGGCTTCTAGGACATTGCATGTGCCGACGAAATTGGTTAAACACGCTTCTTGAGGTTTTTCTAGCGTAGGTTGTATGCGGGATTCTGCCGCTAAATGAAATACGTAGTCTACGTCTTTGAAGAAAGGAGCGATAGCTTCGTAATCTTTAATATCGATATGTAAATACGAAGCTTCATCATTGAAATAAAATTCTTCATTACAGTCAGCGGATAGGTTATCTATTACTGTGACGCTATAATTGTTGTCTATTAATTCATCGACAATATGACTGCCTATGAAACCGCACCCTCCTGTGACTATAACGTTTTTCATGATTAAAATGACCTTATCTTATCGGGATAGTTATTTTTAAAATCTTTATAAGTATCTTCGATGCCCTCAATTAAGGACACTTTAGGTTTCCACCCCATTAAGTTAAGCCTCTTAGAGCTCATTAGCTTTTCAAGAGTCCCGTCAGGCTTGTCGAGCTGAAATTTTATTTTGCCTTGATACTCCGTTATCTCTGCCAGCAGGTAAGCTAAGTCGTGGATGGAAATATCAGTCCCACTTCCCACATTTAGATGAGAAATATTGAGGTCGTATATGTTTTCCGCTTTTATGTTCTCAAGGACAAACAAGCAAGCTGAAGCTAAATCATCCACATGAAGAAATTCGCGTTTTGCACGTCCCGTTCCCCACACCATTAGTTCCCCTTCGTCATTCAGGACAGCTTCGTGAAATCTCCTTAATAAAGCGGGTAAAACATGAGAATTTTCAGGGTGATAATTATCATTGGGACCATATTGGTTACATGGCATAAGCGCAAAGAAGTCGGACCCATATTGTTTGTAATAACTTTCGCACATTTTGATCCCCGCTATCTTGCTTATGGCGTAGGGCTCATTAGTGGGCTCTAAGGGAGAGCGCAACAGGTACTCTTCTTTTATGGGCTGATCAGTGAATTTGGGATATATACAACTACTGCCCAAGAATAGTAGCTTCTTGACATCGTAAAGATGAGAAAAATGAATTAAATTATTTTGTATTTGTAAATTGCTATATATGAAATCCGCTCTATAGGTATTATTAGAGTGAATCCCCCCTACTTTAGCGGCGCAATTAATTACAATATCAGGTTTTTGGTAGAAAATATATTCTCTTACCTGTTCTTGAACGGTTAAATCTAACTCAGACCTTTTTTGAGTTAAGATATGTTCGTAGCCCGCAGATTTTAGGGCCCTAACAATGGCTGAACCCACCATTCCGTTGTGGCCCGCTACGAAGATTTTATCTTTTTTACTTAAAAGTGTCATAGTAATCTCCTATCTGAAGGGATTTGTTTTTGCTTTTGCTATTTTTAGGTTTGGATGCGTCATGAATTTTTCTAGACAAAATCCTAAAATCAAAGCTTATCCTAGTCTGGTCAGTTTCATTGAGCTTATTGCCGTGTTTAAGGTTAGAGCCATTCCATTGTATCGCGTCACCGTATTCACCATTCATGGGGGAGAAGTCCCCCTTGTCCTCTTCACTTTCGTACCAGAAAGTATTCGTGCCGAAAGCTTTAGTGATGGGCAGGTAGAAGTTTACTTCGTTTTCGTTATGATTGTATTCTTTATCTTTATGGAAGGCAAAAACCGCAAGGTTATTTGGCTGATGGATTCTGAATGTAGGGAACTTTTGAAAGATAACCTCTTCATTAAATAAGGGGAAGACGATTTCTTTAATGAACTTACGGTACAGCTCGACGAATTCAGGGGAATTATCCATTCCGTTGTAAAATTTTCTATGTAAATGCCTGTTTTGGTCTGTTCCCGAAATTAAAATTTCACCGAAAGGAAAATCTTTATGAATACTTTCTAGGTGCGGAAAATCTAGAAATTTTTCTACATAATCACGAAAATTATAAGTTTTAGTATCGTAATTATTGTTTTTCATCTATATTTAGAAATGTTATCTGAACATATTCCATATATGTTATCGTATTTTTTTTCTGCGTTCAAGTCTATACAAACGGATTTTTCAGTAAGTTCTTTATTCGGGTAAGTAATTATTATTTGCTTAGAGGTAAGGGTGAAATCATCAGATTGATGCCAGAAACAGTGCACATCATTTTCTAACATTTTGTGTAAAGCGTTTAGGTTTTTTGCATGACACCATAATTTATGATTACGCAGGAATTCTATGCTTATATCGTGAACGGGCTCATCATGGCCTAACCACAGTTTATTGTTTTCATACCAAATATCTATTTCGCAATCATAGCCCTGTTTCAAGGCTGCCTTGACGTAATTCGGGTGATTCTCGTATTCAGACTTCCCTGAAATATTTCCTCTATGTGAAATTAATTTCATATCTCAAGTTAAATACTTATCATTTTTTACACACGGTGTTTTTACAACCAGAGTCACCGCGTCCGTTAAACATTTAAAATCAGTACTTTCATTAGGTCCTATAACTATAATATCATCTTTAGTGTACTCGGCCCCATCCATTATAACATCACCATCAATAATCATTGTAAATTCGGTTGCTATTTTATGAGTGTGCCGTTCTTCGCTATCGCCTTTGTTATATCTTTTTACAGCGACCTCGAAAAGGTCAGTATTGAATAGGGTCGGTTCGAAATTACCTATAAACCAACCTTTGACCATGTCTTTTATATTATATTTTTTCATATTTTTCTAAAAAACTATTAAGCCAAGCGCATTGCTTTCCTCTCTCGTTCGTCGTAATGCTTCTCAAAAACTGCCTCGTCCTTTGTCCATTCTATCATACTCATAAACTGCATTTTAGACCATTCGGGAGCTACGCCCTCCTTCTTTAAATGATTACCCAATAAAACCTCGGGACATGGGTTTATGGATTCGCTGAAATAACGATTTAAATTGAGATATAAATCTGAACAGATGTCCATAACTTTTGAACTAGAAAAAGAAAAATTGTCAGCTACGAAAGGCGACCCGTCGCCTTCAAATATAAACTTATTACGAGGAGAAGTGTTTCCGCGATTTATACCATTAAAGCGCACAAATACTTTATCAGGGGTAGATATCACTTCTTCTATTTCTTGAGAAGGAATTTCCTCTTCATACATTGTATCCATGCGAGTGCGAATAACTAAATCGTAAGTAAAGTTTTCTTTTTTTTCTTTCTTTTTCTTTAAAGCATTTGATTTATAAATACTATAAGTCATGGGTACTACGTTATTCGCTTCTGCTGCACCCGCAAAATTCCACGACTTATCGTCAAATGCATCCATGCAAGAACTAAAAAAATAATTATGCTTTTCAGCTTCTTTATCAAAGAATTCCATTTTCGCTTGAGGATCACGCCATACATTAGACGCGTCCAAAAACCTATCAGCAGAGCCACCTCCCCCTACATCAATATCCCATGTATGCATAAATACGTCCGCATTTAAAGGCTTTATTATATGTTCGCGCAGAAACGGGAGGCAAAATAGAGACCCCCTAGTTAACCCAGACATACACACAGCTACTCTCATATTATTCTCCACCCCCAGAGCGAGTAAGGTAGGTTTCTAAATCTTCAGGAGTTCCTAATCCCCACATGTTTTCGATATTAAAAGTTTTAACTACCTTGCCGTCTTTAATGGCTTCATTAAAAACAGGGCAGACGTAAAACTCTCCATTATATCGAATATCCTTTTCTATCATTTGCTCTGCATATTTGACATAATCTGAACCTTTTTTCCAATAATAAATCCCGACTGTAGCGATATCGGAAATAGGGTTTTTTTCTGCGACTTCGATCACATTACCTTCTTTGTCCACTTTTGCAAAAGACCACTTGGGGTGTGTTGATTTGAAAGTCAAAATACCTGCGTCGGCATTTTGCTCCTGCATTTTGTAAAGAAACTCTGAAGTATTCCAGTCAACATATTGATCAGAATTAGCTATCAAAAGAGGTTGGTCATTATTAATGATGTCTTTGCTTAAAAGAGTTGTACAAGCTGCTCCTTTAGTCACTCCATCGACCTCGATTATATTGCAATTTGTCGAAATGATATTTAAAAGAGCGTTTAAATTATATTTTTTTCTATGTTCTTTTTGGACTATAAAAGTATGAGGGCTTTCGCAATTTAAATTTTCGACTACTACTTGTATCATAGGTTTACCTTCAACTTCAATTAAAGGTTTAGGGAAAGTATAACCTGCTGCTTCAAATCGACTACCCGCTCCAGCCATAGGAACTAAGACATTTAGTTTTTTATCTTGCCAAGATGTATTCATAACTTCGTTTTTTTTATTTAAAAATAATTTTATTTTTTCTTTATTCAAGTCTTCGGGACTCTTTACTCTTAAGACTTTAGCTCCGCTTCTTTGTGCAGCTAATAAGCCGTGAGGAGAATCTTCTACTATAAGAGTGTCTTCAGGATTTAATGAAAAAATTGACATAGCATCCCAATACATTTGAGGGTGAGGTTTAGAGTTTTTTACGTCTTCATTAGAAATGATTAAATCGAAAAAATTTATTATTCCTAGTTGAGATAGAATACTGTATACCGATTTTCTTATAGAATTAGAACAACACGCAATTTTAATATTTTGGCCTACCAAAAAATCAAGAAGACTAAATAGGTTTTGATCTTTTTCTATACGACTCACTTTCGTTGCGGTGATTCTTTGCTTCCTATCCCATATGATATTATGAGAAGAAGGGGGCAAGCCTTTGTCCTTTGTCAAAAGCTCTAGCTTATCTCTAGTTTTAAGCCCATCATAAATATTTAAATGCTCACTAAAACTAATGGAAAATTTGGGGTCAATTGATTCTAATGCTTCATTCAAGGCGCTAAAGTGCATTTCTTTAGCTTTTACTAAAACGCCATCTAAATCAAATATCACTAAATCAATCATGTTTAAAATATATTTACACTTTAGTGTCTTGTTCAGACGGCATACCTTTCCCCTTGTTTATAATAAAAACTATACGGATAATTTTGTCCACCGTATTTATGCCAAATCATATTGATTGGTGGAAAAGATTTAAAACACTTATTTTTAATTTTTGAATATTCTTTAAAAGCCTCGTTCCTTTTTGGGGCGTTATCTAGTAAGTATTTACTAGGGTCTTCTAGGTGTCGTTTAGCAACTTCGCTAATACGGGAATATTTGTGAACCCCTAAATACATAGGAGATCTCATGTTTTTGGAAAAATCTTCTTTCCCGTCTGGGAGGTAAGTAGTCCAATTAGATAATGGAATATCGAAAATTTCTTTTACCTCTTTTGTATTACCCCAAAATACATGATCTTGAGGGTGGTATGGATGGCTCGGTAATTCTAAACCCATTAAGCCTAGAACAAACACATCATGACCGTTAGTGTTTTCTTCATAGAAATTTTTCATTCTGGTCATTTCCTCTGTTGGTATAGTTTGATCGGAGCGCATTTTAATAACGACATCAGTCTCGCACTCCTTAAGTCCGTTATGAGAAGAAATTATTTGATAATTTAAATTCCCTCCTCCATCTTTTTCTGGCGGCGTAGAATAAACAAATTTAGAAGCTTTAAAGTCTATTTTGTCAAATTCATCTTCCCAAGTAGAAACTATTATGTTATTAACAAAGGGCAACTGAGAATAGATTTTTACAGTATTTTTAGTTGTTGGGTAAACCCCTCCTTGAATAACGATGTCTATCTTATTATTCATTTTTTGATAAAAGGCATAATCTGTGTTTGAAGGCCCAGAGACGAAGTCGCATAAGGCTCATGAACTTCTAGTCCATATTTTTCACAAACTGGATCAGTATGTTGACTGCCAATTTCGTAGCCCCAGTCATGGACAGCAATGCAGTCTCCTTTTTTCAGTAAAGGGGCAAAGGTCGAAAATTCTAAAGCCTTGTCGCCTCCGTCACAAAAAATAAAAGTTTTGAATTGATCTATGTTTTCTTTTACACCATGAATAGAAGATGCATCGAAGACATTTTGGTGAAAGGAGTTAATAAATGGGCTAATCGCTGACAATTTGTCGAACCAGTGACCAGCCCCCTCATTCTGCCTATTATACCAGTCTTGTTTTGGGTTGATCTCAAAAGTGTCGAAGAAGAAAGCCTCTGTTATAGCTGCCATATTAGCAAAATATGTAGATAAACACCCTTTTTGGCTACCTAATTCTGCTACGTATTCGAATTTGTTTCCCTCATAGTAGTATTCCTGCCAATAAATGGAGGCATATGATTGAGACATCCCCGCCCCCATAAAACGGCGGTTAATAATTTTCATATCTTCAAGGTGGATTTCTCTATCAGCGTATAGATTTTTATCTATCGCTGGATTGCTACCGTGAGACTTTTCGAAAAGTGATTTGTCATGTTTCATTATTTTGGTATTAAGCTCTCCCATATTTCACCTTACTATAATTTAAGGCTGTTTTATCAAAAGAAGCTGATACTTCTTGTTTTATTTTATTTCTACCCCAATTTAAATCTCTGACCTCCATAGCTAAATGCCCTATTAATTCAAAGTTCGGATTATCAGATTTAACTATTTCAAATATTTTTTCTTCCACTATCCACAGGTCTAAGTTAGCTCGATACAAACGATCCGTAAACCTTTTTATCAAGTCAGGTTGGAACTGAATCATTATTTTTTTATAAATATTTATTTCATCTTCCACATCAGTGGAAGATCTTTCTGATCTAATTTTGGTAATAGTAAACCTATCCAAAACTTCTGACATTGGCATTTTCATTTTAAATGATCTTTTTTCCAGTAATTTGAGACAGTGTAAGTCTGACCTTTTTGTAATGTCGATCTAGATAATAAATACTTTTCACAATCTAAACTTTTGACAAAGCCGTCTATGAAGCAATGGACAGAACTCTCGACACAATAAATAGCCCTAGCATTTTTAATTACCTTATACCATCCAACAATATTATCGTCGTTAAATTGCTTCAATTCAATAACTTTTTTGTTTAAATTACTTGGTAGCTCAGTCCTGTCATTATTAGAGCTTGTCAAATGGGCTAAAACATAATCTTTCTCATCTCCAACAAAATGATCATAGATTTCATTTTCTTTTTCAATATCTCTCGACCAATCTAAATTATGTTTAAGTTCAAAATCTAAATCTGCTAATCGGTATTTTGTTTGTTCAAATTTTTCCCAAGGAAACTCCGCCGTTGGGTGTGGGCCTCTGTCAGCCAAATTAAGTATTAGATCAGGCTTTAGTGACTTAGCGAGCTTCAAACATTTAATGACATCCGATCTTAACCAATCAGGATCTAAGACTCTTTCATCTAGCTTTGTATTTTTAGCATAGGGGAAGTGGCTCATAATGCCAGAAAACTTTTCCCTAGTGGGCCAAATTATTTCATACCCTAAATCGGCATAATGTTTAGCTATGGGGGCGCAGATAAATAAGTCCCCAAAAGCCCCAGGTTGTATTAATAGACACTTTTTCATTATTGTAACTCAAAAACCAAAATACCTTTTGTGAAATCATCCCGCTCATATGTAAATGATGAATAATGAGTTTCCATTTAATATTTTGTTCTTAAGCTAGATTTTAATTCTTTAAAATTTTCATCTTCTGCCGCAATGACACTCCCGTGTTTTGTTATAGCTTTCCCCCAATAAACCTCAAATCCTAATTGTTCAAAAGCATCATTGAATTGCCAATCTAATGGCTGCGTTATTTTATTTTCTTTAAGATGCTGATCTAGTCTTTTAATAGCCTCCCTAGTGTAAAGAACGGTGCAGAGTCCATTGGTGCTAGGGTAAGATTTTTTAGCGAAGATATTTCTATCGTCTCCTTTCCGTATCCATGCTTCACCCATGAATAGGCAATCATACTTTAGCTCTTCTTCTTTACATAGTTTTTCAACGAATTCTATATATTCCGAAAGACTTTCTTTAAAAATAACATCGTCTTCTAGTATCAAGAAAAGCTCACCGTCTTCTCGACTTGTTATCTTGTCTACAATCGTTTTATACTTCATACATAAAGACATCTCCCCGCGACTCATCTCCCTTTTGAATCTTTCTGTAAAGGCTTTTAAGTCGAAATTTTCTTTTATGTTTTCTTCATTTAATTCTTCTTGATCCCATAATTCCATGAATTCATAAGGGGTATCGCCAAACCATTTTTTAGCCTCTTCCAGCATATGAGCTTTTCGGTCAACTAATTTAGAGTAGTGAAGTACAAAAATTTTATTTATTTTACGCATTGCTTCAGGTATGTGTAAATGTTATAGTCGGTAAAATATTTTACCTTAGATTCAATAACATGTTTTTGGTATTTTTTATTTGTATTATTTAGGATTTTCCCCACCTGCTCTATGGGATCGGGGCCGTCTATGTTTATTTTTTCAAATGATTCGGGGCTATAGAATGCGTGAGCAAGATTGCATCCATCATAAATAGGAACGCAGTTGTTGATAAAGCAATCTGTGAATTTTTCAGATATATAGTAATTTTCCTTAGAGTTCTCGATAGCTATGCTGAACTCATAATCTAGCAATGCGTCCTCTTTAAAGACAGCGTATCCCTTGTATCTGGAATCGGAGATATTCCAATTCCTGCCATATATATCGACATCTAATTGTGATTCCAGTATTCTTTTTAGGAATCCTTCGCGTTGGGGATAGCGGCAATTAGGGTGGAGGGAAGTGCCGTGACCCGCTAGTAATATTGAGCATTTTTTGCTTTTATTAAAGTCTTTATTAGAAATATAGTCTTCTGGGGTTTTCTGAATGCCAGCTCCATGTTGTTTTACATTATTGTGGGTAGAGCCGCCTGAGTCCTCGTGGAACATTAAGGTAGGCGCTATTACTACGTTGTCATAAGCGGAAAACCTCTCAACGCTTGTGAAGATTTTGTAACTATTTTCTAATATGCGATCTTGTATGCAGGAGCTCCAGTCAGGCTCCATCGTAAATATTATATTTTTTTCCCGTGGAGTAACGAGCATTTCATCACTTACGTTAAATGAGATCAGGTAGTCGAAATCCTCTCCTAAAGTGGATTCGAAGCCTTCTGGAGCTGGCCCCCAGTTCCTGAGCACCCTATCGGTAATGCCCTCGGTGGAGTCCCAGTGGCACGCAAATTTTAATTTGGTAAGACTCATAGCTGCATTGAATTCACGTAGTCGTCAAAATAAAGAGATTCTGGATTAAAGTCCCCCCATATTTCATCGTATAGTTCTTTAGATAAATTTAAATTTTTATAATCCCGCCAATCATCTATGATTAAAAAAGGTAAGTCTTCGTAAAATTCCATGTTCCTGCTTTTAGTGACTATGGGTATAGTTTTAAGATATAGAGATTCCCAGTGCTTGTGGCAGTCAACTCCGTTGCCGTTTGGGGAGAGGACAAAATACGATTCACCAAGCTCTTTTAGGTAGGGCGCAAAGCCTAAGTTGTGGTAACCACCGTTGCCGTTCGGCATTTCCATGCCCGAATACTGCAAACACTTGGTTCTCTCTAGGGTATTAGTGGAGATATTAAAGTTGCAATAAACTAAATTGTTTTTATTTTTCCAATACTCATTAGCTATAGCCTCATCTAAGTCCTTCTCATTTCCATGTTTCCATTTTGGGTTACCTATTCCAATCGGTATTGAATGAACTTTTGGGTGATCGCAGCAAACATTTTGAGTGTACCATCTTTTAATTTGTGGGTTATCGATCCATTCTAAGACGGAGTTGCCGTCCACCAGCAAGCTATCATTAATCGGCAGGTCACTATTATGAGAAATCAGAGTATAATCGAAGTCAAGTTTTATGTAGCAGAAAAAGTGTTCTAAATATTCTGTTTTTACAAAAACTAAATTATTATCTATATCTTTTTTTACTCTAAAATCAAAATCATGCTTAAAGGATTCAGTATAAGAGCCGCTAGAATATTTACAAATAGACTTAAAGGCGTTGCCGCAAAGGTATTTTATTTTATCTGACATTATATACCTAAATCGAATGAAGTTATTTTATTAAATATTAAATTATCTAAATCTTCTTTTCTCCATAAGCACATACTCTTATCATCGAAAGCCCCGTTGCCTTCACTACAGTTTTCATTGATTACCTTTAATGGCTCTGGGAGCGTGAATGGGGGCTTTAGTAGATTGAGAGGTCTCCATTCACCCACTTGGCGTAAGTCGAGGTTACTGGGCCTTTCCGTGAAGCTTGTAATTAATGCGTATTTATAATCTTGATTTTTTAAATTATCAAAAGTCTCTTCTATCTTATCAAAGTTAAAGTGAACTAGGCAGTCTCTTATTAGTATTAAGTCACAAGACGGAAGACTGTCTTGAGTAATGTCCATTACTTGGAAGTTGATATTTTTACTTGCGTAATGCTCTATGTTGGAATCTATGATTTCATTAACTATGTCTCCCCCGATATACTCAATCTGGTCTAGTAGGGCGAAATCTTTCATCCAGTGAAAGTCTCCGCAGGGTATATCCAGAATTGACCTCATCTCAAACTCAGGCAAAAGTTTCTCTAGCTGACTTTTAAGGTGACTAGTCTGCTCCAGAGAAGAACCTGTTCCAGATCGTGATTCTGAGCTTCCCCAGTAATTATTTTCATAAATAGCTTTAAAAATATCTTTCATAAGTCTATTTTATGTTTGTCAGTATTTTATGGACTTCTTCGTGTTTACCTCTCATTACTTCAATTAGTTCTTTGCCCATAAGATTAAACCAAGGCTCGTGGGACGACCCTAGGAGCTCCGTGGTATGTACGTGAACTCCCATCATCTTGGCCTCGACAGCTATCCTGCCACATGTCTCAGGTAGTTTGGCCCAAAAGACGAGACCTTTGTTTGAAGAAATTTTACGTAAGAATTTTTTATAATCTCGATCACTGATTAAATGATAATCAAACCCGTTCTTAATACAGAAGACAACGGCTTCGGCTACACCCTTTTCAAGGTACGGGGATTTAACTATAGAGCAGCGTTCGTGTCGATCAGAACCATTTTTCTCCAGTTCTTCAATCAAGTTTAAAATTTCCATACTCCACAAATTGCCAGAAAAATTAATTAAATTATCTAGCCCTAGATTGTCCTTATGGATTCTTTGCTGTAAGCCGCTTTGACAAATTACGGCTTTAGCATTTTTAAATAAATCTACGAAAATTAACTCTTCTTTGGGAACTATGAAGTTTTCATATTTTTGGGGCTGCATGTGGCCTACGAACTTGTAGTCGTGACAGTAAAGAATGTAATTGAACTCGTCCTGAATTTTCTCCAACAAGAAAGGGTGGATGTTAAAGAAATTGGATAATATAAAGGTGGAGTCGCGCTCTTCATCCAAGAAGTCGCTTGTGACCTCTGAGCTTTTGCGCTTTATTACATCTTCTTCCTTGCCAAGGAGAATATCGAAGAGGATTTCATCGCTTAATTCTGCGCCTCCAGAGTGCTTTCCCCCGCCACCAGCGAAGTCATCAGTCCAAAAATCAGCTACTATAACGTATCTCACACCTTATGTTAGGTGTTTTTTGGAGGAGGATCAACGATTTTTTGACAGGTCGTCTATTTTTTCTTCCAGCCTATCGAAGCGGTGATGCACGGTTCTAACTAAATTATCGAAGTCTCCCTTTGAAACAAATTTATCGGGCAGTCCTAGGGCTAATTGGTTAAGCTGTACTCTGGCTTCTTTTAAATCTCTTTCGTGATGATCTCTTAAATCGTTCGTCTCTTGTTCGACCTCCCTTATTCTTTCCCATAAGGTCTTCAGGGTCCAACCTCCGAAAAAAGTCATTACTCCCGCCATAGAATTAAAAAAGAACTGAAAATCTACCTCCATATAAATATATACACTTATTTTTTATAATAAATACTAAAAATCATCTTCTAAAACTCCAGAATTTTGATAATCTTTCACTTTCCTTTCGAAGAAGTTAGTCATTGCTCCAGTGTCTACGACCTCTGACAACCAAGGAAATGGATTTTCGTCGCTGTCGAACCTAAAATCGATCCCTATGCCCTCTAAGCGGCGATTTCCGATGTATTGCATGTAATCCACGAACATATCAGCGTTGAGTCCCAAGATGCCCCTGGGGAGCACGTCGTGAGCATACGCTATCTCTAGCTCTACGGCCTTTTTGATATGTTCCACCGTCTCTTCCTCGAATTTTTTAGTCCATATATTGGGGTGCTGCTCTTTTAGCGTGTTAATTAAGTAAGTGCCGAACTGAATATGAAGGCTTTCGTCTCGGAGGGTGTATCTAATTTGGTCAGATAGTCCAGGGAGTTTGTTTTGCCTCCCTAGCGCTAGTAGCATTGCAAATCCGCTAAAGAAGAAAGTTCCTTCGCATACTATGTAATAGGACACTAGGTTTCTTAAGAATTCTTTTTTACCTTCGGCGCTTTTAGTCGAAAAATCTGGTCTATTGACATCCGTTGTGAGTTCGATTAAGAAATCGTCTTTCGCTTTAATTGAGGGAATGTTTACGTAAGCCTCGTAGACCTCTGACACCTTGAGGCTAAAGCTGTCGCAGCAAGTAACTACCGTCCAGTTATGGAGGGATTCCTCGTAGGCTTGCCTTAATACATACTGGCGGCACTCTGGGTCAGTTACCCATCTCGCCACAGTAAGAAGTAGATTATTGCCAACCAAGGACTCGCTTCCAGCAAAAAAGCCAAGACATCTTTTAACAAGCAATTTTTCATCTTTAGATAGAGACCCGTTTTTCCATTGATCTACGTCGTCGCTCATGTTTATTTCGGAGGGGGACCAGTTGTTGGCCACGCCCTTAAGAAATAAGTCCCACGCGAACTTGTGTTTATGGGGTAAGATTTGATTTACTCCAGCTATTTCTTCCCCTAGCAGTAATCCGTTTTTACTCATATTTATTCCCTTTATTGACAGCTCTCGCACCCTGGGTCAAGGATGGAGCAAGCTTGAGCCTCTTCTTCGCTCATCTGGTTAGTGCCTGTGGATTTTTCAATTTTGCTTGCGCTTTTGTTTCTTAGGTAGTAAGTGCTTTTGAGCCCTCGATCTTTTGCATGGAAATATAAATCATTTAAATGCTTAAGGGAGGTCGAGTTATTGAACAAATTTAAAGATTGCCCCATGTCTATCCATTTCTGTCTAGAGGCGGCGCAATCAATTAATTTAAATTGGTCCTGATCGAATGCTGTTTTATATTTAGCTTTTAAGTTGGGAGGTAAAATTTCGTCGCTTAAGAGATTCACGTCTCCGTCCACCATTTTTAATGCTTCTACGAATTTAGGGTTCCAGATGCCTAAATTTTTACATTCTTTAGCGAACCATTCATTAGTGATGAATAGGTTTCCGCTTTTATTCTCATACACAAAGAAGGTAGAAAAATCAGGATCAATTGATGGCGAGCATCCTTGAATATAGGAAATAGTCGCCGTGGGCGCAATTGCCATAGTGTTGCTATTCCTCATTCCATTGGACGAAATCGAGTCGCGAACGATTTTCCAATTTAACTCGGGTCCGTATTTTTTGCCTCTATGAACTATAGGTTTCTTATTCAGATAATCCATTAAGCTCTTGTAGGTGTCAATGGGCAACGTGTCCTTGTCCCATAGAGAGCCCTCGTAAGAGGAGTAGGAACCTCTTTCTTCAGATAATTTACTGGAATTTAAAATACAATGATAAGAAATAAATTCATATAATTCATCAGATAGCTTTACGGCTTCGTCCGAGGAGTAATCTAGGTCATAAGAATGAAAAACATCGTGCCAACCCATTGTCCCCGCCCCCACGGGGCGATGCTTGAGGTTGGAGTTCTCGGCTTCTTCAGTGGGGTAAAAGTTTAAATCGATAACGTTATCCAGCATTCTCATTTGCACTTTTATAGTCTCAGACAAAAGGTCAAAGTCTAGGGCTCCGTCCTTCTTTAAGTGCTCTTTCAGATTCACAGAACTTAGGTTGCAGACCGCAGTCTCTCCTACTTCCGATTTTTTGCCCTCGCAGAAGAGGGAGGGCTTTGTGTGGAGGAAAATTTCAGTGCATAAGTTAGAGCTATGGATTACTCCTTCGTGGCTGTTAGAATACCTTAAATTGGAGTTGTCTTTAAATGTCATCCAAGGATGGCCTGTCTCGAAAAGCGCTCGAAGCATTTTTTTCCACAAGTCTTTAGCTTTAACCACTTTGAAGTTAGTGATCTCACCGTTGTCAGCCATTTTGCAGTATTTTTTGTACCTTTTATCAAATTTTTCTCCATATAATTCATGCAAATCCCTCACATCAGAAGGGGAGAATAGATACCAGTCTTTATTGTCTTTTACGTACTCTAAGAAAAGATTATTGAGCCAATTCGCTGTATTCAAGTCGTGGCAACGTCTACGTTCATCCCCAGTATTTTTCTTAAGTTCTAAGAAGTCCTCAATATCGAGATGCCAAGATTCAAGGTAGGCGCATCCTGCGCCAGGACGCTTACCACCTTGGTTGACGGCTACAAGAAGATCGTTGTAAATTTTAAGCCAAGGGACAAGCCCGCTGGAAGTACCGTTCGTTCCCTTGATGTGCGACCCAGCGGAACGGAAGCTGGAGACATCGAACCCTAGTCCTCCTGCGTATTTCGATTTTCGAGCTTCCTGCCAAGCGCCTTCGAAAATTCCGTCGATAGAATCATCAAAAGTATTAAGATAACAACTGGAAAGCTGACTATGAACACCACCACTATTAAACAGAGTAGGAGTAGAGCAACAAAGCAGAAATTTAGAGATTGTATTATAGAATTCAATAGCTTTTTCATTTTTGTCTTTTTCGTTTAGAGCGAGCCCCATAGCCACTCTCATCCAGAACGACTGGGGAGATTCAAGCCTTCTGCCGTTAATCTTGTGAAAGTATCTATCGTATAGGATTTGCAAACCTAAATATTTAAATTTAGAGTCTCTATCTGGGCGAAGCGCTGCTGCGAGTTTTTCGAAATCAAAATCTAGAAGCCTTTTGTCTAGAATGCCCTCCTCAACTAAGAGCTGGATGTTTTCTGCAAATGATAATCTATACTGGCGGTCAAAGGCCTCTTTATCGACGCTTATTCCGAATACCTCTTTGTGAATATTGCCCAACAAGAGTCTTGCGGCGACATAAGAATAGTCGGGCTCTTTTTCCATTTTTTGGCGAGCCGACATTATCAGAGCTTGATCTATTTCTTTGGTGCTGATTTTTTCATATAGTTGTACGTGAGCATCTAAGACTACCTCGCTGGGAGATACGTTGTCTAAGTTTTCGCACGCTCTCTCCGCGCATCTATTAATTTTTGAAATATCTAGAGTTTCTAGTCTGCCGTTTCTTTTCTCTACCTGTAAATTGGATGATTTCATTATCGTTAAGAGTCTTTATATACTTACGTTTTTTTTGTTTCAAGGGAAGGAAAATCTGGCATTATAAGAAAATAGTTTTCGCTAAGGGGAGGCAAGCGCGAGTCAAATTTCCCTACCGCCAGCGGGGATAACCCCATCTTCTAGCTTCATTAAGTGAGCGCGTGTGTATTTAATCCAATGAGCTTCATGGAAGTCTGAGGGGTAATAATTCTCAATGCGAGCGAGCTTAAACTTAACGGGAGTGTTAATGAACTGAGCTTGCTGAGCCTTAGTGTAGTACCAAAAGCTATTACTGTTCCAGAAAGAAACATGGGTGGGGTCCTGAAATGCTCCCCTCCCATCAGTATTAGGCACGTTGATTAATGCCCACCCGTTAGGAGCCAAGCACCTGTAAAGCTCTTTCATCGTCTGGATTGGGTCTTTCAGGTGTTCTAGGGCGTCCTGTAGCCTGAAGACTCCTACGCTTCCGTCTTCAAAAGGCCAATCGGGTTTATCTAGGTCGCATACCACATCTACGTTGGGGTACGGGTAACCGTCAACGCCCATGAAGCCTTCAGCCTTATACTGGTGACAACATAAATCTACCTTCTTTAGATTATTGAGATCGCTCCATTTCACGGCTAAATCTTGTATGTATTTATCGTGGAGTTCTTTTGTTAATCCTTGGATTTTCTGATTTTTTTCTCCATAGCAAGTATTCTCGTCGTGTCGCCAGTAAATATAGAGCGGTTTTTCTATGTGGTGGATTTTTCCATGTATGTAGGTCCGAGCCAAAAGGTCGTGATCGTCTAATACGTCCATAGACTCATCGTGGCCGCCAATAGAGGTATAGAAGTCTTTGCGCCATGCCCTTACATGGTTGGGGGCATACCAAATATATCCAAAAGACAAAGGAGTCGGAGGGAAGGCGCAGGAAGCTATCATGCCTGAACGGGGGCACGTATAGTACTTCCACCCCAGCTCCTCGGAGTAAGGAGCAATAGATTCACCAGAGGACTCTACCATGTCTATGTCATCTGAATAATAAAAATCAGCTTGATGCGCGGTATGAGCTTTGTCTATTTCTTCAAGGCAGTCGGGGGATAATTCATCGTCATGGTCAAGCTCTACGAGTAATTCCCCTTGAGCTCGATTGCAGCATTCCTTCTTCAGGGCTCCTATCTTGTCGGTATCGCCCTCCCAAGTAAAAATATTAAAATTAATATTAGTGCCTTTAAGTTTGCGAGATAATTCATCCACCTCTTTAGTGCCCTCGTTATTCAAGCAGATAACCCATTCGAAATCTTTAAAAGACTGATCAGCTACGCTTTTAATGGTGCGATCAATTCTTTTTAAATTGTGAGAAGGGGTAAATATGGAGAATCTCATATTTCGATTACTCCGTCTGAGTTAGGGCTGTTTCTCGACTGGGGGGTGTCATTCTGGTGCTTCATTCCCTTCCTTTCTTTAGAATATTTCTTAAAAAATTGTTGCTCTACGGGGTCTTTACCATCGCTGCTCTGAGATTTTCTTTTTTCGCTAAGCTCTCTAGAGAGGTCGAAAAGGTCACCGCATGTACCCCCAGTGTTTTGAGTCTTATTCGCGAAGTCTTGTTCTGATCCAGCGTCAATGCGAGTCATGTTGGGAATACTCGTGTGAGGGACGGTGAACACACGACTCCACTTAAGCCCACTCTCGTCAGCGTATTCGTGGGAGTCGGAAATTCTTTGGGTAATTTCCTTAATGTCTCCAGTGAGGGGGTGTTGGAATATATAAGTGGGCATTATCCATCTATTAGGGGCAGCAGTTTGTCTAAGGTTTTATCTAAAGAAAAGTCTTCTGGGATTTTTAACCCCTCCTTGTTTACTCTATCGGCCTCTGTCCTTTTAATGGCTTCTTCGCATCCTGAAATAAAATCATCCTCGGGAAAGTCAAAAATATTGCCTTGATTAAAGGGCGAATTGGGGGCGAAGAATATTCCATCATAAACTTCAATTTTGCCCTTCGGCTCAACTAGGACGCTGTTTTTTTCATTAGCCCACTCTTTATAGGCATGGGCATTTAGGATGACGGCGTGTTTACCTAGTCCGAGAGACTGGAATTCTGGGAGGCCCCACCCCTCCGCTCCAGACATGCCGATGACAATATTCCCAGAGTTTAAAAAATCATTGTAGAGAATATTCTTAGGCATATGACCTAGGAATTGCACGTTAGAATAGCTCTTACCTTCTACAGAGGAGATAAATAAATCTTTGTTTTTCTTTTCGTCCAAGAAGGGGTTATAGAGGGCGCATTGTAATGAGTATTTTTTATTATTGCCGAACTTTTTGCACCATGCTTTGATAATTTTAGCGTGATGTTTTCTGTGCTCAAATTTACCGCAAAGGTTGAATACTATCCTCTCATCTTCAAAATACTTTTTATTTAATATTTTAAAATTATATTTATCGAATGCCAAGGGTATTACTTCTCCATTTACGCCATATTGTTCAAATACATTTAGACAGAATTTGCTAGTAAATATAATTTTATTAGCGTTCTTGGCTACGTTTAGCTCTGAGGGAGTAGGCTGATCCAACTCGTAGAATGTCAATAAATTATGGATTTTAGAAAAAGAATCCAAACCTCCGTTGAGATGCCACAACTTCAGGGTGGGTATGTCTCGGGAATGCTCTACGCTCGCGTTGCGGACGCATTCAGTTAAGAAAGACTGGAAGCCTTTATCTTCCTGCTGCGAGCCTAAGTCTACTTGGCCAATAGGGAAAATGCATGGCTTGATTTTCCTTTCGTACATGCCTCTAAGGAGCAAGATCGAAACTTGCCCAAAAGAGACATGCCCCAAGGGGAGATTAAGCGAGAAGCTCACTTTACAGTACGTCTAGGTCTTCTTCTTCTGAGGAATTGCCGCCTTGCGCTCCCGAAGGCTTTTCAGCGGCGGGGGATTCGGCGGCTTGTTGGGGCTCAGATTTATAAATCCTGTAATCGGGAGCCTTGTCGTTTTTCTTGTCTTTATTAGCGAAAACTATGACCCTAGTTTTTTCCTCCTCGATACCCTCTCCCTCGGCGGTCTCTACGTGCCCCGAAAGGTATTTGTTTCCTGCTGCGCTTTTCCTGAGCCATAGGGCTCCGATTTCGCGATTTTTCCAATCGCCTTTTTCGTTTTGATTTGTTTCACTCATGACTTCTAGAGAGTATTCAAATATTGGCGGGCTGTCAACTTATTTTTTAATACATTTCAAGAAGTCTCTTATGACGCTCTTCGAGAGAGCGTCTTTCACGCGCTCTATGGGTCCTTCGACGAATTGACACTCGTAAGAGTAGTCAGCGTTCTCTCTAAGGCTTGCGTCTTGGGACTTCTCGTCGGGGTTGGCTGGTGGTATAAAAACTTTCTGGGAATTAATAATTTTAAATTGGGAAATATGTACTAATATTCCCCCAAGTTCTTTCTTTAGCCAAGCAACTTCATCTTTTTCGTATTGATTATACCGTATATCTGTCACGCAAGAGTATTCGTTTATTCCGCCATTTAGTATTTGATTAAAAATATGATTCTTTATCTGGCGGTCCACTTTGTTTAGCCAATACCTGCCTTCAGTTAGTCGTCTTTTGACGGATGCGTGGGAAACGAGGCATTTTCTTATGAGATTTTTTTCTTCTCTCGAACAATTAGTGGGGTCGATGCCAAAGTGTTGCATCGAATACCCTTTAATCTCCTTCTTTAATTCGTCTCCGAGAGAAAATCTCCGACATTTTACTTCTTTAGACAATAATTCAAAAAATAAGTCTTTCCCAGACCCCGCCACTCCAGCGATTCCTATGATATTAGTTTTCATTTTGGAATATTAAAGAAACGTCCCCTTTGTAAATTTTTCTCCCGATGTGGTTTAGCTTAACGGTGGTATCCACCCAGATTTTTCCTCCAATTTTTTGCCACCTTCTACAGAACGTGTAATCTTCGGATAGGTAATTGTTGTTAGCTTCTTTATCGTGAGAAGTATCGAATAGGCTGTATAAGTTTTCCTTTAGTCTCTGCCTGTAGTGATCTTTGCCCGCCAAGTCTTTCCTGTATTCATCCCCGTCTAAATCTCCCGTGTAATGCAGTTCTGGGTGAGCCTCTTGCATCTTGGAGATTACCTCTCTTTTTATCATCATGAATCCCGTCCCCGCGTCATTGACTTCGACCAGATCATTTAAACGGGAAGCATTGTCGGCTAAATTAATGACGTAATTAATGGGCTCCATCTTTAAAGGATAAGCTCCAGTAACGAGCGGCTTATCGTGATGCAACAACTTCAATACATCAGCTGGATTAAATTCTATGTCGGCATCAATGAACATTAAGTGAGAACAGTCCGAGGCCATAAACTCAGCCACTAATTGATTTCGTCCTCTGGTTATTAGACTCTCGTTCCCAATCATAAATACTTGGAGTCCGACCTTATTAATCATACAGGCGTGGAGAGTGCAGAGGACGCTCTGCATGAACTCTTGGCACACCATTCCGCCGTAACAAGGAGTAGCTAAGAATAACTTGAGTGGAACTTTCTTTTTTTCGCTCATTAAGAATATATTATAATATTTTGACTTAAAATCAATACGTTTTTTAGTGTTGATACTTTTCTCGGAAATAAGGACACAATACCCCCCACTGAGGAGGGGCATTGCATCAAAGTGTCCTGACTTTTCTTCGGCCCTTTTGTTGTTTTAATTGGAGAGGGAATACTCCAAGACACTAATACAATCGAGCATATAACTCAATACGGGCTACCTTCCGCAGGGGATAAGGCTGGAGAAACTGCGACTTAAAAAACTCCGATTACGCCCGTACACCACTTGCGCGGGGCCGTGCCATAGCAATTAACTATGTGTTTTTTTCTCTGGTATTATACAGAGGGTCATCCATTGAACAATAGGAAGTAGACCTCTTCCAAGCCTTTATGTGGCTTATCTCAGGAAAACTCCACTGATTTTTCCCAGCGAGCTTAAAAAGGGTTCACACCTTTTTGTTTGGACCCTCAATTTAAAATTATTTTTCTATTTAGTCAACCCCTTATTCTTCCCCTGTTGCCAAGCTTCTAAAATTAAAGCTAAATGAAAAATGTCTTTTTGAAGTATTTTCGAAGGATCAGCGACATCTTTATGGTCGCTTATCTCGTCACAAAAACTATTCAGAACAGAAGCCACCTTCATCGCAGTGGGTGCATCAATCGTGACGCTCTGTTCTATTGAGTCCAGACTCCTGTTTAAGACGTATAGCGTTCTGCCGCCTACATTCACCCCTGTGATAACGCCCTGCTCTTCTAGCTTTCGCAATGCTCCAATTAGCAAAGCTTTATCGATGTCTTCGTCTTCTGATATCAAAAAAATGCTTTTAAAGTCCCTGTCAGTATCTATAGAGTCATTATTTTCAAACCATTCATACAAAGAAATACAGGTATCCAAAACAGTCATCGAATTAGAATACTTTTATTTAAAGAATTTTGCAAAAAATATTTGACTAACTTAAAAAAAATCTATAGTCTTTACCTAGACATGAAAGATACTTCAAATAAAGCTAAACGAGGCAGAAAGCCAGTAAACGTAAGTTGGCCCACTAACGAATTCACGGCGAGCGACGTAGCCGCCCAGATGAAGGGCAGACTATCCAGAGTATCCGTTCACTCTAAAATCAATAAAGCGGTAAGTGATGGCGAAGTAGCCGTTATCAGGAAAACCGAAGGGAACATGGGGAGGCCCTGCTTTATTTATAAGAAAAAGTAATTAAGTCATGCTTTTCATAGCTATAGCATTAGCAGCCACTATCGGCTCGATATTCTGGGAGGCATCTTTCTATGAGGGAGAATAAACCTAGCTGGGAGGAATACGCTCTAGAATTAGCTAAAACCGCTTCAATTAGGAGCGAAGACCCCTTCGTGAAAGTGGGAGCTTGCGCCCTTGATCATAAAAATATGGTCGTGGGCGTCGGCTATAACGGGCTCGCTTCAGGCAAGGACTTGAGTTGGGAAAACTTCACCAGAGACGAACGCCGACCCCTGATGATACACGCAGAGACGAACTGTTTGTCTCTATGCAAGAAAGGAGAGGTAAACATCTTGGCGGCGACCTTGTTGCCGTGCTCCTACTGCGCTAATATGATTACGGCTTACGGGGTAAATATTGTGGTTTATGAAGACGAATATGATCGCGAAGACTTCGAGCTGATCAAAGGTATTTTCGATTTTAATGATATTAAATTAATTAAAATTTCCAATGAAGCGGAAATCGCGTCGTTAAGTGAAATCCGAAAAATAGAAATTCCCCATGACGATTCCTTTAGATTGGGATAGCATAATTTTTTTAAGTGTTGCTTGTAGCGCATTTTTATTTATTTGGCTAGAGACCAACGGGTTATATGAATATCTCAGATACTTTAACCTAGGGGGCAGGTTTATCGGCAGCTATAATGAATACAAAAAAAAGGACTACGCAACGTTGCTATTCATACCGTACCTTTTAGTTAATCATAATTGTTTTTTTACCAGATTAATTTGTTGCTCTATATGTTTAAGCTTCTGGATTAATTTAATAATTAATTTATGTTTTTTTTATGTTCATAATTTTCCCTTTACTTTTACCTTATCTTTATTATTCTATTACATATTAGTTTTACTTAAAAGACAGACAGAAAAATGATTAATTTGAGCAGGGAAGCCTTAACCAACATCCTAATAGCTAATCGTGACAGCTTTTCAGAATTCCCCATCGTGGAATCTTTTTGCGTGACGCATGAGTCGGCTAATAGCGCGATAGGGGGGCATTACGCTATTTTAGTGAAGGAGATAAACTCCGTCCCCAAGCTTAAACGAGCTATAGAAGAATGTGTACGAGCCCCCTTCGAAATAGATACTTCGAATTACGAAATCTTCAGCGGTATAGAACTCTGCACTTTAATTAGAAATAATCCCATTATTATCTCGGAAGGTGAAGAAACTTGGATTAGCAACATAGAGAGAGTACACGACTCTTTAAAAAAGGGGGCATGTTGCTCGACTAAGGCAGCGTTAACCCGCGAAGCTGATGCGTGTTATACAGATTTAGTTAGCCAGTGCGACTCTTCATGGATTTTCATTAAAAATATAAAAGATTTTGTGAACGCAGAGTCGCTGTCCTTTCACCTTCAGGGCGCGACCTCAAAGACGGTGTAAAAATGGAAGAAAAAATAGAACTTAACCATAAAATGATCGGCAAAAAAGTGCATGTCGAATCACCCCCCTATTCCTTTGATGGGATAGTGGATAAAGTCGTAGACGGGGAAACCTTTCTTGTGCGAGACCTAGAGACGGGAGAGCGTACAGAGGCAAGCATTTTCGATATTCGAGCGCGTTAAAATAAATATTGACTAATGGGCAAAATAGCCTATAATTAAAACTCGTATGAGTACAAATACAAAAAAAAGCAATACCCCCAGTCGAAAGACCCCAGTCAAGAAGAGAAGTGTTAAGAAGAAGAGTGCTAAAAGAAAAGCGGGAGTTCTATCTTCCCCTTTTACCGTGAACACTGTTTACGCTAGGGTCGCGCTAGTGCTTCTAGCCTTAAACCTCTTGTTTATGGGTTATGTCGTAGTCAAGCTAATCCCGTAACCCTTTAACTGGGCTCATCGTTGCCGTTAGCTATTCACCCCCCTTTAAGTAAAGGGGGTTTTTTCTTGCTGTATATAAAAAAATAAATTACTCTTTGGTAGATGAATAAATTTAAAATCGGAGTGGTAGGAAACGGCTATGTCGGTAAAGCTACCCAACTTTTAAAATGCGATGATGTGGAGTGTCTCGTCTATGATAAAGACCCCGAGAAATGTGACCCTAAAGGTACTACCCCCCGCGACCTAAAGAGTAGCGACTTCGTTTTCGTTTGCGTGCCAACACCCATGAAGCAGAACGGCAGTTGTGATCTGTCTATAGTTAAAGCTGCTATTAAAGATTTAACTCGCGAGGGGATCAGAAAGAATAAAATTATAATTAGGTCAACTGTCCCCGTGGGTACATGCGAAAAATTGAAAGTTAACTTCATGCCCGAATTCCTCACTGAGAAAAACTGGCAAGAAGATTTTCGCGACAATAACCTCTGGGTATTTGGCTGTGACAACCTCACGCACGTAACTCAAGAAGATAAAGTCTTAAACTTCCCCTCTACGGTTTGTAAGGTCCGAGAACTTTTAAAATTTGCCCAAGACAGCGGCAAAATAAAAGATGACGCTGTTACTTTCGTTTCTACAAAAAATGCCGAACTTGTAAAATATGCCCGAAATTCTTTTTTAGCCGTAAAGATTTCATTTTTTAACGAAGTGCAAGAGTTTTGTATAAATAATGATCTAAATTTTAAAAAGGTAAGGGAGCTGGTGTGCGCCGACCCTCGAATCGGAGATAGCCACAGCCAGGTTCCTGGTCCCGACAGAAAAAGAGGGTACGGGGGCACTTGTTTCCCCAAAGATGTCGCCTCCCTCCTTAACCAAATGAAGAAATCTAAAGTCCAAACGATGGTTTTGAAAGCTTCCCAAAATCGTAACGAAAAAATAGATCGACCCGAAAAAGATTGGACAGAGGACAAGGGAAGGGCTGTAAGCGAGTAGTTTAACATAAAACGATCACTTTTTTCTTCCTTTTTTCATAATTAAGGTGTAAAGATAGGCAGGGAAACAGTTATGAGTGATAAATATTCTACCGAAATTGACTTTAGCGATCAAATTCGAGATAACGATGCTTTAGCCAAAAAGTTTACCACTAAGTACCGCAATGATCTCCCTGATTCGGATTTCGCCTACATTGCTCCTGGCGGGAAAAAGGTGGACGGCAAGACCGAACCTCGTAGTTTACGCCATTTTCCTATACCTGATGCCGCCCATGTACGCAACGCTTTAGCGCGACTCTCTGAATCAAAGCTATCTCCAGCCATTAAAGGCAAGATTCTAAAGAAGCTGAAGTCCAAGGCCGAAGAGTTCGGGATCAAAGTCTCGGAGACAAAAGCATATCACGATGAAGACACAGAAGAGCACTTCAAAGGAATGCGTCAGGGGCTACGTAAAAAAATGGAAAATCAAGATTCTTACGACGTTAAGCACGAAACCCTTCAGGAGTTAAAAAAGCACCACGAAGACGCTATTAAAAACATTGATCAAGAAATCAATAGCCTTAAAAAAGATAAATCTGAGGACGAGGGCGACTTAAAAAAAAACAATAACGTAGAAGCCGCAAGAAGGCAGTTTCGCCCCCTTAGCTCCCAAGAGATACGACGTTTGACTCAGCAGTATGATAAGCGGTCCAACAGGGGGCGCGACGTATGGAAGCAACATAGCGAACCCTCTTCAACCCGCACTCGAAAAGGAGGATCGAGACCTAAAGATGGCGGCTGGCACGACACCGAGTGGAAGTGGAAGGGCAGACGATGGAATCGAGTAAAAAAGAACACTCCTGAAGTTCATCAAAATACCACTAAAAAGGTTGGCGGCCCCAAGAAGAACACTTCCTATAAAAGTGAATTCATTCGATCTTACACCGAAGAATATAAGGCGGCGAAAGCTAAAAAATCCGTAAAGAAAAAATACCATCAAGGATGCCATACTGGCCCTGATCATACCAGGATTCGCCCATCGGGATGTAAAAACAATAAGCCCAATTCACCGCCCGCTGATTTGATGGGGCCGTACAAAAGCAAGTTTACTCAAAACAAAAGGAAGCTTTTCAATCCTCCGAAGCCCGCAACTCAAACTAGCCTGAACCCGTGGCCCGCACCATCGCCTTACCCACGAGGAGACGCCTAAAATGCCCTTACCACGTCCCGACAAAAACCAACCTCAGAAAGAGTTTGTCGATAAGTGTATGGACGATTCCGCTATGCTTGAGGAATTCCCTAACGGGAAACAGCGCGCGGCGGTATGTTACTCGCAGTACGAGCAAGCCACTAAATCTAAGGCTCGCCATTGGGAGGAGTTCGACGATCAGAGAGTCTATGATGTAATTATTTTTTAAATTACTCTATTAATTGGCCCACTATATCCTCTTCTTTTACGATTCCAAACCACGAGGAAGTTCTATTGTCTCCGATAGCCCAATATTCGTTATGATTTAAATATACTTTATGGAAGTTGGCATACTGATAAACGTACTCTCCAGTAACCCAGTCCCTTAAAGGCTCTTCATCGAAATCGCACAAGAGCGTTGCAATTAGAAGGTGGCTGTATTGGTCCACTAGCATTACATCATTTACGAATATTACTCCCTCTATTATTTCTATCGTGTCGTAAGGTATTCCGATTATTCTTTTTATTAAGAACTCATCGTCTCTTTCGTCATAAAAGACTACGATATCTCCCAAATGAGGTTGAGAAAACTTATAAACAATTTTATTTATTAATATTTTTTCGCCCTCCTTATAAGTTGACTGCATACTGTCGCCCATTATAATGTAATTAGCGTATCCTATGTGAAATATAATTCCCAATACAGCTATTAGCGCCAGTATCCTTTTATCGCTCATCTTTACGTCTCGAAGATGTGCTGTTTTAAATTTGGTTTTCATTTTGCTTATCACCGTCGTTACCATCTTCATTTATTTGAGTCTTTTTTAGTGTATATATAAGTATGAGGAAACTAAAGATTTCGGGCATAGAGGTTTTAGTTTACAAGACTAGGGTGAAAATCTTTGATTGCCACGGAGACCTTTCCGATGATCACGCCATCTTGATTTTAGAGTATTTGCATGATGAAGGATTTCTAGATGATAACGCCAATATAAGTTGTGAAATTATCACCGAAGATTAGCGGGTAAATTTCTTAAAGTTTTAAGTTGCCCCAGCAGAAGCGGGGTATTTTCACACCTTATATATTTCGCTTTTACTGTCAAGGGGTAGCTTAATTCAGTATCTAGCCTAACCCCCTCTTCTCTCCATTCTGGAACAATTATATCGTTTACGTAGTCAAACCACCCTTTTCTCTTTAGAAAATGATAATATCTGTCGATCATATCTTTTTCAGCCTCTAATACCACGCAATAATCCAAGTCTTTCTGAGCTACCATTGTTAAAAATCTAAAATATAGACCTTCGGACGGAGGATCAGAGCTTAAGCCAGCATTAATTATTAGATTCATCTACCTATATATTACACAAAAAAAGTGTATATTATTAAGTAATGATAGATGCGACTGATAATAATTACTTAATTAAAGCTAAAGAAAACAAGACTTTAAATAAGCCTTTTCGTACTCCCAAGGGGCCCAAAAAGTTTTCTGTTTATGTTAAAAACGAAAAAGGAAACGTGGTAAAAGTTAACTTCGGTGATCCAAATATGGAGATTAAACGAGATGACCCTAATCGTCGTAAAAATTTTAGAGCCAGACATAATTGCTCTAATTCGGGCCCGAAGACGAAAGCCCGTTACTGGAGTTGCAAAATGTGGGAGGCTAAAAAGTCCGTAACCGACTATACGAGCGGGACTCATGAAATAGTATTCTTGCCCGATGCTTACGAGTGGGATGGAGAAACATTTTTCGACGAACATGTACTGCTGGATGACTACCCCAAACTAGCCCTAGCCAAGGAAGAACCCAAGGGCAAGGATAAAGAGGACGACTGCTGCGGCAAAGGATGCGGTTGTCACGATCCCGTAAAAGAATCCTAAGACTTGGCTGATGAAATTAAAAAGTTAAAAAGTAAGGAACGAAAGCAATGAGCGACTCCATAGACATAAACCAAAGTTCTCAGGTTAAATTAGACGTAAAATCTCTAGTTGGCATAATATTGACTATATTATCTATTGCTGGCGTATGGTTCACTCTAACCTCCCAACTATCACAGCTACAATTAGACGTAATTCGTATGCAGGATGCCGTCGAAATGAATAGCGAGTTCAGGGTAAAGTGGCCCAGAGGTGAGCTAGGAGCCCTTCCAGATGACGCCAAGCAAGACCTGCGAATAGAATATCTTCAGAAAGATTTAGAAGAACTAAAGCTCCAGCTTAAAAAACTTCCCGAAGGAAAATAATATTTTTTTAAAAAAATGAAACTAGTTTCTGCAATTGGAAAAACGATTATTGTTGACTAAAAAGCAAAAAAAATGCATTATATACTATATGAGCGAAACGAGAGAAGAACTAGAAGAAGACGCTAAAATTTGTTACGACAGCATTGAGTGGTGGAAGGCAGAAATGTCATCCCTTATCAATCGTAGTGACAAACTAGAAGAGCAGGAGAGCCACCCTGAATACGAGGAAAAAATGGACGCTATTCGACTCCAAATGAACTACTTACTTTACAAAGGGGAGTGGGAAAATAAATATATTTTCCACTTACAGAAAAGAATTAATAAATATAAAGCTGGTAAATCTTTTGGAAATTTCCAGTTGCTAGATAAAAAGACGAAGAAAAGAAAAGGGTGAAAAAAACTTTCAAATTCACCACCACTAAAGGCGTGGAATATGAAATAATTTTCAGGAAACCTCGAAAAGATGCTTACGGTTCTGATACTTTCGGTTTATGCGTAGACCCTAGTGAAGCCAAAAAAAACTACATCCCCAAAATCTATATAAGCCCGTACCTATCTAAGAAAAGCGAATTAAATACTTCCATTCATGAGATAGCTCACGCTTTTTTTTGGGAGAAATCTGAAACTGATATTGCGAGGTTTGCTGACGTTTGCAGCAACTTTCTTTATCAAAACGGGTGGAGATTACCTAAGCGGCTTTTTCATTCAGCAGCCCGCAAAAAATCTTCTAAGAAAAAAAAGTGAAAACTGCTTACCTATTTGACATCGACGGAACCCTAACTCCTCCTACTAAATTCATGGAAGAAGATTTCATTTATTTTTTTTTAGAGTGGAGCGAAAATAAGGATTTTTTTTTAGTTGGAGGCGGTTCCTATAATTTTTTAATCTCTCAATTGCCCTGTAGTGTTATGAAGAGGGCTCAAGGCGTTTTTTCGTCAATGGGAAATGAATTACGGGTTAATGATTCTTTAATTTATTCTCATGAATGGAAACCTTCTGTCGCTTTGCTGTCCTCCCTGCTGGCGTGGCATAGTAAATCTCCTTACCCTGCTAAGAAAAAAAAGTACTTAGAGAGCAGAGTGGGGATGCTTAACTTTTCTATAGCAGGAAGGGAATCCTCTCATCGAGAGAGAGAAGACTACTTTAATTGGGATACTTTGCATCGAGAAAGAGAATCTGTAGCCTGTGACTTATCTGAAAAATTTCCTAAATTAGATATACGCTTAGGGGGTATGATTAGTCTTGACATCCAGCCGAAGGGCAGAAATAAGAGTCAAGCCCTGAGATGGGTAAGAGAACTTAATAAATATAATAATTTATTCTATTTTGGAGACAAGGGCTTTAAGGGGGGCAACGACTATGACGCTAAATTAAATATTAAAAAACATAAAGATGGAAAATTTTACGATGTAAAAGATTGCACCCACACCAAAAAGATATTAGAATCACTACCATGAAGACAAAAAAACAACTCGCCATTCAGGTATGCGAATATCTTCACGAACGAGCGTTAAAAGAGGACGAAGAACACAAGAAAAAAGCTCGCGCAGAGAAGCGTGCTGCTGACGCCGAAGGGGAAAGCGGGATGGTATTTCATACGCGCAACCTTCTCGAACTGTTAAAGGAGCTAAAGCCTGATGATTGTAACTCCTAATTTCAAAGATATTTCTGCCGAAGACTTGGGAGAATGGCTAAAGTTTAGCTCTTTAGGAAGAGTGGGAATTGTTTTCTTTTCTGAAGGATTTAGTGCGGTAGATTACAATCTACTGAGTTTTTTTGCGAGAAGCCAAGGAGAAGTCGATTCGTTAATCGTAGTCGCTGGTGAAGGTACGTTTAGTGAAGAAGGTTTGAGCTTGTGTGGCCTCTTGCATTATATTACTTTTATTTATCAAAAAGATGATCCTGTTGAAATATTAAAACATATCCCTCCTCATGTTTTTTATAAGATGAAAGGGCAAATAATTCCTGAGTCTTTTGAGAAAGCCTTAGAGTCTTTAGAAGACTGCGAAATACGAGAAAGTGAAGATGTCTAATATTCTGGAAAAAACCAAGACTTACCTCGTGGGGCATATGCAATACTCCGAAGGGAGAGATTGGAGGGAGCATGTCGAAAAAGAGCTTACCGATTTAAATATTACGGTATTTAACCCCTATAAAAAACCTTTCGTTAAAGACGTGGATGAGGACGAAGACGCTCGTCTTTCTTTGGGTCATTGCATGGAGCATGGATATTTTAATGATGTAGCCGAGAGGATGGGCCTTGTCCGTAGTTATGATTTAAATTTAGTTGATAGGTCAGACTTCATTATTGCACACATTTTACCAGAGGTAGCAAGCTGGGGAAGCGCAGAAGAACTTGTTACTGCGGTTAGGATGAAAAAACCCATCTTTATTTCAATGGAGGGGGGAAAACACAAGACGCCTCTTTGGATTATGGGAATGCTACCACATCATTATATTTATGATAGCGTAGAAGAAGTTTTAGAAATGATTAAACAAATAGACAGCGGGGTGAAAGATATTGATAGCGATAGGTGGAGACTTTTAAGAAAGGAATTAAGATAAATGAAAATTGCAATAAAAAAACTTAACGAAGACACTCAACTACCAACACGAGCACATGACTCCGACGCGGGATATGATCTATACTCGTCCGAAGCGGTAACCTTGGCTCCAATGGAGAGGAGGGCGGTAAAAACAGGGGTTTCTATTGCATTGCCCGAATTAATTTCAGATTGTGAGGTATACGGGAGAGTAGCACCTAGGAGTGGGTTGGCCGTAAATAAAGGGCTAGATGTACTAGCAGGAGTTATTGATGCTTCCTATAGGGGTGAAATCGCCGTGGTGCTAATCAACTTATCTAGCGAAGAGGTTTCGTTGGATAAAGGGGCTAAGATCGCTCAATTAATCATAGAGCGTTATCATGCCGTGGAATGGGAAGAAGTCTCTGAACTGCCTCCTTCAGAAAGAGGCGAAGGTGGGTTTGGAAGCAGCGGTGAGTAAGAAAAGCTCAAATAACGGCAAGGGCGATAAGCCTAGGAATTGCTTTTCCAAAAAGTATAAGAAAAACTATGATTCAATAAATTGGGGGCAGAAAAAGTCAAAAAAGCTTGCAAAATAAGAGTGAAGA
>TARA_R110002096_G_scaffold21043_8_pt1 | contig 51993 bp, 45 predicted proteins | sample TARA_R110002096 | Tara Oceans TARA_R110002096 (sample SAMEA4397295) | marine metagenome | biome: Polar Biome; feature: [DCM] deep chlorophyll maximum layer (ENVO:01000326); material: water (ENVO:00002006), including particulate matter (ENVO:01000060) such as... | depth 35 m
GCCAAAAATGAACATAATTAAATTATTTTTTTTATCAATAAATTTTATTTAGGACACATGTGATAAAGAGGATAAAAACAGCTCCTATTTTGTTTCCTTTTTATGGATCACAAATTTATGAAGACTATGGTTCACAAAAACATGTAAATAATAATCCCCGCTTGTCCATTTCTTGAGATTAATCTCAAGCTCATGTTTGCCTGCTTGTAAAAGGGAACTCTCTTGGAAATGCATCCTTTGCCCTTGCATGTTAAATGCTTGCCAATGCCAATCCCCATCGCTCTTAGTTTCAATTTCAAGCTTTATTTTTTTGCTAACCTTTCGGTCTTCAAGCTCCACATTCACATCAATATGGCTATAAGCAGTATCAGGAATATTTTCAGGAAGAATTTTGGGTAGGAATAATTCATATAATAGCCCATCCTTAGAATTATTCTTTTCATCACTTAGGTAAAGGCTGTTTGAATTTTTGAAACTTATCGCTTCCTTTTGCGTAAAGGTGTTGAAATACAGGATGTTATGCTTGCCCGAAAAGAATTTTGTGCCTTTAAAATAATAAAACATCCACATTTTATTATAGCCAAGCAGTATTAAAGTCCTAGGCTTTTCCCTAAAGGTGCTGGCCGTAATCCAGTCCACTTCTTTCGGGCCATTTCCTGTATAAAAACTATCTACCTTTTCAGCAATATAATAACCAGGAGTATCAGGAATTTTATAGCAATATGTAAATCCAGAAAAAGGTTTTGTTCGGTTTTTAGTAAATAGGTAAATCGAATCGCCAATATGAATCATTGCTTCAGTATCAAAATTTCGATTTTTCTTTTTTGGTGGAAACCTCATTTGATCTTCATATTGAAAGCTAATTTCCTCAAGTAAATAATCATCTTCACCATTAAAAACCTTTTGGTAGGGAAGTTTGTAAATTTTTAAATCTTCTCTAGCATTTCTGTTATTCCCAAAATCTCCAATATATAAATTGCCCTTTTCATCCCTACATAAATCCTCCCAATCCTGATTTTCGGCTCCAGGAATACAATAGTTTTGAATAATATTTCCAATAGTATCTGTACTTATTAATGAAGGTCTATTCCCACCATCATTGATATGTACTATTCGATTAGGCGGAAAAAACACCATTCCACTTGCTTCTTCAAGCTCTTCTGGTAAAAAGGCAATTGCTTTCCAATCCGCTGATTGGGAACAACCTGCATAACAGGAAAAACAGAAATATAAATGAAGGATTAGTTTCTCAAGCATAATGCGAATTTAAGAGTAAACAGCCATCCCCATAACTCAAAAACCGGAAATTATTGTCTCTGGCAAAGTCGTACATCTTCTTCCAATTTGGCCCCATAATGGCCGCAACCAATAATAATAAAGTGCTTTTAGGTTGGTGGAAATTTGTTATCAATGCATTGGCAATTTTAAATTCATAACCTGGCGCTATAATAATTGCTGTTCTAGCCATAATCTCCTCCATATTCTCCCTGTCCATAAATTCCAGTAAAGCTTCCAAACTTGTTTTGAGGGAAGGTGTTGACTCATTCTCATAAGCCATCCATTGTGGAATAAATGGTGTTTTACTAACTTCTAATTCTGAATTATAGGCAAGAACCCCAAGCCAGTAAATGCTTTCTAAGGCCCTTATAGAAGTGGTGCCTACGCAAATAGTATTTTTATTTGGACTTTTTAATAATCTAATTACCAGCTTCTTATTGACCAGGAATTCCTCTGCATGCATTTCATGATCTTCTATTTCATCAGCATTTACAGGTTTAAAGGTTCCCGCACCAACATGTAGACTCAACTTTTCCAATTCACAGCCATTTGCTTTTAGCCTATCCATTAGAGATTCGGTAAAATGTAAGCTTGCTGTTGGGGCAGCAACGGAACCCTTATTTTTGGCAAACACAGTTTGGTAACGCTCCAGATCCTCCGCTTCCGCAGCACGGTTTAAATAAGGAGGAAGAGGAATTTTTCCAACTTCCTCAAGAATTTCTGAAAAACAAAGGTCTTGATCCCAGGAAAATCGAATTCTGAAGCTTGCTCCTAAATTTTCAATTTTCTCCGCTTTTAAATGTAGTCCTGAATTCGATTTTATCTCCAAAAACTGAGCCTTCCATTTCCTTGCGCCACCAACCAAACAGATATATTCAATACATTCTTTTTTGGCCATTGCTTGTTGAATATCCAATTGATCTGCAGGTTCTAAACAGAAAATCTCTATATGGGTAGTTTCATTTTTTGGAAAAAGAAGTCTGGCCTGAACAACCTTTGTTTCATTAAAAATCAACCTGGAGCCTTTAGGAATATAATTGTCCAAATTTTTATACTGTGAAACAGAAAAATTGGATTCTCCAGCCACCAGTAATTTGGAGTCTTCTCTATTTTCTAAGGGGTAGCGTGCAATAAATTCATCGGGAAGAGTGTAGTTATACTCTTCAATTTTGATTTTCTTTACATCTTCGTTCAAGACCAAATGTTTTAGGGCGCTAAAATATGAATAAGAAGTCTGTTGTTATTAGTGTAAGCAATGATTTAGTTACAGATCAAAGAGTAGCTAGGACCATTGGTGTTTTACAAGACATGGACTATGAAATAACCTTGCTAGGTAGAAAATTGCCCAATAGCCTCGAAATTTCAAAACCCTATACGGTTCGTCGTTTTAAATTATGGTTTCATAAAGGCTTTTTGTTTTATGCCCACTATAATTTACGGCTGTTCTTCTTTTTATTATTTAAAAACTATGACATCTATTTCAGCAATGATTTAGACACCCTTTTACCCAATTTTTTAATAGCTAAGCTGAAATCAAAAAAGCTTATTTATGATTCTCATGAATACTTTTTAGGAGTACCAGAAATCCAAAACAGGGCTTTAGTAAAGAAGGTTTGGACACTGGTGGAAAAGCTGTGTTTACCCCATATTGATGGTTTTATAACCGTAAATAAAAGCATAGGACAACTTTATTTTAACGACTATAATTTGCAAGCCTGTATAATACGGAATATTGGAGATTCCCGAATTCCATTGACCCCTAAAACAAGGAAAGATTTAAATTTACCCGAAGGGAAGTTTATTCTGATAAACCAAGGAGCAGGAATAAATATAGACAGGGGAATGGAGGAAGCTCTTGAAGCCCTCAGGATTTTAGATAATTGCTTGTTATTACTAGTAGGAAAGGGGGATGTGATACCAAAAATTAAAAACTTGGTGGAGCAATACTCCCTACAAGAGAAGGTGATTTTTATTGAACCAAAACCTTATTTAGAAATGCTTCAATATACCTTAAATGCAGATTGTGGTTTAAGTCTTGATAAAAACAGCAATATCAACTATCAATACAGCTTACCCAATAAACTATTTGATTATATAAAATCCGGAATCCCTATTATTTGCTCGGATATTGTGGAAGTAAGTGGAATTGTTAAAGCCTATGATATTGGAGAGCTGTGCTCCGATCACCGTCCGGAAACCATTGCTAATGCGGTTTTGTCTATTCAAAATAAAAGAAAAGACTATTTTCAAAATAATCTAAAAAAGGCTGCAGAGGAGAACAATTGGGAAATAGAATCCAAAAAATTGTTGGGTTATCTTCGGGAAATTGAAAATAAATAAAGCAGTTTATACAGGTTGAATTTTTTTAGAGAGGGGGAACTTCCTTCCAGGTTTTTCAATAAATTTTCTTTTTGACTAGAATATAATTTATTAAAAAGAGCACTTAATCCCATCCCTTTAATTTTTAAGTATAGACTCAAAACTCCAGATTTCTCTTTGAATTTAGGCTCTAGGTTCTGTATTTTTAATAGGTTTTGAAGTCCTAATTCTGTTTTGCGAAGGAATTCTTTATTGCTCTCTAATTGAGCATGAATAAGGGGATTATCAATATGAATAATATCCACCTTGTTTTGCTCCAACCGAAAACCAAACAAGGTATCTTCATGTCCATATTGATTTAAGCTCTCTTCAAACAGAATATTTTGAAATATCTTCTTAGAAATCAGGAAATTATTGCTGTGAAAATTGGAAGAAGGCTTTGCGTTTCGGTGAGATGCCGGTTTTGACTCTTTCAATTTCCCATACTTCCAGTGTAATTCAAAACCACTTTCCATATTATGGGCATAGGACCTTCCACCAACAATAACCTCTGGATTTTCAATTTCACAATAATTTTTGAGAAATTCAGGATTATCAATTTTGCTGTCTCCATCCAAAAAAATGAGATATTCACCCTTTGCCTTTTGCGCTAATAAATTACGAATAGCAGAACGGCCAATATTAGAATTTAGAGATTGAAAGTTCAGCTTTTCAAAATTTTGAATATCCTTATTTAACTCTCCCCAATTTTCCTGGGAACCATCGTCTATAATTAGAATTTCAACTAAACTTTGGATAGAAGAAGCCTGGCGACTTAATTCTTTGGCCAATTCCCTAACATCTTGTTTGTAAATCGGAATGCAGACGGAATAGGACATAGGGAACTTAAATGCTAAAAATTTCTAGTTTTTACAAGGTGTTTTGCACTGTTGAAAATATTTGACCATTTTCACATTTTAAAGTTTCATGTGGAAATTTTAGAATTAGAGAATAGTCATGAGTGGCCATTAAAATAGCTCGTCCATTTTTGGAAATATCCTGCATTAACAGCATAATTTCTTCGGAGGTGCTAGGATCTAAATTCCCTGTAGGTTCATCTGCCAGAATAAGCTCGGGGTCATTTAACAGGGCTCTGGCAATAGCTATCCTTTGTTGTTCACCACCAGAAAGTTGATAGGGTAGTTTTGGTCCACTATCATCCATTCCTACTTTTTCCAATACCTCATTAATTTTGGCGGCCATTTTCTTTTTATCCTTCCAGCCGGTAGCTCTTAAAACAAAAAGAAGATTATTAAAAACATTTCTATCGGTAAGTAATTGAAAGTCTTGAAATACAATACCCATTCTACGTCTTAACAATGGAATATTTTTCTCTTTCAAATCTTCCAAAACATAGCCACAAACCTTTCCTGTCCCTTGTTTTAGTTTAAGATCACCATAGAGGGTTTTCAATAAACTAGATTTCCCACTACCAGTTTGACCAATTAAATATCTAAATCCACCTTTTTGCAATTCAAGATTTACATTGGAAAGGATAAGATGTTCGTTTTGAAAAATATTGGCATCCTTTAATTGGATTATGGCTTCACTGCTCATTTTGTGGTCTTGAAAATGGATAATTATTCAAATCTAAGCGAATTTCGATTTTATAAAGCTTGTTTGAAAGGAAAGTCTCAATAATAATCAACAATTTCCGTTTGAAAAAACCTATAAACCTTAAAAACACAAGCTATATAAAGCCCTACTTTTAATCCATTAATAGAAAAACTAAAATATGTTTTCCGACAGGCTAAAGGGGATGCTTCTCTATTTGCTAATATTCTGCAGTTTAGCGACTAATGCTCAAACTCCAGCCTTATTAAAGATTGAGGATAGCTACGATGAGGGAATTGAATTGTACCGAAAGGAGCAATACGGAAATGCCCAACTAAAATTTGATGCCTTTGTAAAGGCCAATGAAATAAAAAGTGTTTCGGAAAAAAACACTAGTGCTGAGTATTATTCAGCCATGTGTGCCATCAAATTATTTAATAAAGATGCGAAGGCAAGGGTAGAGGCTTTTGCCGATAAAAATTCTTTGAGCCCTTTAAAAAATCAGTTATTTATTGAATATGCCAATTTTAAATTTAGCACTAAGCGATATAAGGAAGCCAATCAATATTATGAGAGGGTAGATGAATATAGAATCTCGCAAGCTCAATTGAATGAACTTCAATTTAAAAATGGCTATTCCTTATTAATGGAGGAAAGGAATAAGGAGGCTAAAAAGTTCTTTTTCAAATTAAGGGACAAAGACAGTAAATATTCCAATTCTGCCAGATATTATTATGCTCATATTCTTTATTCTGATAGTAATTATGCTGAGGCACTAACAAACTTTCTCCCCTTACAATCCGATAAGGATTTTAGCCCTTTTGTACCCTATTACCTAGCCCATATTTATTACCGCCTTAAGGATTTTGACAAATTGGTGGAAGTAGGAGAGGAGCTAATCGATAAAGCTTCTGAGAAACGAGCCATTGAAATTGCCAAGCTACTTTCTGATGCTTTTTATAAAAGAGATGATTATGAAAACTGTATTAAATACATGGATCTCTATAGGGAGAAGGGAGGAAAAATGAGGCATCTCGACCACTTTCAACTAGGTTTTTCAAATTATAAGGTTGGAAACTATCAATTGGCGATTGAATCATTTAATAAAATAACTACCGGCAAAAGAGAGTTGTCTCAAAATGCCTATTACCATTTAGGAGATTGTTATTTAAAAACGGATCGAAAGAAGAATGCCATCACTGCATTTAAAGCGGCCTCTGAAATGGAATTTTCCCCAAAAATTGCGGAAGATGCATTTTTCAACTATTCCAAATTGGTTTATGAATTTTCGGATCCCTATCAAGATGCGATTTCAACCTTAAATCTTTTCCTCAGAAAATACCCAGAATCACCACACAAAACAGAGATTAATAGTTATTTGGCCAATTTATATCTTACCACCAAGGACTATGATCGCGCCATGTTGGCCTTAAAAAAGGTAGGATTAAATAGTCCGGAGATGAAGGAGATTTACCAAAAGATTTCCTTTTATCGTGCCACAGAAATATTTAACTCCCTACGCTATGTAGAGGCTATGGGTAAATACAAAGAATCCCTAAAATACCCTATCGATATAAGAGTTGCAGCCCTATGCCAATATTGGATTGCTGAATGTCAGTATAGATTAAAGGACTTTGATGAGGCCCTAAGCAGCATGGATGAATTCCGAAAAATGCCAGGAGTAATAAATTTGGAAGAATATGGTCGATCTTATTACCAATCAGCCTATTGCTACTACAAGAAATTCGACTTCCAAAAAGCGGCTTCCTATTTTAGAACCTTTACTCGCGATGCTTTAAAAAATGATCCTCGGCTTCCTGATGCCTTTTTGAGGATGGCGGATTGCCACTTTTTAACAGAAGGCTATATTAAAGCTTCTCAGTATTATGCATCAGCAATTCAGTATAAAACCCAAAAAGCAGATTATGCCTACTTCCAAAGAGCAGAATGTATGGGGCTTTTGGGTAAAAGGGATGAGAAAATTTCGGAATTGGAGAAATTGATAAAAAAGTATCCAAACTCAGATTATGTTGAACAAGCCCAATTCGAAATTGCAGAAACAAATTTGAGATTGGAAAAGTATCAAATGGCACTTCTGAGTTTTCAAAATTATATAGAGAATAATCCCAATTCGCCAAATACGGTGGTAGCCAAAATGAGGATTGGTTTAATCTATAGCAACACCGAAAGAAATCAATTGGCCATTGAAAGCTTTAAGGAAGTTGTAAATAATTACCCCGGTTCCGATCAATCCCTCGAAGCCGTTGGATTAGCCAGATTAGTCTATGCTAGAATGAATAAAATTGAGGAATACTTAGACTGGGTAGAAGGATTAAGCTTTGTGAATTTCGAAAAGTCTAGCTTGGATTCAACAGCATATGAAGTGGCTTTTGATTTATATTCTGAGGGCGATTGTGAAAGGGCTAGCAAGGCATTTGGAAATTATCTTTCCCGCTTTGAAAAGGGATTATTCGTTTTGAAATCCAATTATTATTTGGCTCAATGTGCAGCCAAATTGGGGGATAAGGATATGGAGCTAAAAGCTTTTACAAATATCTCTAAGCTGCCGGTAAACACCTATAGCAGACAAGCATTTTTGTATTTAGGTCATCATGCTTATGATACAAAAAACTATGCTTTGGCATTGGAGAGATATCAGAAGTTGCTGAGTTTTGGAGGAGATAGAATGCAAAAACTAAGGGCTAGGGCTGGAATTATGAGATCAGCTTTTAAACTTGGAGATTATAAAATGGCTGCTGTAGAAGGAGAGGAGGTAAATTCCCTCAACACAGACAATGCAGAGCTCAAAATTGAGGTAATAGACATTATCGCTAGCTCATATATGAAATTAGAGGATAATAATAATGCTATGAATTATTTCACCCAATTATCAAGCATTGCAGAAGGTGAATCTAAAGCCAAGGCTCTTTATTATCAATCGCTCCTCTTATTCAATATTGAAAATTATGACTCCTCTAAAGTTGTCATTTATAAGTTGATAGAAGAACTTCCAGCTTTCAAGGAATATAAAATGAGGGCTTTGATTTTGCTAGCCAAAAATTTCTGGAAGGAAGATGATGTATTTCAAGCCAACTATACCCTAGATTTTGTGATCAATGGAAATTATAATGAGGAGATCAGCAAGGAAGCGGTTCTTCTTAAAGAGGAAATAAAGCATTGGGAAGAAGAGAAAGAATTGGAAAAAGAAAGAATTCAAAAAGCTAAAAATGACAGCCTATTCCTAGATGCTGGGGACAATGGATTCTTACTTTTTGATGGGGAATATGATGATGAGTTTGATGAATTGGAGGATTTGATAGAAGAGGATACTAATATTAGAAAAGACTAATTATGAAAAAGTTTAAATATTTACCAATTCTAGCATTAGTTGGAACCGGGAGTCTTTTTGCACAGCCTACGGATATCGGTAGAATAGAAATAAGTATTACAGACAAATACAAGGCTAAAGTAGAAGAGGCCAATATGTTTTTGGATTTCCCGAGCTTCAAAGATACCAGCACTGAAAAAATGGAGGTTAAATATCAAATTTTTAGCGAGGCGGTAGACGTTCAATTTCGTCCAAAAACACTACCACCATTAAAAATTAAAAGCCTGAAACTAGAAAAACTTCCTAGGGGTTTGTTTCGTTTCGGTTATGGATTTTACAATACTCCTTTAGCCGATTTATATTATAATTCCGGAAGATCTACTAAATATAATTTTGGATTTAGCGCCCGTCATTATTCCACACAGAAGGGGGTTGATGGAATTGTATTCGATAATAATGCGATAAGTAATAATTTTATTGGAGCACATCTAAATAGATTTTATAAAGACTTAGCCTGGAATACTTCGGCTGAGGCAAAATTTAATAAGGTGAGCTATTATGGTGTAGATAGAATTCCAATTGGTGAAACTGTTCCGGAGGAATTGGATCCCAATGCCAATTGGTATCGTCAATTTGGAATAAACTCTCAATTGCTATCAACAAATGGTAAAGGAATGGCCTGGCTGCAAAAATTGGGTTTGACTTATTATAATCTTACGGATGATTATTCAACAATGGAAAATAATTTGGAACTAAAAAGCCGAATAGATATTCCTTCAGGAGCTGAAAAAATTAATACCGACCTTAACTTAAGCTACTTTAGAACCGATTATGATTCGATTAGTAAATTCAGTCAGAGCTATTTAACCTTACAATTTCATCCTAAAATAAGTAGCACAAAAAACGATTGGAGCTTTGATTTTGGAGTGAACCTATACTATAATTCGGCCTTTAAATCTGATGAAGATGAAATTTCTGGTAATGTATATTTCTTCCCAGAACTAATTGTTAGATACCCAATAGTAAAGGATGTTCTTACTAGTTATGCTGGTTGGGAAGGTGAACTTATTCAAAACTCTGTAAGTAGTCTTTTTGAAGAAAATCCCTATTTAAACCCCGGTCAGGAATTAAAACCGAGCAGGAAGACAGACCTTTTTGTTGGTTTAAATGGAATTTTAAGCTCTAGCGCTTCTTTTAATATTAAAGGTGGTTTTATGTCTGTTGTGGATCAAGCCTTATTTTATAGAAATCCCTTTTATTATTTTGATAGCATACAGCCAGGATTGGATATACAATATGATAAAATTGACCGCTATTATATTAGAGGGGAATTGGGATTTAATTTTAAAAATAATTTACAAATTAATCTAAATGGAGAATTAAATAGCTTCATCCTTACCAATGCGGAAGAGGCTTGGCATTTACCAAAGTTTCGCGCTGGTTTAAATTCGGTTTACACTTTAAAACAGAAGTTAAAGTTTAAAGCAGATGTGGATTATATTGGAGAAAGAGTGGCTTTTGCTCAAGAAGACAATGCAGATTTAAGCAACACATTAAGTGCTTATGTTGACTTGGGGATTGGTATAGAATATTTGTACAACAGCCGAATTTCTGCTTTTATAAATACCAATAATTTACTCAATAGCAATTACGAATACTATTTGGGATATAGAACCCAAAATATTAATGTTCTTTTTGGTTTGACTTATCAATTTTAAATATGAGTATTAGCTCCAAAGTATTTTACCAGGGAAAACTTCGAACTCAAGCAATTCACCTTAATTCATCTAATGAGATAATTACGGACGCGCCTATCGATAATAATGGGAAAGGAGAGGCATTTTCTCCTACCGATTTATTGGCGGCCTCATTGGCCAGCTGTGCACTTACCCTTATGGGAATTAAGGCTCAATCCTTGGGATTTGATTTGGAAGAGGCTTCTGCCGATGTAGAAAAGATTATGGAATCTTCGCCAAGAAGAGTGTCGGAAGTTAAAATTGTTTTTAGCCTTAAACAAAATTGTGACGATCATCAAAGATTGGTGTTGGAAAAAACTGCTGCTACCTGTCCTGTTGCTAAATCGCTCAGCAAGGATTTAATACAGACCTTAAGTTTTCGATGGAAATGATAAATAGTAAGTCTATAAGCCTTGTAATTATCTTTTGCCTATTTGGTTTTAGGAATTATGCTCAGGTGGAAAAGAAAATGATGAAGCAGGCGAAAAGCTATTCCAAAGCCCTTGAGAAAAGTGAATGGAAAAAGGTTTTGGAGCTTACTTATCCTGCCATTATAAAATTGGCCGGTGGAGAGAAGAGATATTTACAACAATCTAAAAATTCATCTCTGGAATTGGAAAGAAGAGGGTTTTCTATTGATATGGCTGAATTGTCTGCCCCTAGTGATACTGTTAAGGATGGTGAAAATATTCTAAGTGTGATTCCTATTAGATTGACCTTTGATGGACCATTAGGTAAATTATATTCCGAATCGAGCTTATTAGCTATTTCAGGGGATGAAGGAAAAACCTGGAGATTTATCTCTATGTCCCAAACTGGAATGAATGAAATTTTAGAATTATTTCCTGTGGCTACAAGGAAATTGAAATTTCCAATAAAAAAGGTATATCAGGAATAATTTTTGGAATTATCTAATCTTTCGTGGAGACGTTTTACTTCCATTTTTAGTTCATTTACTACCTCCATTACCTTATTGTTCACTTGTTCATGGTAGGTTTCCCTGTCTGGAACTTCAAAGCTTAAAACACCTTTAGCCTTCCATACTTCTAAAACATCATTTATAGAAATAGAGTAGGGGGCATATTCTGTATTATCACTTTGCAATACCAATTTCCTCGAATTTTCAATTTCATTTAATACCCTCTTATACACCACACCATCACTTTCTGTAAGAAGTACATAACATTCATTATTTTGAATGTCTCTCCAATTTTCAACATATTCAGTAATAATATAGGAGCCAGAAGGTGTAGGTAGCATACTATCACCTTGAATTTGAAATATTCTATGTGTTCTTTCAGTGGCCAATTCCTGAAAAGGAAGCTGTGCAGTTTTTAAATTCTCTATAAATCCTAAATCACTATAACCTTGAGTATAACCAGCAGAAGCCTTTTGTGGAATCATAATTATTTGCTCCCTACCATCTTGATCAACAGCTATGGGTAGAACTCTGAGTTTGGAGCCTTCAACATCTTTTTGCTCTTCATCCAAATTGCTTAAATCCTTGGTAATTATATCTTGTATTCCTACCTTAAAATAGGAGCAAAGTAACTGAATGGTATTCAAGCGAGGTTCACTTCTACCTTCCTCGTAGGCTCCTATTAAACTGCGATTAACATTTATCTTTGAAGCCAAATCGGCCTGGGTCATTTCCTTTTGCTTTCTTAATAAGCGGATATTACTTCCTAAAAAATTCATATCAATGTTTATGAAGCTAATATAAATAGAATTCTAATATAAAAGGAATTTTATTTAAATTTTTTAACAAAATATTTGAGTATAGTTTTTGTTTCTTTGACTCCTACTTATTGTAATTTATGAGGATTCTATTTTTTGTTTTATGTTTTTGTCTAATCCAGATAAAGCCCATTCAAGCCCAATCAAAAAAATCAATAAAACTTTTTGAAAAGGCAAAAGAGGCCGATAAGGAAGGATTAAGTCAAAAAGCCTTAGAGTATCTCGATAGGGCCATTGAAAAGAGTCCTGAATATGTAGAAGCTTATTTATTTGCTGCCGATATTCACAGAACCGAAGAGAATTTCAACAAGGCTATATTTTACTATGAAAGTCTTTTAAAAAGCCAGGAAGTACCTTACTATTTTTATTTATTCTACGGTGAGACCTTGTTTGAAATTGGTGAATATGACAAGGCTATTTTAGCATTTAGAGAGTATTTAAAAAGCAATAAAGCGGCTTCTAGATATAAAGAAAAAGTAAGGACCTACATTGCCAATTGTGAATTTTCCATTGAAGCCATATCTAAACCTAAACCCTTTAATCCCCTTAATCTTGGAGAATTGGTAAATAGCGAAAACATGGAATATTTCCCCTCCATATCGGCTGATGGAAATGCACTAGTTTTTACCTATAGAGCTCCAAATGAAAACAAATCTGATGAGGATTTTTTCATCTCTCTCCGAGATACTAATACTGGTGAATGGACGCAATCTAGGCCAGCAGCGGGTTTTTTAAATACCCAGTTAAATGAAGGAGCACAATCTATTACCTCAGATGGTAATATCATCTACTTTGCCGCATGTGAAAGGCAGGAAGGTTTTGGCTCCTGTGATATTTATGCCTCATTTTATAAAGGCAATGGACAATGGAGCAAAGCCATAAATCTCGGACCCAATATTAATTCCAGAGTATGGGATACCCAACCTTCCATTTCTTCTGATGGTAAGACTCTTTATTTTGTAAGAGCAAGCCATGGAAGATCTAAGAATAAGGATATTTATTATGCTCAACTGCAAAAGGATGGAAAATGGGGAAAAGCTCAAAAACTGGAAGGCCCTATTAACACCCCTGGAAGTGAAACCTCTCCTTTTATACATTTCGATAATAAAACTCTTTACTTTTCCTCTGATGGTCACCCTGGTTTAGGGAATTTAGATTTTTTTGTTTCTAGAAAAAAAGAGGATGGCAGCTGGGGAAAACCTGAAAATTTAGGCTATCCTATTAATAGTAATGAAGATGATTTTAGCCTTATCGTATCACCTGATGGTAAAACCGGCTATTTTTCTTCAGAAAGGCTTAAAGGAAATATTGGAATGCAAGATTTGTATAGCTTCACACTACCCCTTGAGTCTAGAGCTATTGAAATTGCCTATATCAAAGGGAAAATCACAAATAAACTAACAGGCCAGCCTATAAGCGCTCAAATTGAGTTTAGTGAATTGCAGAGTTCCGAAACAATCCTTCTGGAACAAAGCAATAGAGCGGGCAACTATTTTTCTGTTTTGCCAGGAAATGCTGATTATGGTCTAAATATCCAAAAGAAGGGCTTTTTAGTGTATTCCAAAAACTTTAGCCTTAGTGAAGAAAATGTAAGAAAAGCTTATGTCCTAAATGTAAAATTAATACCTATTGCAGTGGATCAAAAGGTGAAATTGGAAAATGTGTTTTTTGCTACAGCATCTTTTGACTTAGACTCAAGATCCAATTCTGAATTGAACAAGGTGCTTGATTTTTTAAATGAAAATCCTACCGTAAAAATCAGTATTGAGGGCCATACAGATAACGAAGGTTCTAAATCTGCAAATCTTAAATTAAGTAAAAATAGGGCCTTATCAGTTTATCACTATTTAGTATCAAAAGGAATTGATGCCGAGAGATTAAGCACCATAGGTTATGGTTCTTCGAAGCCTATAGCTGATAATGATAGCGAACTAGGAAGAAAAAAGAATAGAAGAACAGAAATAAGAATCACCTCTTATTAAAGGGTGTAGTGAAGACCTATAAAAGCTGAGGCACCGGTGGTGTAGGATGCTAGTCCAAATGCCAACAAATTATTGCTTCCCAAGGAAATTCTCAATTTTCGAATTTGTAGACCATAATTAAAGGGAAGTACCCAGGTATTAAATCCACCATAGCGAAGCCCAATATCTAATTGGTCTTTCTCCCTAAATTTCCATTTACTTCCTATCTCATATCTTATTGAATAAGAGGGGAGATAGAGGTAATCACTACTAAGATATATTTGCTTTAAATGCGATTGCTCAAATTTATAAGCCAATTGTAATTTCAATTGAAAAGGCATTAAGCTTAGTATACGAGCATTTTCTTCTTTATAGAATCCATCACTTAATTGGTCCCTTTGACTTTTATTGATTGAGTCGTTTATTTCAAAAATATTGTCGAATGTTAATCCTTTAAATCTAAAAGTACTATCCACAGCTACTTGATCCAAGTTAGACCAATACATCAATCCAAAATCATTGATTTCTGCTTCTATCCAATACTTAGAGCTTAAATCTCTTTTAAAACTCAATCCAGTGCTAATTCCTAGACCTCTTAATGGAATAGAATTTTCATCCTTAAAATTATTTATCTCATAATCCAATTCCGCATCAATATATTCAGCATTTTCTGGGGTGTAAATTTTACCGGTGTATATTTTATATTGCTCAAAATCATGACCAATAACCAAATTGAAGTTTGCAGAAAAGTAGGAGCTATCAATTTTGAATCTTTTCTCGTATTTTAAAGAAGTATACCACCAGCTTTCATATTGAGAGTTTGAAATATCGGCAACTTCATCGAGGTATCTACGGTTTCCAAATAATCCTAGGCCCACAGCATCTTCACTAGCCAAAGCGGAAGTAATAAATTTATTCTCTATACTAATTTTTCTACCACTAATATATTTTCCCAAAACCCAATAATCGGGTTTGTCCCAACTTAAATTTATTGATTGCCAATAGCCGAATCGCAATCCATCTCCAAGCTCTGCCATAATACCTTCCTTAAATTCGTCATTTAAGAAGTCTTTATTATTAAAGTCGCGAAGGGATTTATAGCTGATTTTATCATTTGCCGCTCCAATTTCATAGCTAATTCCAAATACAGGTCTGCTGCTTTTCATAGCTAAAAGCTTTTTGTATTCCACACTATTCGTATCTACATCTTGCCCAGTAAGAGAAAGGAAAAACAAACTAAAAATTAGGATTCCGATATATCTCATGAACCTGTTCGAAGTGTTAAATCAGCGGAAAGTATTATATCTAAATGAGAATCTGCATAGAATCTTACTTTTCCAGGCAGGTTGCTGGTGCTAAAGGAGGCTCTGAATACCATAAACTCCGCAATTTTTAATCTTTCAACAGCCTGCGGGTCAATAGCATAGTGAGCGCTTGTTTTCACAGATTGATTTACAGTACCATTATTATCAATATTTCCAGATTTAATAAATTCAGTAGTATTCAAAGTATCGATAGCTGTTTTATTGGAGTCCAATAGAATAATTTCCAGACCAATATCAAAAGGGAAGTAATTATCGCCATTTAAGATCAAATCACCGGATTGTAATCGATTTGAAGGATCTAAATTGCTATAAACAAATTCTGATGTATCACTAAGAAGCATGTTTTTCGCAGATAGATATAGTGGGATTTCTGCAGATATATAGGCATCAATTCCATAATCTAAATAAATAAATTGATTATAATTTGGAACCGTAAGAGATTGATTTAGAAAAGCATCCAGATTTGAGCTAATTAAATCAGGTTGGGTTTCCAGGACTTCATCAATATTGCTATTGGATTTATTTAAGTCTAATTTCAAATATCCAGGATTCGGTTTTAAACCAGGAGTGTTTTCAGTAGCAGGAGGGATGGTTAAACTTTGATTTAATTGATTCCAAATTAAAAGCTTTGCATTGCTTTGGTTTTGGGTGGACTGAATAGAATTTACAACCGCATTTATTGGAGCTCCTATATAATTATAAATCTCTACCGAAAGTTTTACCTCATCAAAATCTATTTCTTCTACATCCAAGCCTTCAAAAAGGTCAATTTCTGAGTCTTCCGTGGTCATTATGGTGTCCAAGCCCAAATAACCATAACCTCGAGCAGCTACTAAATCTATAATCCCTGTGTTTAGAAAAACACTATCTGTAAGTGATAGGTTTATTAAATTTCCAGATGAATCTATTCGCCCATCGGTAATGGTATAAAAGGTGTTGAAAATACCAGAGCTTCCTGGTTGTCCGGTAAGATCTACATCATAGCCGGTAATATCTTTTTCTGCATAGCTGGTAGAAAATCCTCCAACCGGTGCCGGTGGTACCTTTTCAGTAAAAATTAAACTTATACCATTCTCTACTGCCGAAGGAATAGAATAAACAAAGATTATTTCATCTTCAATAGTGCTTTTCGCATCCAAAAACATTTTTCCTCGCCCAACATGCATGCTGGTAAGTTCTCCGTTAAAATCTTCAATTTCGGTATCGGTAGTATCTTCCAATAATACTTGATCTGGAAAAATAGCAGTAGCTGATGATGGCTCTAAATCTTTGATGCTAACTTTTATATGTATCGCATCCGAAGTATCAATTAAAACAGGATTTCCATTGCTACCTGGTGTATCCATATTTTGTAGAATGGCACTTATCTGTCCTTCTATCGTAATATTATTATTGAGTTGTACCGAATCTTTATACAATTCCCCTGGCAATATGGAATTTACAGTTCTGGAAATAATAGGAGTTCCACCAGATTGATTTTGCATCAAATATTGAACATTGGTCAGCTCAATTGGTAAACCATTATCGATTTCAATTACAAGCCAACCATCCGTTAAAGTCATGGATTCAAAGAAATCTGAAGCATCTAAATCAAAGGTTTCTGGACCAATACCAGTAAAGGCTGGGATGGCAGATGTATTGCCATTATTAATAATGATAATAGCCCCGGCAATTCCAGCAGAACCAGCCAATCTTCCCAAACTTAGAGAATTGTTTACCACCCTAGTACCTAGGTCTATGGATTGCAGTTTAACCGTGTTTTCAAAGGATTTATTAAAGCCTTCATTAATCCTATTGAAATTTAATTGGGCAATGCGATTTCTATAAATCAGTGAAAGTTGATTATCGCTGTTGGTGCTTAACAGGGAATCTTCAATAATATCTTGAATATCAATCCTAGAATTTAGAACAGGACTGAGAACGCCAACATCCCAATTGGCGGTTTTAGGATCTGGCTTACAGGATATAAACCAAAGTGAAAAGCATAATAGGAAAAATTTAAATTTCATTATTTTGGGCTAGTGCTGCAAATTAGTAAGAAATTGTCTTTGAATAAACATCTTATGGAGGCTTTACTAAAAAAACAAGTGCTTTTACTAAATAAATAAGCACTGCAATTTGGATGGCAAGTAAAAGATGTAGCATTTTTGTAATCTGAAAGAGGTTTATAAAAGGCAAATCTCCAGAAGCCCAAAATGTTAGATTATCGACAATTGATTGTCAGTGAACTAATTAATTGGGGCGATAAAAAATAAATAGTATTTGAAATTGTATCTTGCGAAGCAGCTAACAAATTGTACATTATATCACCAATCAACTCAATGAAAAAAATTTTATTTTGCTTTTCTGTGCTTATTGGTTTAAGCTCCTGTGAAAGAACTGAAATTGATTTTGACAATTTCAATGACCTGAGAATCAATACAGCGATTCAGGCTCCCTTGGTAAAAGCTACTTTAACCTTAGGTGATCTTTTAAAAGAAGATACAGTATTAACAGAAGATCCAGATGGACTACTTCGTGTAATTTTCCAACAGGACAGTATCTTTTCCCTTTCGGTAATTGACTTTGTAAATATTCCTGAACAGACACCTACTGTAATTCCTGTTATAAATGATACATCAGCATCAGCGATTCCATTGGACATTGATTTAGCCTTGGGAACACTTGCTGGAGCGGAACTGGCTTCTGCTACTTTCGATAGTGGAAAATTGGCCTATGAAATCACTACGGGTAATGCGGTTAATTCTGATGTGGATATTAGACTTACCTTAAAAAATGCGACCATTAATGGAGTTGTTTTCGATAATGTACTAACCTTACCGGCGGGCTCTACGAGCATTGTAGACTCAATTGATATTTCAGGATTAGTATTTGACCTTAGTAATGGTGGAACAGCGATCAACTTTCTAGGTTTAAGATTAGCGGTAGAGGCTGCAGATAGCGCTGCACCAAATCAACTATTTAATTTAAGCATCAATTTCGAAGATCTTGCTATTGGAAATGCCACTGGATTTTTTGGTCATAGAGCTGTGAATATTCCAAATGGAAATTTTGATTTTGAAGTTTCAGCATTTGAAAATTTTGTGGATGGATTATTTCTTACAGACCCAAAAATTACTATGAACATTGAAAATGGGCTTGGAATTGAATTGGATATGGAGCTTGATTTATTCGGTGTTAATGGTGATGGTATAGTAACGGATTTAGATTTACAAACTCAGACTATTAATAGCCCTAGTAATCCTGGAGTTATTGCCAGTTCGGCGATTGAGATTAATAAAAACAATTCTCAAATAGTAAACTTTTTAGCTTCGCTACCTAATCAAATCACTTATGGTGGAGTAGGAACACTCAATCCTTCTGCACAAGGTGGTGTAACAGTTAGCAATTTTATTGATAAAACTTCCAAAATTGATGCGAGCCTTACTATTGATCTTCCTTTACAGTTTAGAGCTGAGAATATGAAATTAGAGGAGTTTGTAAATGTGAGTATTTTCGACGATACCACTCAAACCGATCAGTTAAAAGAGTTGAAATTATTTTTTAGAGTAGATAATGGATTTCCATTCGATGTGGATTTAGCCGTGAGCTTCTTAGATAGTGTAACGGGCGATAGTCTTGAAGGATTGAATTTGAATCTTCTAAATGCGGCTCCAGTAGGGCCTTTAGGTAGAGTTACCCAAAATGTTACTTCTGATGAAACCATTTCACTTTCCTCAGATCAGTTTCCTGGTTTGATACGGTCAAATCAAATGAGAATAGTTGCCAAACTAAACACTACTGATAATAATGGTAATGGTGTGAAGATGTTCACAGATTATGATCTTGAAATTAAGATCGCAACCTCTGTCCAAGTTAATGTTCCAATCTCTTCAAACTAGTTATTATGAGTACTCTTAAAACAAAACTTTTTTCAGTATTTCTATTGTCTAGTTTAATGGTATTTGGACAATCGGATCTTACTTTATACAATTTTAATGCTATACCACAATCCTTGCATGTAAACCCAGGGATGCCACAGCAAACCAAGGTTTGGGTAGGACTACCAGCAATTAGTGGGATACATGTTCATTTTCAGAATACAGGATTTACCCTTGCAGAACTAATTCCTAAGGGTTCTAAAATCAATGTTCAGCTGAGGCAAATTGCCGATGAGATGGATGATGATAGCCACCTTGCCCTTAATCAGGAGATTGATCTATTGGGAATAGGTTTTAAAGCGGGTAGGGGATTTGTTTCCTTAGGTGCCACACAATCTATCAGCCTAAGAATTGGTTACCCATCGGATGTTCTTAGATTTATTAGCTATGATCAAGGAGATCCTGTTACAGGTTTAAGTTTAAATGAATTTGATTATGAATCCATGGTAAGAACCAATTTCTACCTTGGCTATCAACATAAATTCATGAAGAATAGATTGACCTTAGGCTTTAGAGCTAAATATATGTACGGTCAACAACATAGTGAAGTGGAAAGCATGAATGCTCAAATTGATGCTAGTGACCCATTCTTAATGAAGGTAAGAACGAATATTAGTGTTCGCTCTTCTGGTTTATCTAATTTACTGGATCCAGATCTGGACCCATCAGATGATCCTGTAGGATTAGCATTAACAGAAAATACGGGATTAGGTTTTGATTTTGGCGGTAATTTCTTGATAAACAGAAAATTATCAGTTAATTTCAGTGTATTGGATTTAGGATCCATTGATTGGAAAGATGGAAATGAAAAGTACGTTAGCAATGGAGAATTTGATTTTGAAGGAATCGAATTGGATTTAGCAGATCAAAATTTTGATGATGTTATTGAAGCTTTAACTGATTCATTGGCCAATGTTCTTGGTTTTGATACCATTGAAAATTCAGATCCTTATCCAACAAAATTATCCACCCGAATTTTTGCCGGACTGAATTATAATTTTCATCCTAAACATGGATTAGGATTATTATATCATGCTAAAATGGGCTTGGATGGAAAATTCAGATCTGATTACAGTGTTAATTACCAGGGAAGATGGTTTAGAGGAATGCAGTTTATTGCCTCATACTCAATGATTAACGGAGACATTAATAATGTTGGTGCTGGTGTTGATTTTAAATTCGGCCCCTTACAACTTTATATTATTTCTGATAATATATTAGGGGCAGTATACTATGAAAACCTAAAAACAACAAATATTCGTCTCGGACTAAATATCACCTTTTATGGAAAGAAAGAAAAGGATCCAAAGGATATGCCATTCTTTGATTCTCCTTCAAGTTCTTCCAGCGATGATGATGATGACGATGATGACTAATTTTAACTAAATATTTCAAACCAAATTTTATATTTTTTAAACCTAAATTTTATTTTTTTTAATTCCTTTCTTATGAAAAAGTCAATTTTCAAATTTTTACCCTTTGCTTTGTTAGCCCTTACTTTTACCTCATGTGAAGACGAAGAAGGTGGTGGCAGTGGTACTGGTGATAGCGAACAAAAAATCGCTGGTTGGATTATCGATACTGAAGCAATTGCTTCTAGTGTATATAATGCAGTAGATCAACTTCAAAGAGATTCTACTCTTTCTGATGGTGATACAATTATGTTCCAAGGAGCTATGGCTAGCCTTATTGGCAATGTTTATACCCTAGACTATGGTACTGGAGTAGTTGATAATTCTGGTGTTACTCGTAAAGGTTCAATTACCGTTACTGAAAATGGTGATTACTTTTCACAAGGTGGTTTATTATCATTAGCTTTCAATAGCTTTACTGTTGATGATAAAACAGTTGGTGGTTCAATCTCTGTTAGCAACCTAGGAAATGACACTCTTTCTATGGTTATCAGTAGTTTAGATTATGACAATCTATTAACCTACAATGCTGATAAAAAGGTAAAATGGATTTCTGGTTTTGCAACTACTAAAGATGCAACGGATGATAAATTCAATTTAACGGGTACAGCTTCAGGAATGGAGAATGGTACTAATAACAAAATTGATATCGATTTTACAAGCCCAATGAATTTTGATCGTACTTGTCAGTATACTGTTACTGAAGGTATTTTAGATCTTACCTTTTCAGGTGATAGTCTTACTACCTTTGATGGTGGAATGGTTGATTTCATCTCCGCTGATGGTTGTAATAATCAATTGGTATTAACAGTAACAAGTTCTGGTGGTGCATCTGTAACTTTACCAAGAACATTTAACGGATTCTAAGAGTTTAAGAACTCTAATAACCATATTTGGGCCAGCGCAATTTTAAAAATTGTCTGGCCCTTTTTTCTTTGTCATTTTCTCCAGGTTCGAAAAACCTTTTGCCTTCAATTTCCTTGGGTAAAAATTCCTGATCTACAAAATTGCTTTTATAGGCATGGGCATATTTATAATCATTGCCATAGCCTAAATCTTTCATCAACTTTGTTGGTGCATTTCTAATGGGCAGTGGAACCGATAGATCTCCAGAATTACGAACCTCCATTTGCGCCTTATTTATTGCTTCATAGGAGGCATTGCTTTTTTCACTTGTAGCCAAATAGATGACGCATTGAGATAGGATAATCCTACTTTCTGGCCAACCTATCTTTTGTACGGCATCAAAGGCATTATTAGCTAATAATAGAGCATTAGGATTCGCATTGCCTATATCCTCCGATGCCAATATCAATAAACGACGAGCAATAAAACTGGGTTCCTCTCCTCCTTCTATCATCCTTGCCAACCAATATACCGCCGCATTTGGGTCACTTCCTCTTATGGATTTTATAAATGCGGAAATGATATCATAATGCTGCTCCCCATTTTTATCATAATGCGCAGGTCTGTTTTTTAATAATGCCTCCACCTGAGCATTTGTAATACTTTCACCTTCATCTATATTTCCGGCAACTAATTCTAGTGTGTTCAGCAATTTTCGAGCATCACCCCCCGAATATCGTATTAAAGCCTCATTCTCCTCAATCTTAAGCTTTTTGTTTTTTAACCATTGGTCATTTTCCAAAGCTCTTTTCAGCATATTTTCCAAATCCTTTTTTTCAAGGGCCTTCAGAATATAAACTTGAGAACGAGATAATAGAGCAGAGATAACTTCAAAGCTTGGGTTTTCTGTTGTAGCTCCAATCAAACTCACCACACCTTTTTCCACAGCACCCAATAGACTATCTTGTTGGGATTTGCTAAATCTATGAATCTCATCGATAAATAATATTGGCGTATTGCCACTGGCAAATAGGCCTTGACTTTCTGCTTTTTGAATTACTTCACGTACATCTTTTACCCCAGAATTGATGGCGCTTAAAGTGTAAAATGGCCTTTCTGAAATGGAAGCAATAAGCCCAGCCAGCGTGGTTTTCCCAACACCTGGAGGACCCCAAAAAATCATGGAAGGAACTATTTTTTTCTCCAGTAATTTTCGCAAGCTACCTTCCTTTCCAAGGAGATCTTCCTGACCAATAAACTCATCAAAATTTTTAGGACGCATTCTTTCTGCTAAAGGAGCCTGCATAAGATCAATTTTAGACTGGTAAAAATAGTATTTTTAACAGCTGTGATGCAGTGGAACAATCTTAAAGAACAAAGCGAGGAATTTTCATATAGACCAGAAAGGGGTATTTCCTTTTTAGGAATTCCGTTTTTTATTGTTCTCCTTATGTGGTTAGTATACTGGTTGGATGATAGATATTTTCTAGATCTGCATGAATATGGAATTTTACCCAGACACTTCTCTGGCTTAAGAGGGATTCTTTTTAGTCCACTATTGCATGGAAGCCTAAGTCATTTAGCAGCAAACTCCCTTCCTGTATTAGTATTAGGAGCCGCTCTTTATTATTTTTATCCTAAGGTGGCTAATAAAATTATTCTCTATTCCTGGATATTTGGTGGACTTTTAGTTTGGATTTTTGCTAGAGAAAATTATCATATCGGCGCTTCTGGTATTATATATTCATTTGCCGGTTTTGTATTTCTAAGTGGTATTTTAAGATGGCAGGTAAACTTGTTGGCTCTTTCTTTCCTGATTGCCTTTTTATATGGAAGTCTGTTTTGGGGCATTTTACCTTACGATGAAACTATTAGCTGGGAAGGTCATCTGATGGGAGGACTGGTAGGTTTTGCATTGGCAGTCGTATACAGAAAATTGGGTCCTGCCCGAAAAAAATACAGTTGGGAATTGGAAGAGGAAAAAGTAGAAGAGGAAGAAATAGACCTTATTGGCGATGCTTGGAAGCAATATTCAGGTGAACATAGTGTAGAATATCACTATAAGCCAAATTCGCCGTCCGATCAAAATCAGGATTTAAAAAATTAATTCTATGAAAATATTTGAAATGAAAACTCTTATAATGCTTGCCTTTATCTTCTATTCAGGATTGGCATTTTCTCAACAATATCTCTATATCAAAAAGCCTGGTGAAATTCCTAAAGAGCGAATTGGGCTAAATGAAAGGATTCACATAAAAATTAAAAACCACGATGAGTGGATTTCAGGGATATTAAAAGAGATAAAAGGAAATTCAATAAAGGTGAATGATAGGCTGTTTTATTTCAGCAATTTAGAAGGTATTAGAACCTATAATAGTTTTGTAAAAACCCTGGGAACTGGGCTCTGGGCTGGAGGTGCTTTATTCTCTAGCATAGCCATTGTAAACAATTTGATAAATGATGAACGCCCACTTTTAACCAATGGACAAATAGTTTGGGGTGCAGGTTTTGGAGCCTTAGGTGTAATAGTAAGCCGCTTATCAAGGAAAACCTATTGGCTAGATAAAGGCTATAAATTTGAGATTATTGATCTTGATGAATAATGACTAAGACCCTTTAGTCTAATTCCTTTGCAATTTCAGGTTTCTTTTTCTTTAATACTTCAAAAAGTAGTAGAATTCCTGTTCCCATCATAATAGAAACATCTGCGGCATTGAAAATCCCGGTTTTGGCAAATCCAAAATCCAAAAGCAGGAAATCCGTTACGGATCCATATTGTATTCGATCGTAAACGTTTCCTATTCCACCGCCAATTACAAAGCTTAGCCCAATAAATGAGGCTTTGTTCAACTTTGTTGACTTCATCACAAAAAAGAACATAAAAACCAAAGCTACAGCTGGTAATCCCCAAAGTATTATTTTTTTCACAAGGGGGGCAAAGCCAGAACCTAGGCTTAAAAATGCCCCTGTGTTTTCCACTTTTACCACAATTAAAAAACCATCTAAATATTCGGTTCTTTCATGGTATTCCAAATTTTCTCTTGCAATATTTTTACTTACCTGGTCACAGGCCACATTTAAACTTACTAGTAAAACTAGCAGCAGGCCTTTTGTCCAATTTAAGTTTTTCATCATGTTTTAATCTATTTATGGATTATGGCCAGCTATCGCTGTAATACACGCCAAAGGCCCCGAGTATATGTTTCTAATATTTTATCCATAGTGCTAAATTCGCAGCTGGCAAAAATAGCCAATGGCCGCCACTTTGATTGAATAAATTAGGCTTTTTATTTTTTGATTTGGCAAGCTTTTAAAGTAGATATTAAGCATTCAATATCCTCCTTTGTATTAAATAAGTGAAGGGCTACTCTGATATTATCACCTCTAAAAGACAGGAATAGTTTATTCTCGGCCATTTTTTTTCTCAATCTATCTTTATCAATGCTGCTGCCTAAAGGAATTCCCAGAAGGTGATGGGCTCTATCTTCTGGATCTGAATAAGGAAGTCCCATTTCATCCAAATAATGAAAAATCGGTTTTGCCAATTCCCAACAATATTCCTGAACCCTTTCCGGACTCCATTCATTAATCTGTACAAGAGCTGATTTCAACATCGGTAGCAAAATAAAATTGCTGTATTGCCCCATATTATAGCGTCCAGCTCCTTCAGTATATTCCAAACCATAATTACTAAGATTTGAAAAATCCTCTGAACCTTTTCTATTGATCCAAGAATCTTCTATAGGATCACCATTGTGAAACTTTGGGTGAAAATAGGCCAGACCAGTACTATAGGGTCCCATTAACCATTTGTAAGCGGCACAAATAAGTGCATCTATTTGGCATTCTTCTACATCTATAGGCATGGCTCCAACGGATTGTGTGCCATCCACAATAAATAGAATATCCAATTCATTACATCTCTGACCAATAGCTTTTAAGTCAAATTTTTCACCATTCATCCAATGTACGGATGACATTATTAATAAGGCTGTATCCTCATTTAAACTTTCAATAATTCTCTGGTTTAAATTTTGATTTTGAGCTTCAATCCCTTTATCTAAGCTAATAGTCCTCAGTTCCGCATTATGAGTATTGCACCATTTATGTAATGCCAAATAATCACTTGGAAACTCATTTTCTATACAGCAGGCATGTTTACCAGATTCAATGTTTATGTTTTTAAATACTGATGCTAGCCCATAAGAGGTACTAGGAATGATTGCCACATTTTTAGAGGAGGTGGACAAGAGTTTGGAAAATTCACTTTTTATTAGCTTGGCATTTTCAAAAAAATCTTCCGGTTTAAGTTTCTCTGGACTTCTTTCCTTTATCAAAGCAGAAATAGCTTCTTTTTCGGAGCTTTTAAGAAGGGGGGCTTTATAGGCACAGTTTAAATAATGAACTTCTGGGTCAATAGTAAAAAGATCTTTCTGGCAGCTTAGCATAATCTAATTTTAGAGCAAGTTTACTAAACTAAAACGGCATTTTAGTCCTTCATCAGCATAGAAAAGTTCAGCAACTATTTAGTTTTTAAATTCTGAGGGATCTTTTAATTGATAGATAAGAATATTGTCTATGCCCAGCTCCTTTTTTACCCTTGCATTCCACTGCTCCAAAGCCAACCAATTTTTTGCCCTTTGCACTTCTTTAAAATATTGACGAGAAATTTTTTCGCAGCGCCTTTTACAATTATCATATATTATTTCAATATCCTTTTCTTCAATTCCTGGAGCCCTTAATTCCTTCTCCATTTTCCTTTTTTCAATTTCCATTAAATCAAAATATATATTTATAAATGCTGCTGTTTGTGGGCTTTCTGGTAAATAACAAAAGGTTTTAAAGGGATCAAAAATCGTTGCGATATTATAATAAATCGAATCTTCAAAAATGGAGTAGTCCAAATATATTTGAACCTCAAAATGGTAGCGATTAGAAGGTAGAGGATCGACTTTTATTTTTTGATTTCCCTCCTCAGGTCTAAATGCAATACGCTTCTCCGACCAAAAGACATAAGGGTGTTCGAAGAATCCAGTTTTAAAGTATTTATTGCCAATGAAGAGCTCTCGATTGCTTAATCCGGCACTATTTTCTTTAAATAGCTCTTCTTTTTCTTTGCCATCATATAAGGTAAATTCTGTGTTTAATTTCCAAAACTCGGAATGGTAGGGGGAGGCATTTATATTTCTATAATCTTCATAGGATCCCTTGCTAAACTCAAAAAAGGGTAGATTAAAAGCTTCTTTAAATGCATAGGCATATAATACAGCTTCGCTTTTTAAGGTAAATGGATTTCCTCGCTCCGAAACATAATGTAGCCTATAGTCAAAATCCATAGTCTTTAAAAAACTTTGACCTTCAATCTCAATGAAATTCTTTCTAATGCTAAGGTCAACTTTCTCTAATTTACTTCGGCTAGATAAACTTACAAATGGGTGAACCTTGGCATCTGTTATTTCACATTTCAGCCTCAGCAGAGAGGAACTAGCACTATCCACCCAAAATGTAGATTCAAATGCAGAAGCTTTGTTCTTTTTTGGATGACAGGAGATGATGTAAATAACTCGGCCTTTTGAAGAAATATAACGTTCTTCAAGAGCAAGATTGTAATTTTTACTGAGTTTCTTTTTACTCATTTCCAAAGGGTTACTAGGGAAATATTGGTTTTCATCAAAACTGGAAGACCGGCAAAAGGCTAGACTAGTTTCTGAGGAAATAAAAAATCGATCATCTTTATTCTTAAGAGCAATCCGACCGTTTTTTAAGTGGAGATTCACAACATCTGCTCCTCTAAATTCGCCATTATAATAGGCTTCTAAAAGTTCCACTTCTTCATTTTTATATTGAGAAGAAAGGGAGTAATATGTTTTTGCTTGGATATTTGATTTGTTTTCCCTTTTCCGAACTTTCTGTATCATCTCATTTAAAAATTCATCATTCCCATAGATTGTTACAGAATTCAGCAATTTGTTTTCTGGCTTCATTTTCAGAATTAAAGAATCACGGCTTCCCCTAATGATCAAATCAAAATTTTTATAACCAATGAAGGAAAATTCTAGGCTATCTCCAGATTTTAAATTCTCAATTGTAAATACTCCTTGGCTATTGCTAATTGTACCTCTATTGCTATTTGTAAGCACAATATTTACATAGGGAAGAGCTTCTCCAGATAGGGCATCTACAACTTTACCTTTTATTTGAAGACTATTTTTTTGTGGAAAAGCTAGAAAGGGAATTCCAAAAAGAAAAAGGCATAGAGCTAAACGCATGTGCTGAGATAATCTGTTTTTCTAGACTTAAAATTGTGTTGAAGGTTGCCAAGAAATTAAGGATTTAGGTTCAACTCTCCCTTAACTCTGTTAATATCTAAATTGTTTATCAACTTTACAATATCCGGAAACCAAAATTCATGGTATCCAAATTCCGACATCCTTAGTTCCTGAAGAGCCTTTTCCTTAGTCCATTGCTGAAAGATTATTCTATAGGCGGCAATTATGCAACCCGTTCTATCTGATCCATGCTTACAATGAATAAGAATAGGACCCTTGGCCGACTTTATTATTTTCAAGACTGAGACCAAATCATTTTCATTTATTTTCCAAGTGCTAATAGGGTAGTGCTCTAGTGTGAAATCCAAACCCTTAGACTTTTTATCATCCTTTTGCGACTCACGGAGATTAATGATAGTTTTTATCCCCTTATTTTTCAAAAATTGCATGCCCTTTTTGCTGGGCTGTTCAGACCTATAAATATTAGGATCAACTTTATGAAAATTTTTAAAGGGATTCACTTCCTTTTCATCTGCTAAATTCATGTTGGAGGTCAATAGTAAGGAAATAAGAAGGGTTCTATACATCATGATTTCACTTTTTCGCTTAATCCAATGATGACGCCAAAATTTCCACCTAGGTCATTCCAGTTTTTAGAAGGACAATAGGTTTTGGAGACAAAGCCATCCAAATAGAGAGCATTTTTACAGCCTTTAGATAGAAAATAATTTGCAAAATCATATAGGTTGATTTTATCCTTGCTCATGGCAAAAAGTACATCTCCATTTTCCAATATTCCCACCCCGTTACGGATATTAATATTGTTAGATCCCCTGGTGAATTTCGGGTGAATTTCACCATTAATCAGAAGCATAGGTCCAGATTGTGTGGCGTATTTTATGTCATCCTTTAAAACAAATTCTGAGCTCTGCCTAACAAAAGCCTTCCCTTGCTTACTGAGGAAAAATACACCATTGGGTTGCAAATAGAAATTGCCATATGCCTTTTTTATAGTGTCTAGATTTTTAATGATGTTTCCGTTTTCTATGTATAAACCCTGTGGACTAGCATCTTTTAAATACATTCCACCATTCATTGCGAAAATTAATTTTTCGGACTTGTTTTCTAGACTGCTTTTTAACTTTCCCAAGCTGGAATAATTTCTTCCTAAGGAATCCTTCCAATACATTTTAAGCAAGGTGTTTTTAGGGCTAATGCTATAGCTGAGAACTTTCTCCTCTTTGGGATATAGTTCTGGATTAGAAGAAGAAAGGCAAAAAAGCAAAAAGACTAAGGAAAGGGATTTCATTTAAAAGGTTAATGGCGTTTTGAAGCTATTTTTAGCTTATAAAAACATGAATTAGTAAAAATAAACTTTTTAGGAATTCCCAAAATTATATCCCCAGAAACATTTTCATTTATACAATTAGACTGATCTAAGCTTAGGTCCGTATTTAAATAGATTAAAACATTTAATTTTGTTTTCTTCAAAGAAGCCTATGCAATTTAAAAGTCTCTCTAAAACTTTAAGCCTTATCTTACTTTTGTTTATGCTCTCCTGTTCCAGGGATGATAATTGTGATTTGATATTATGTCAAAATGGAGGGGAATGTAATGAAGGTATTTGCGAATGTCCAACAGGTTTTTTTAGCAGTAATTGCAGCCAGCAAATAGTGCCGAATTATATCAGGATAACTAAAATTAGCTTGACTAGGTTTTCCTCCACCGATGAAAATGGCGAGGCTTGGGATATAGGCAGTGGTCCTGATATTTATGTGGCTATGGTTTATGATAATGATATCATCTATGAGCATCCTAGCCCCATACAAAATGCAAGTCCATTACAAACCCATGAATTCTTTCCAAGCAGCGAATTGCGAATAGAAAATCCAAATGATCGCTATAGTTTTTTACTTTTCGATTTTGACGGTCCAGACCCGAATACCTTTATGGCTGGTGTAGAGTTTAGCCCCTATGCAAGTACCAATAAGTTTCCAAAAACAATTACTATTGATGCTGGTGGAGATTTGGCATTTGAGATTTCAGTAGAATATGTTTTTTAAGGATAGAATTAGGAAAAGCCAATGAAGGCTTTATTCAAAGTTAAAATTGATCCGAATAGGATCTACTTTATTTTCAACTGACTCACGGTGCAATCTCATCGCAAAATTTCTAACTTATTTAAATCAACTTGGAGCACAGAAATGAATTCGGCAGGAATTGAGGCAAAACTCTAAAATGAACCATTTAGCCTAGTATATCAATTGAATTCCAAAAGCTATCCGGGATAATGTGATATGAGAATAACAGCCAAGGTTCACGAATATTCAAAGGTGCTCTGAGAAATCCATTAAAACTTCCAAATGAAGGATTTTAATTACCTTTTCTTCCTAAAATTAGGTAAATGAAATACAAATGCAGCATAGAAATAAATAAGAGCCTAGAAGAACTTGTGAAACTTTGGGAAGATGAAGATAATTTCCCCTTTTGGCAGGATGGCTTTCATTCCATTGAGCTTTTAGAAGGTGAAAAGGGCCAGGTAAATTCTAAATCAAGAATTTTATTGAACCAAGGGAAAAGGAAGATGGAATTAATTGAAACCATTTTGCTAAACGACCTACCCCATAATAAAAAGGCGCTGTATGAACATAAACATATGACCAATACCCAAAGTAGTTCATTTCAAAGTTTGGGAAATAATAAATGCCTTTATATTTCCGAAGTGGAATATTTGAAGTTTAATGGATTGATGCCTAAGCTGATGTCGAAATTATTCCCCGGACTATTCAAAAAGCAAAGTGAAAAATGGATGAGGCAATTCAAACAATTTGCAGAAAATCATTAATATGTCAAAATTGAACTCCGTTTTTATAGCCACTAGTTTAGATGGTTTTATTGCAGATGAAAAGGGTGGAATAGATTTCCTAGATAGCATTGAAAATCCAGAAGGGGATGATATGGGTTATCTTGAGTTTATGTCCAGAATACAAGCCCTGGTAATGGGGAGGAAAACCTTTGAAAAGGTGCTGTCATTTGGTATTGAATGGCCCTACGATAAGCCTGTTTTTGTTTTAAGCAATAGCTTGAAGTCAATTCCTAAAAACTTGGAAAACAAGGTGTCTCTACTAAATGGTGAAATAGATTCTATTTTGAAAAGCATACACCAAAAAGGATATGATAGATTGTATATTGATGGTGGACAATTAATCCAAAGTTTTCTTAAAAGGGATTTAATAGATGAAATAATTATCAGCATTATTCCCAAATTACTTGGAAAGGGGATTCCTCTTTTCTCGAAGCAAGAGAATCAGGTCGATTTTAATTGTGTATCGAGTACTATTTTTCTGGATAGCATTGTTCAAAATCGCTTTTTAAGAAAGGGTAAAGTGATGTCCTGAAATACTTATTGAAAAATGAAAAAAATTAGAACTCAAAGAAAATCATTACTGTTTTTTGCTCTTTTCATTGGCCATTCAATTTTTGCTCAAAAACTGGATTCCCAACAAAAGGACTTTCTATTAAAAAACAGCCAGATTATTTATAGGGATAGTATTCTCAAAGAGGCCAATTGGGCAAAGGTTCTTGAAAAAGTAAAGGACAAAAGAATAGTTCTTCTCGGGGAATTAAATCATGGATCCAAAGAAAATTTTTTGGTTAGAAATGAGCTCATCAAATTTCTTCATCAAAAAGGGGACTTTCGTTTAATACTCTTTGAAGCTGGACTGGGAGAGGCTTATGTGGTGAATCGATACAAGGCGCAATTAGATCCTCAGGTAATGACCTATAATTTTATGGGGCAATGGCAAAACCATGAATTTAAAGATTTGATGGGATATATTAAAGAGCAAAATTTAAATATGGGAGGCTTTGATATACAAAGGGGATTTGCTGGATTTTTTGAAAAATTACTGTTCCAAGAATGCGAAAAGGAAAATTTGGATAGCTCCCTGTTCAAAATGCTTGAAACTAATTTTTTAGGTTTAAAAAGGAAGTTGACCAATCGCAAAAGTAGGATAGTAGATTTTGAAGATGAAGCGGAGATTTGTCTTTCTTCTTATCATAAAATTCATCATCATCTAAATCTGAAAACAGGGGATTCGCTTTCCGAAGATCGATTATTTGTCCTAAAAACAATAGAAAATCGGCTCGAATACATTGAATATATGCTCAGCTTTAAAAAAGATAATAATTGGACTAAAAGATGGGCCGCTCGGGATAGTGCAATGGCGAATAATTTAAAGTGGTTAATTGAAGTTATATACCCACAAGAAAAGGTTTTAGTAATTGGCCATAATTATCATATCTCAAACTATAATAGTGAAGAAGCTGTAATGGCTGAGTTTTTAAAGGAAATTTATGGAGATCAAATGTATAGCATAGGCTTTTTTCTGGGCAAGGGTAATTATGCCCAAGGAGGGGAAAAAACTTTATCAGCTGCCGATTCCACTAGCCTGGATATTAAACATATCATAAACATTCAAAAAGGCTTGGTTAATTTTTTGCCAACAGCAAATCAAAATGAAAAAGGAGGGGATTGGCTCCATGAAAATATCATTGTCAACGATTCTTTTATAGATCTAAAATCTTCAAATCAACTAATCCTAGCAAAATCATTTGATGCCATTATTTGTATTCAGCATTCCAGTATCCCAAGTTTCTATGAATAATTTTTAGGATTTTAAATCAGTCCTTAACAATTCCCAAGATTCCTTCTCAGATTTGAATTTTACAATACCAATACTAGGGTCCCACCAAAATTCATGATCCGAGGTTTTAAGATGACTTACATCAAAATATTGGATGCCATTTACCTGCAAAACATCTAGGGTTTCTACCCATCTCAAACAATCATCTTCAATACATTGTTCTTCACCACTTTTCATATTCCTTTTACTGAAATACAATAGGTTAGCTAGGGCAGGGGACCATTTTTTAGATTCTTGGTAGATATAATTGGATTCAAATATCTGCTTTTCTCCCAGGGCTTTATTCGGACTATAATTGATTTCTACCACTTGTAAATCCAAAAAATTCCCACTGGCATTTTGCTTTTTCACAATACTAGAGTCGATACCAATAATTATGGCAGAATCTTTATTTCCATATCGATCTTGGTATACCCATTTAGAACCAATATCATGAATTAATGGTCGCAGTTCCTTACTTAATGGAACGAAATCATTTTTTGGAATTTGATCCTCCTTTTGACAAGAGGCTATAAAAATTGGAAGACAGATAATAAGCAAGAGAATGTTTTTCATGATTTAAAAATTGAAGAATTAAATGTTAAGAACTATGTTAAATTAGTTATCGAACAAAATGCACGGCTTTAGTGCGGCCTAATTTGACTGACCACAAGTATGTATTTCATTTTATTCGAATCAGTGACAAAAACATGAACAAAACTTTTGATTCTATAAATGCCTTGGCAGTATAGCCTTATGAATTTTAGAAGCGATTGTTTTTTTCATGTCTAGAAAATTGTAGAACTGCTTTTTGTAAAAAGAAATGCGACTTACAGTTTAAATCTAAAATGCGCATTTCCTCGGGAATTAGCGACTATTATTTTGGCTTATTAGAATTATTCCTCTACATCCTTATTCGGTTCTGGGTTGGAATTTGTTTTATACCAATTTATTTTTCGTGTGAAATACATGGTTGCAGCGAGAATTAGGCTGAGTCCTATTCCGCCCATTAGCAAGGCGTAATCAGCTAATTGAAGCGTTACGAATAGAAATCCATAAATTCCTATGAGGGTGAAAATTAAAAGGCTGGAGAGCTTTTTAGAGTGGAATACACTTAGACTGTAGAGTCCTATCATACTAATAATTCCAAAGGCTGAAATAGCAAATGCCTTATTAAAGGTGGAGTGTTCAGAAATAGAAACCAGTAGGACATAAAACAGACATAGGGCCATTCCCACAAGAGTATATTGCAAGGGGTGAATTTTTCTTTTATTAATTATTTCTACTAAAAAGAAAATCAAGAAGGTTAGGCCAATGGTCATCAGAGCATATTTACTAGAGCGAATAGCCTTGGAGTAATTATCCAAAGGAACTAGCAGAAATATATGAAAAGAGGCTTCTTGTAATCTGCTGTATTGATTTTCTGAAATCCAAGATTGTGGAAAGTTTCTATTTAGTTGAAGGATGGAATAATCTGCTGTAAAGCCTGAGTCGTTAAGCACTCGGTTATCGGGTAAAAAATTACCGTCAAATTTAGGACTGGGCCAGCTTGATGAAAGGTTTACATTGGTAATGCCGCCTACTGGAATAAAACTAATAAAACGGCTTCCTTGTAATTCTAGATCAAAGGAGAATTCAAAATTTTGGATGCTGTCCATCTCCAGTTTGGGTAATTCTACAGTAATTCCTGTTGTGATTTGGTTTTTAATTCGAGATCCCGGTTTTACACCCAAATTTTCACCCATCCACTTTAAGGAAATTTGATTTTTAATACCCCGTAAATCGGAAATGCCAATGCTCAAAAAAGCTTGGTCATATTGAATTTCTTTCAGGCGATATGGATCTATATCTTCCGAGATATTAAAATTCCCATTTACTTTAATATCAGAGGAATAGACCACAACATCATAAATGCCGCGTTTTAGCTTTTTAGGGGATAGCTCACCGTCAATATTTAGGTTTTCAGGAAGTAGATACCAGTTTTTAGTTTCGCTATGAAGTTTTCCGTTGGCTTCCCATTCGTAGAGTAGGGGAATAACCAGAATGGGTCCATTAATTTGTTGCGATCCAGCCCATTGACTGCTTACTTCAGTATTGGCTTGGTCATTTAGATTTTTTCTTTCCCAGATGATGGATTCTATCATACTATTGGGTATCATGAGTAAGAGTATTAGAACACTTATTACAATGAGCTTTATACTCACCGAGTTTTTAAATCCCTGATTAATCCTTTCAAAATTGCTGGTTTCTTTATTCATTGTTTATTGTGTTTAAAAGTACTTTGAATTTCAAAGTAAATGGTTAAAAAAATATTAGTTCAATAAAAGTTTTTCAATGGCTTTAATATGTTTAGCAAAGGCTCTTTTACCTTCGCTAGTGGCCAAATATTTGGTATTGGGTTTACGGTTCAGAAATTCCTTTCTCACCTCCACATAATTATTCTTCTCCAAGGATTTTAAATGACTGGCAAGATTACCATCGGTTACATCCAAAAGATCTTTCAAAGAATTGAAATCAATATATTCATTCACCGTAAGGGCAGACATAATTCCCAGTCTAACCTTATTTTCAAAAGCCTTATCTAAATCCTTTAAGAGATTTTTCACGACTTGTATTTTAGGTGCATTGTAATTCCATATACAATATGAAGAACTCCAAAACCAATAGCCCAAAGAAGCATTCCATAACCTACAAAAGCTGCTCCAAGGAGGCCAAGGATAATTTCCACCATTCCTAAACTTCGGATTTCGCCTAGGGTATATTTACTGGCATTAATTAAGGCCAGACCATAAAAAATAAGAGTAAGAGGGGCGAGGATGTTGATATAATTGTGATAGAGAAGTATGAGGCAAAGAATACCGCCGGTACCTAAGGGGAGTAGAAGATTTAAGACCAATCTTTTGCTCTGAAAATCCCAAAGTTTTTGTTTGTTCTTTTTGGCTTTTAAATAGGTAAAGAAAATGCCACTTCCCAGGGCGGATATCAAAGTAAGGGAAGCAATGATCAAAAGGTTTTTTACGCTGGTGTAATTTACTATGGCCCGTCTATATTCAAAATAGTCCTGATTATAATAAACGGTTTCATAGGCAAAATAGGCCCCGATAAGGGCAAAGACACCGGCTGATACACCCGATAAGCCACTAAGTGAAATGAACCTTGAAGAACGGTTCATGATATCTTTTATATCCTTTAGGTCCTCAATATATTTTTCCTGATCCATAAAAAGTACTTTGAATTACAAAGTAAAACAAATTAATTGATATTCTAAAGAAAAATTTTCAAGACTTGATTCTTCGGACAGACCAAATTCCAATCAAGGTAAAAAGGCAGGGGAGACCAATCCACAAGGCTTCACTTTTTAGGACAAACCAACCCCATTCTGAGAAAAAATTTTCCGCCCCAATTGGTGATACTTTTATGGGACGCCAGGGCAAGAAATATCGGCTATTGTCAAAAGGTGAAAAAAAGGCGACTCCTAAGCCTCCACTTGTCATGGCATCCAATAGACTATGACTGGCAGTGGCTAAAAAGAAATAGAAGCTTAGCAAAACACCGGACCACTTTCTTCTATGTTTGGGATAGAGAAAAAAGCTTATAAAGATGCCAAAGAATAATGCAAAAACCAGAGAATGACTAAAACCTCTATGCCCCCAAAAACTTTCATATGGAATCCCCAGACTAAAGGATATTACATCTGCGTCAGGAATTATTGAACATATAATTCCAAGCAGAAAGAGCTTCCAGTTTCGCAGGGGTTTTTTCGCAAAAGATCCTAAAACATAGGCCATTGCCGCATGTCCAAATGCTGAAGCCATTTATATTTTAATTTAAATTCATAAATATTTCAAATCCCAGCCGTACTAAATTATTTTATTTGGGCTTTGAACCCAAAGGAGAAAATGGGTTTTTCAATGTTTTGAGCAAAATTAATGATTTTCAATCCCAAAGGAGCCAAGGAGTGTTTCGCCTTCTTTTTTCAATAGATTTGTAGTGAAGCTAAAGTGTAGATATATAGCACTGTGGTATATATACGCATGTTATGGGCAAGTAAAAAAAAGACAAAAAGACAATGAGACAAGTTTTGGTAATCATATTGGCATTATTTGCTTTTGAGTCTTCGGGACAAAAAATCCGACCCGAAATAAAAAAACTTGCTCAGAAAATCGAGAAATACAATGAACTTGAATCAGATCATGTTGGTTATGCGGGCGTGACAACTGACCAGTATAGAAACTTCGAAAAGCTTAGAGACAAAGCGACTTATGACGAACTTTTACAACTTATTGAATACAAGAATTCTGTTGTTAAAGGCTATTCAAGTTGGGCGTTAGCCGACAAAAAGTACCCAAAGTTAGTTGACATATTTACAGAATTTCTTAGAACAGGCGAATCGGCAACCACTCAACATGGCTGTATTGTCTCAGAAGGCGACCTTGCAAGCGAATTTTACAGCAGAGTATTTTACCAACATTTTCACAATGTGCTATCAGTAGAAGATAGTCTGTTTTTCCAATCTCAAATTCAACAACTCGATAGTGTCATTCTTTATGCAGAAAAAGACAATTACTTATTAAGGAGGGCATTAAATAATAATAACGGAAATCCAAATAATTATGATAGGATAAGGCATTTAGCTTTTAAAAAGGAAAACCTCAATGCTATTGAAGCCTTAGCAGTTTATCAAAAAGAACAAGACATTGAAGATTTCAAAAAACTGAAAGAAAAATCTTTTGTTGCCATTGCGATATTTCCAGACGAGAATTTTTGGGAATTTCTACTTTCTTTCAAAGACAAGGTTATTTCCAAGAGTTATTTGATGGCGATTTCAGCCTTCAAAACTGATAAATCAGCAGAAATTTTATCAGACTTGTTAACTACAATGCCAAAGGATAAGATTAGTGAACTTACTGAAGCACTAACCAAAAATTACAGTGCCATATACCAACCTTTGATTCTTGAGATTTGGGAAAAATATAAAATGATTGACATCAGAGCAACTAAGATTTTAATCAAAGACATTCCCGATAAAACTTCCAATTCATTCACAATTGGGCTTTTATCAAAAAATAAACTCAATTTCGTTCAGTACGACCATGATTATGGCACAATTGATAAAATTCTTCCTTTAATACTTGGGAATATTGAACAGTATCAAAAAGACTCTCTGTTAAAAATCTGCGAAACAAATATCAAGACAGCAGAATTTACTACTCTAAATCACTTTCTGACTTGTGTGAAAAACAATGGATTAACCGAAACAAGTGATGAGATATTAGAGAGACTTAATCAGAAGAATCAAGCATATGAAGTATTTCATTTGACCGAAACAGTTTTGACATTGACTCACCCAAATCAAAAAGATGAATTAGTGAATATTCTAAGGACAAATCAGAAAGATTGGGATTGGGGTAATTGGTCAGAATCATTTCGGAAGCTATTTAAAAAATACGACATTGAAATTGATTAAAACAATAAAAAACTAGCCCATAACAATGGCAAAAAAATCATAGCTACCCTGCGGGACAGCAACGCTTTTTAGCCGGAACGTTGTGTTTCATTCCCCACATCAGCCCGTCCAAAATTGACCTTAAAAAAAGGTATCAATTTCTCCCAGGGCTAATTAATTTCTATCGCTAACGATTCTTTAGCAGACCTTTAGTATTTTTCGGGTAAGACTCTATGCAAGGCCGATTTTTTTAAGTGGTGCTTGAAACAAAGCCCGCGCGCTTATTCTGGTTGAGATGTAAAAAAGCCCTGACCGAACTCAGGGCTTGGTGATAATTTCAGTGGTGGCTCTGAGTATTCAGAGACCCCGTTCAGAATAATTTTCAGTACAAAACTACATCTCCTTAGGGTCTTTTTAAACTAATACTTTAAAAAACTAAGTGTCATGGCAAGAAAAAAGAAAATGGAACTGGAAATCATAAACCCTAATTCGGCAGGTATTGATATTGGCAGTCGCTCGCATTTTGTGGCTGTAGGTCAGGCTCTAGAAGATGTAAAAGAATTTGAGGTGTATGCCGAAGATCTGGAGGCTATTTGCAATCATTTAAAAGATTATGGGGTGACTTCGGTAGCTATGGAAAGTACTGGAGACTATTGGCAAAACTTGTTTTCAGAACTGGTAAAACACGGTTTTGAGGTTTTTCTGTGCAATGGCAAGTTCACCAAGCATGCCAAAGGAAAAAAAACAGATGTCAAAGATGCGCGCTGGATACAGAAGCTGCACAGCTTAGGGCTTCTGACCACCAGCTTTCTTCCCGATGAAAAGACGGAAATTATACGAACCTATGCCCGCCAAAGAGGCAATATTGTAAATCAGGCTGCGGCTAGTTCTCGTAAAATGCAGAAGTACCTGAAGTTTCTTAACTTCAGGCTTGATGTGGTAGTAAAAGATGTGTGCGGGCTCACTGGGTTGACCATTATCGAAGATATTTGCAAGGGAAATCTAAACCCTCAAGAACTGGCCAAACACCGCCATTAAAACTGTAGAACATCGGAAGAGGAAATTGCCAAAGCTTTGCATGGCAACAACCGAGAAGATTTTCTTTTTGGTCTGAAACAGGAATTTGAAGCATATCGGTTTTTTCAAAAACAGTTGCAGCAATGCGATAAAAAGATCGATGCTTTCATTAAAGCCTTTTTCAAGGAAAATCCAGAACTCAAAAAGCTTAAAACCACCCCAAAGCCCTGTAAGCGTCAAAACAAAAATGCGCCAGCTATTAAAAACTTCAACCAACTGGCTTTTCAATATTTTGGTGGGGTAGATTTACTGGCCATTGAAGGTGTTAGTTACAGCACCGTTTTGAGCATCATGACTGAAATAGGCCCCGATGGATTTAAAAAATTCAACAGCGCCAAGCAATTTGTATCGTGGCTGCGAATTGCCCCAAACAACAAAATATCCGGAGGCAAAGTCCTCAGCGCCAAAACCCCTAAAGGTAGCAACCGATTAAAAATAGCCCTCAGGCAAGCTGCCAATACTATTGGTAATTTAAAGGACACTCATCTGGCCGATTTCTTTAAAAGAATAGCCTTCCGAAAAGGAAGACAGGCTGCGGTCAGTGCCACTGCCCGAAAACTGGGTGTAATTATTTGGAATATGGTTACCAAAAAAACACCCTACAATCCACCCACAGAATATCTCTTCCTCGATCAAAAAAGGAAACTCGGAATGGCAAAGAGAATCCGAAAACAAATGGTTAAATTTGGCTTGACTGATCAAGATGTTCAATTTTTAAATGCTTGATAATCTGAATTTTAATTTTACGTTAGTCAGAATTTGACGCTTCGTGCCTCAGCACAAAAGAGCTTTCACTACCCCACCGCTGACCGAAAATAATACTGAGATTTTTTATATTGTATTTCGAGATATTTAATGTAAAATAATTACCTTGGCTGAATAAATTTATACGGACATGAACCGAATAAAAGAAGTGCTTGAAGAGAAAGGAATCAAACAGAAATGGTTGGCCGAACAACTCGGAAAGAGCTACAACATGGTGAATGGGTATGTACAAAACAGGCAACAACCACGCTTGGAAGTACTTGCCGACATTGCCAAAATATTAGACGTTGACGTAAAAGACTTGATTGTCTCTACTAAAGAAAATAATTGATGGATACAGATAAATTAGACCTCAAATCACCTGACTTGGTGAACGAAAACTTTGAAAAGTTAGCTGCCCTCTTCCCTAACTGCGTTACGGAAGGTGCTGAAGGCAAAGCCATAGACTTTGACCTGCTTAAGCAAGAGCTGAGCCATGCCGTAGTAGAAGGCAATAAAGAACGCTACCGCTTAGAGTGGCCAGGGAAACGGGAAGCTATAGTAACCGCCAACCTACCCACTACCAAAACCCTACGCCCTGTACGGGAAGATTCTGTGGATTTTGACAACACTGAAAACCTCTACATAGAAGGCGACAACTTAGAAGTACTCAAACTACTGCAAGAAAGCTACTTGGGTAAGGTGAAGATGATCTACATAGACCCGCCCTACAACACAGGCAAAGACTTTGTGTACAAAGACAACTTTAGCAAAGATGCTCAAGAAGAACTCATAGAAAGTGGACAAAAAGACGAGTACAACCAACGCTTGGTAGCCAACCCTGAAACTGCAGGACGCTATCATTCCGATTGGTTAAGCATGATGTATCCAAGATTGAAGTTGGCGAGAACGTTACTAAGTAATGACGGTGCAATATTTATTTCTATTGGTGTTGAAGAAGTAGCAAATCTCAAGCGTGCTATGGATGATGTTTTTGGAGAAGCAAATTTTATAGAAGTATTTTCTTGGGTAAAAACTTCCACACCGCCAGCACTTTCTACCAAGTCAAGAAAGACCAATGAATATATTCTTTGCTACGAAAAAAGTTGGAATCCTTTTAAGTACAATGGGGAGCTACTTGAAGGTGGTGACCAACCATTACTAAATTCGGGCAACAGTGTTCGCACGTTAACTTTCCCAAAGGAAAAAGTACTGTTTAAAACTGACAAATTTGAAGATGGACCTTTTAAATCAGGCAAGCCAGATAGAGTTGAGCTCTTGGATAATATTGTCATTAAATCAGGCTACTCAACCACTGATTTTCGTTTAAGTGGTGAGTTTAAGTGGACACAGGATTTCTTAAATGAAGAACTTAAAAAGGGGACTACTTTCATTATAAAGTCGGATAAACTATCAATCAGATTTATTAGAGACGAAGAAGGTTATAAAAGACCAACAAATTTCATTAAAGAGAAGTACACTGACCCAACAATCACAAAGAAAAAAAATGGCGTAGGAACTAACGAAAATGCTTCAAGCTATTTGTCCCAATTAATGGGCAATGATGTTTTCAGTTACCCAAAACCAGTTTCTTTAATGAAGTACTTATTCAACTTTCTTGCACAGGAAGGTGATATAGTTATGGATTTCTTCTCAGGTTCCGCCTCAGCGGCTGATGGGGCTTTACGTTGGTCTGCTGAAAATGGGAAGAAGCTGAAATACATTATGGTTCAACTTCCCGAAAATCTTGATGAAAACTTAAAAACAGCTGATAGTAACTCAAAGAAAATTATCCAAAACGGTATAGACCTCTTAGATGATATAGGTAAACCTCATTTATTATCTGAACTCGGCAAAGAACGAATCCGCAGAGCAGCCAAAAAAATCAAAGAAGAACTTGCCCTGAGCGGAGCCGAAGGGACAGACAAATTAGATTATGGCTTCCGTGTCTATCGCTTAGACAGCAGCAACATGCAAGATGTCTATTACAAGCCGCAAGATTATGACCAAGGCAACTTAGACCTCTTTGCAGACAATGTAAAGTCAGACCGCTCTGCAGATGATTTATTGGCACAAGTGATGTTGGATTGGGGCTTACCCCTTTCCCTCAAAATTGAGCAAGTAGATGTCTCAGGAAAGAACGTCTTTAAAGTAGCCGAGAACTCACTCTATGCTTGTTTTGATAGTGGTATTGATGAAGACTTTGCCAAAGCCATTGCCAAAGATGAGCCATTACGTATTGTGTTCAAAGACAGCGGCTTTAAAAACGATACTGCCAAAACCAATGTCAAGCAGCTACTCAAGCAGCTAAGTCCAGAAACTGAAATGAAGGTGATTTAAATCAATGGTTAATTGTTAATGGTTAATTGTTAATTATGGGTAGAGTTAATGCGATAAAGGATAAGAGTTTTGCTTTTGCAGTGCGGGTTGTAAAGGCTTATAAATTCTTGTCTACTGAAAAGAAGGAGTTTGTGATGAGCAAGCAATTGTTGCGTTCAGGAACTTCTATTGGAGCTTTGTATCGTGAAGCGGAGCAAGCTGAAAGCAAAGCAGATTTTATTCATAAAATGGCAATTGCTCAAAAAGAGTGCAATGAGACCTTGTATTGGTTAGAGCTTTTATCAGCTACAGACTATTTAGAGATAGAAGCATTTGAAAGTTTGCATTCAGATGCTACAGCGTTAATCAGATTAATAACCTCAATTATCAAATCCACGAAAGGGAATTGACCATTGACAATTAACAATTGAGCATTGAAGAAATGATAATTTCGAAATTAAATAGTCAAATAACACTTGAATACCTGCAAACGAAGGTAGAGAACCAATACTTTGAGCGGAAAGGTTTAGGTGATAAAGACATTAGTCCTACTAAAATTGCTAATGAGCTTATTGGTATGCTCAATGCAGATGGTGGTGTTTTGGCTTTTGGCGTGGCAGATGGTGGCGCTATTGATGACCTGAATACACTATCACCCAAAAAGCTTAGTAATTACAGAAACCTGATTCATGATTTCATTGAACCCTTTGGGAATATAGAATTTGAAGAAGTTGAGATTGAAGGAAAACTAATTTTTCTATTTCATGTAGAGCAAGATATAGAGCGAATCTACAAGCGTAAAGACAATGAGAATATCTACTTGCGCATTGATGATAAGAACAAGCAATTAGATCGTGATGCTGTAAGGAAATTAGAGTACGACAAACAAATTAGAAAATTTGAAGACGAATTAGTCCCTGATTTTGACTTTGACGATTTGGATGTAAAGCTGCTAAAGCGATACAAGGAAAAGCTCAACTTCAATGGTGAACCACTTGACTTATTATTCAAAAGGCATTTGGCAGTGAAGAAAAGTGGAGCTTACCTCATAAAAAAAGCGGGTGTACTTCTATTTTCAAAAGACCCAGAAAAGTATATTACTTCTGCTTCACTTCGCTACATACGCTATGAAGGAACGGAAGCTGAAGTCGGTACGGCACACAATGTAGTTAAGGACGAGCGTTTCGAGAATAACATACCATGGATTATTGGGAAGGTTCGAGAGTTCCTGAAAGTTACTCTGAAAGACTACTATTTTCTTGACTTGGAAACAGGCGTATTCAATAAAGTACCTGAATATCCTGAAGAAGCTTGGTTAGAAGGTATTGTGAACGCCCTTTGTCACAGATCATATAACATTCAGGGTAATGCCATTTACATAAAGCACTTTGATGACCGCTTAGAGATATCCAACAGCGGTCCCTTACCTGCACAAGTAAACGTTGATAACATTCGAGAAGAAAGGTATTCACGTAATCCACGTATTGCGCGTGCATTGGAAGATATGGGCTTTGTAAGGCAGCTGAATGAAGGTGTTTCAAGAATTTATAAGTCCATGGAAGAGTCCATGCTATCCACGCCTGAATATGTTGTGAAGAATAGAAACGTTTATCTAACTCTACGTAATAAAGTCAGCAAGCATACTAAAACCATAACGGATGCAATCATTAAGCACATTCAGAAGAATTGGCCTAATTACAATGATACTCAGCGAAAGATCTTGCAGTTTCTCTTGTATAATCACAAGGGTACAATAAGTGAATTGTCGGACTATACAGGTATTAACGAAAAGACGGTTCGTCTTTATCTCAATGGTTTTATTGACGATGATAAAATCTTGGTAAGGCTCAGTGATAAAGTACGTGACAAGAATGCCAAATATGCATTTAGGAAGGACTAAAGAAATTTAAGGAACATGTTATTAACACCATTACACCCTGATATTCAGGCAAAAAAAAAGCTTAAGGAACATTTTGAGTCTCTTAAGGAACAAGTGAAATAGATGAAACGAGCATACCTAAATAGATATTCAGATAAACGAAAGTTCATTGGCGAGTTCCATGTGACCGCTGAAAATAATTAGACACCACATGAAACTACAATTTAAGGAACAAGATTTTCAGGTCAATGCGGTTCAAGCTGTAGTAGATTGTTTTGAAGGGCAACCCCTCAAAACCAATCGCTTCACCTTAGAACGCAGCAAAGAACTCATACGCAAAGCCAAACAAGCCGCTTCAGGAGAGCAGAGCTTAGACTTTGGTTTAGAAGAAGAAATTGGCTACCGAAACGCTGCTATCCAACTCATGGAAACGCAGATGTTGAAGAACATTCAGGAAGTTCAAAAGAAAAACGACCTGCATGAAAGCCAACAGATAGAACGTCCTCGTGGTGTAAAGTTGGGCTACAACCTCACCATTGAAATGGAAACAGGTACGGGTAAAACCTATACCTATATCCGCAGCATGTATGAGCTGCATAAAAAGTATGGTTGGAGCAAGTTTATTGTGATAGTACCGAGCATTGCCATTCGTGAAGGGGTGTACAAATCCTTTCAGGTAACACAAGACCACTTTCAGGAACTCTACGGACACAAGATCAATCCATTCATTTACAACTCAGGTCGTCCACAGGATATTGAGAATTTCGCTTCTGATAGTCGTATCAGTGTGATGATTATCAATACCCAGGCGTTTAGCAGACGTGGTAAAGACGCTTTAAGAATATATAAAGAGCTCGATCAATTTGGAACCAGAAAACCGATAGAAATATTATCTCAGACCAATCCAATCCTAATAATAGATGAGCCGCAATCAGTGGATGGTCCTGTTGCTCTTCAGAAAATGCAGGAGTTTAAGCCCTTGTTCACTTTGCGTTATTCAGCCACACATAGAGAAGAGTACAACAAGGTCTATCGTTTAGATGCCTTGGATGCTTACAATAAGCGTTTGGTCAAGAAAATACAGGTAAAGGGTATAAACCTCAAAGGCTCAACAGGTACAAATGGCTATCTCTATTTAGAAAGCATTAGCCTCAGTACTACCAAACCACCTTATGCAGTAATAGAACACGAGAAGCGCACAGCTACAGGTTCCATAAGTAAAAAGCGAGTTGAAGTTGCTGAAGGCTACAACCTCTATGAGCAATCAGGCAATATGCCTGCTTATAAAAATCAGACTATTACTGAAATCAATGGCTACCTCAATAAAGTTGTGGTTGGTGGTCAAGATGTCTATCCAGGTGATATACTCAATGATAAAGATGAACATGCTTTCCGCAGGGTGCAGATTAGAGAATGTATTCTCTCACACCTACAAAAAGAAAAGCAGCTCTTTGGTCAGGGCATAAAAGTTTTATCTCTATTCTTCATTGATACCGTGGAGAAATACCGTGTGTATGATGAATTAGGAGAACAGCAATTGGGTGAATATGCTCAGATATTTGAAGAAGAATACAACAAGGTCAAGAACGAGTTCTTAGACCTATTTGAGCAGGAATACAACGACTTTCTAAAAGACACAGACCCAAGCAAGGTGCATAAAGGGTACATGCCTACCAACTTTGGAGAATACCTCAAAAGAGATTCAGCAGACCAAGTGCACAATGGCTATTTCTCAATAGATAAGAAAGGGAAAACGGTAGATCCAACGGTGAAGCGTGGCAAAGAAGAATCAGAAGATGTTTCAGCCTACGACTTGATTATGAAAGACAAGGAAAGGCTACTCAGTTTTGAAGAACCTACCCGTTTTATCTTCTCTCACTCAGCATTAAAAGAAGGTTGGGATAACCCGAATGTTTTCCAAATCTGTGCGCTAAAACATGCTGAAAGTGGCAGTTTAACCAGACGCAGACAGGAAGTAGGTCGTGGTATGCGTTTGTGTGTAGATAAGCGTGGTGTCCGTCAAGATTTTGAATTGGTTGGTGACCAGGTTCATGAATTAAATAAGCTCACGGTTATTGCCTCTGAGAGCTATGAAGCCTTTGCCAAAGGATTACAGAAAGAGATAGCCGATACGCTCAAAGACCGTCCACAGAAGGCAGAAGTAGATTACTTCGTTAGCAAAGTGATTACCAACGAGCAAGGTGTAGAATTACGCCTTACAGAAGATGATGCTAAGAAGCTTCAATTCAAACTCATTGTTGGTGAAATCATTGATGAAGATTACAAGATTACCCCTAAAGGGAAAGAACTCATTGAGCAAGGTAAAGTGCCCCTACCAGAGAAGCTTGAACCCTACAAAGAATCTGTATGCAAGCTACTACAGACCATTTATACAGGTGGTGAATTTAAACCAGAAGATGAACGACAGACTGTAATTCTCAACACCAATAAGAACTTCGCTAAGAAGGAGTTTCAAGCCCTTTGGGATAAGATTAACCTAAAGACCATTTACGAAGTACAGTTCAATACAGCGCAGCTTATTCAGGATTCTAAAGTCAAAATAGATGCACAGCTCAACATTGGAGACCGTGTATATGAAGTAAAGACAGGTGAATTAGAAGATGGTACAGCAGAGCAAATGAAAGAAGGCAGTTTGGTCAAAGAGTCCAAACGCCAATACATGAAGCTCAAGAATGATTTGTATTCCAATACGGTCTATGATGTAGTAGGTGAAATAGAAGTACAAACCAACCTCACTCGCAGAACAATTGTAGAAATACTCAAGAAGATTAAGCAAGAGAAGTTCTTGCTCATTCGTAAGAATCCAGAAGAATTTATTGGCAAGTGCAGCAAGCTGATTAATGAAGTAAAAGCCAGTTTGATAATTGACCATATCACTTATCACAAGACCGAAGAAAGGCATGATTCCAAAACTGTGTTCACCAATGATAAGTTCGCCTTACGCAAGTCAGAATTGCTCAAAAAGCACATTTACGACTTCCTTACCTCAGACTCAAAGATTGAATCAGACTTTGCTGCTGCATTAGAAAACAGCACCGAAGTTGTGGTGTATGCCAAGCTTCCAAAGAGTTTCTATGTATCCACCCCAGTAGCCAACTACAGCCCTGATTGGGCGATTGTATTTGATAAAGACAAAGTGCGCCATATCTACTTTGTAGCAGAGACCAAAGGATCTGATTCTGATATGGACTTACGAGAAATAGAGAAACTAAAAATCCATTGTGCTACAGAACACTTCAAAGAGATAAGCGGTGCAGAAGTGAAGTTTGAGAAAGTGAGTAGCTACGAGAAACTAATGGACATTGTACAACTGAGTTAATGAGTAATAAAGAGTTCATATCACCTATTCCTAAAGTTTGGCATGAAATACACCAAAGCTTAGAGCATTATTGGAAGTATGAACTTGATTCAAAGGGTGATAAACCACCAACACCTCTCATTCTCGCAGGTTGGAATTTTAGTTCAGATTTCGAGAAAAGTGAACGTTGGAAGTCCACATTGCTTTGGGCAGAAGAAAGAAATTGCAAGCACTTAATAAAAGACTTAGGTGATGATGAAAAATACTATGGCTGATATTTTATGAAGCTAATCGACAATGTAAATACACGCTTGGGTGACGACCTAAAGGAGACCATAAGAAAAGGTAGTAAACTCAGTATTGCCGCTTCCACATTCTCTATTTATGCTTTTGAAGCACTTAAAAAGGAATTAGGGAAGATTGATGAACTGCGTTTCATTTTTAGCTCACCTACCTTCATTGAAGAGAAGTTTCAGAAAGAGAGCAGAAAATTCTATATACCGCACATAGTACAGGAGTCAGAACTGTGTGGCGGTGAGTTTGAATTGAGATTGATGAATCAACTCAACCAAAGAGCCATAGCCAAAGAGTGCTCAAGGTGGGTAAAGGAAAAGGTCACATTCAAATCCAATAAGCACAACCATCAACCCTTAAACGGGATGATACACGTAAACCAGGGCAATGAGAATGCACAGGCATATTCAAACGTCAGTGGTTTCACCACTTCCGATTTAGGAATTACCCACAAAAAAGGGTTTCCTACGCTTATTCAAAAAGCAGAATACCCTGATAGCAAAGCCTACTTAGATTGGTTCAATCAGGTGTGGGAGAATGAAGAAGACTTGAAGGATGTAACACAGAAAGTGCAAGATTACTTTGAGAGTGCCTATAAAGAGAATAGTCCAGAGTTTATCTACTTCATTACACTTTACAACATATTCAATGATTTTTTGGATGATTTGTCTTTAGACAATTTACCCAATGAACAAATTGGTTTTAAAGACTCATTGGTTTGGCAGAAGCTCTACAACTTTCAGCAGGATGCGGTAATTGGTGCTATCAACAAATTAGAGAAGTATAAAGGCTGCATTTTAGCTGATTCTGTTGGTTTAGGTAAGACCTTCTCGGCTTTAGGTGTTATTAAGTACTATGAGATGCGTAACAAAGACGTATTGGTGCTTTGCCCTAAGAAGTTAGAAGCCAATTGGAATACCTACCGCCATAACGACAAGAACAACATATTAGCTGCCGATAGATTTAGATATGATGTACTATTCCAGACAGATTTAAGTCGTGAGCGTGGTATAAGTAATGGACGTGAATTGGCTAATGTAAATTGGGGTAATTACGGTCTCATAGTCATAGATGAATCCCACAATTTTAGAAATAACAACACCGTAGTTGGGAAAGAGAATCGCTACCAAAAGCTGATGCGAAGAGTGATTCAGGAAGGTATTGAAACCAAAGTAATGATGCTTTCTGCTACCCCAGTAAACAATAGGTTTAACGACCTACGTAACCAATTGGCTTTAGCATATGAAGGTGATGCTGAAAACATTGATCAGAAGTTAGATACTCAAAGCGGAATAGATCAGATTTTCAGAAAAGCACAGCAAGCATTCAATATTTGGAGCAGGTATGAAACTACAGAGCGTACCACTGAGAAACTCTTGGAAATGCTTGATTTTGACTTCTTTGAGATATTGGACTCGTTAACCATAGCACGTTCCAGGAAGCACATTACTACCTATTACGATACCACAGCCATTGGCAAGTTCCCTGAGCGCAACAAGCCCGTATCTATTCAGAGTCCACTAACTGATTCTGATGATGTTACTTATGTGGATATTGCTGAGAAGCTTACCCTGCTAAACTTATCTGTTTACACGCCATTGAATTACATTCTACCAAGCAAGGTTCAGGCGTATGCGGATTTGTACGATAAAGAAGTTCGTTCAGGTTCAGGTAAACTATCTCAGGTAGATAGAGAATTGAGTTTGCGTATTCTCATGCGTATCAACTTACTCAAGCGTTTAGAGAGTTCTGTAGACTCTTTCCGTCTTACTTTGGAAGGTATTATCGGTCAGATTGAAAACGCCATTAAAACCATAGATAAAGGTGATGCGGATGACTATGAAGGAATCCACAAAATCCTGAGCGATGAGAACTATGACTTTGAATCAAATTGGGCAGATGAAGAGCAAGTAATTGGTAAAAAGATTAAGGTTCACATTGCCGATATGGATACCACAAAATGGCGTGAAGACCTTAGTGAAGACCTTGAAGTACTTAATAACCTATGGAGCAGTGTCGTTGACATACGGGGCGAAAAAGACACCAAGCTTCAACACTTAATTAGCCTATTGGATAACAAGGTTCAGGAACCTTTTAACACAGGAAATAAAAAGGCTATTGTGTTTACAGCCTTCGCAGATACAGCCAATTATTTGTATGAAAATATTCATGAGCACCTGAAAGAGAAGTACGGTCTGAATACAGCAATTATCACAGGTTCAAGAAGGCTATGCACCACAAAGAAAATACCAGCTGACCTGAATGCTATCCTAACCTGCTTCTCACCCCTATCCAAAGACAAAGCACAACTATACCCGAGTATTTCAGATTCAATTGATTTGCTGATAGCCACAGATTGTATTTCAGAAGGTCAGAACTTGCAAGACTGTGATTATTTGGTCAATTATGACATTCATTGGAACCCCGTAAGAATCATTCAGCGATTTGGACGTGTAGATAGAATTGGTTCAAAGAACGATAGTATTACCATGGTCAACTTTTGGCCAGATGTAACACTCGACAATTATATCAACCTGAAACAGCGTGTAGAAAATAAGATGCTCATAAGCAACATGGCAAGTACAGGTGATGATAACATTCTTAACACCGAAGAAAAAGACTTAGAGTACAGGAAAATACAGCTTAAAAGACTTCAAGAAGAAGTGATTGACTTAGAAGATTTGAGAGAAGGGGTGAGTATTACAGACCTTGGCTTAAACGACTTTAGAGTGGATTTATCCAACATGATTAAGGAATATGGTGAGTTGAAGAACATACCAGAAGGTTTGCATGCAGTGGTAAAGTCAAGTCCGATACTTCAGAGCGGAGTAATATTCGTGCTAAAGAATGTCAACTCAAGTGTCAATATCAATAAGCTGAACAGGTTGCACCCTTACTATTTGGTTTACATGAAAATGAATGGAGAGTTAATCCTTAACCATGTGGAGTCTAAAAAGATATTGGATGCTATGCGAATGCTTGCCAAAGGCAAAACAGCACCCATTGAAGATGTTTGTGCAGAATTAGCTGCTGAGACAGATGATTACCACGAAATGGATGAATACTCAAGCCTATTAAAACAAGGCATTAGTACCATTCTACAAAAGGAAGAAGAAAAAGAAGTTCTTAGTCTTTTCAAATCAGGTGGCACTACCGCACTTCAAGAGAAAATCAAAGGAATAGAAGACTTCAAGTTGGTATCATTCTTAATTGTTCGCTAATGGATTTTTTCAACCTGCCTTCAAGAACTAAAGTTGGTCGTGTTGTACCTAAAAATGCCTTTGACGAATACACGAACACCAAGGAGAAGAAGCTATTTACAGATTGTATTCAGCGTATCTCATGGACTCACAAGCTTTCTACGGATACAGTAAACTTAGATGCTAAGGATATTCAGGAAATACAGGTTTTCAAGGTAGAACTCAAACTAAAATCCGATATCCTTAAAATCCTTGAAATCATTAATAAGTCTATTCCGTACCACATAGTATTTTGGGTGGAACATTACCAAGAAGCCTACATTTCAACAGCATCAAAACACCCACACCCCACAAATGAAGATGTATCTGTAATCGATTGGACGTTCACCTCAGATTGGTTTAATAAGGAAAACAACAGCTATGCATTCAACTTAAAGGGCAGCTTGGATGCTGTATTTAAAGATTTATGCGTTCAGTTAACAGGTAAACCTGATTTAGGGAACCAGTCCTTAGATGCTATCCTAAAAAACCAACAAGAAATAGATCGCTTGAAGAAGGAAGTTTCTAAACTCAAATCTGCAATATCAAAGAGCAAGCAATTCAATGAAAAAGTGGACTTAAACCTAAAGCTCAAGAACGCTGAAAAGGAATTGAACAAAATAGAAAATTTTGAATAAGCCAGCGCAAGTTCAAGCACATTGCAATCCTCCTACGTGCGATTGCAAAGAGCTTTCTCGCCAACGCTAAAAACGAAATGAATAAAATAAAAACGGCATACAATCGAGAAGACGGCTCCGTCCCTAAATAAGAACGGAGTGTGCCTCTCACACCACCGTACGTAGGGGTCTCGTATACGGTGGTTCGGTTCCATATACAAACTTCCTTTACATAGTTATATAAACATCGTTTACATTTTTTAGCTTGCAAATGAAAGGGCCTGGTTCTGTGCATGATTTTAAGACTCGATAATTCCCAGAAAGAATGGCAAGTTTTGATTATGATTCTCAGATGAGAGTACTCAAAGTAACCAAGAATGGGTCTGTAAGATGGGGTCCTATAATTGGGTTTATTTATCTGCATCTTTACAAGGAAAATATATTGGAGCATTAGAAAAAGGCAATGGAATCTGGAGAGTATTTTATAGAAATGTATTTTTAGGCGACTTTAACGAAAATGAATTAAGAATCAAAGAACAATTTTAAGGTTAGAGATTAATTTAGTGTAAACCCTAATCTATAACTTTTGTAAGGGATGTATCTTAACTGTAAGCTCCCCCAAAATTAGTACGGTTTAAAAATAGAATTTC
>TARA_R110002096_G_scaffold79532_8_pt1 | contig 51944 bp, 35 predicted proteins | sample TARA_R110002096 | Tara Oceans TARA_R110002096 (sample SAMEA4397295) | marine metagenome | biome: Polar Biome; feature: [DCM] deep chlorophyll maximum layer (ENVO:01000326); material: water (ENVO:00002006), including particulate matter (ENVO:01000060) such as... | depth 35 m
ATCCACCCGTTCGATTCCGGCAACCTTTGCGGACAGACGGTTCAACACATGTCCTCGTCAGCCGGGACAGCAAAACTCAGTAGATCCGACAGGCCAAACAGGCTCGAACGAACCCAAGCACGACAGACAAGTTCCACCCCAGATCCTGATCCAACCCTAAGCGAAAGCCCCGCCCGGCCATTCCACGAACCCGCAAGCCAACCAACCAACCAACCAACCAACCAACCAACAACCCAACCTACAAAGGAATCGGGCTCGCAGAATCCGCCTGAATCTGACCATCCTCCATCGTCACGACCCGGTCGCACCGTGACGCAAGCCGCTCATCATGCGTCACCAACAACAACGCCAAGCCCCGGCGCTCCTGCTCCGCGAACAGCAACTCGAGCACCTTCTCACCGGTCGTACTATCCAGATTACCGGTCGGCTCATCGGCGATCAGGACCGGCGGGTCCATGATCAAGGCCCGCGCGATGGCAACGCGCTGTTGCTCGCCGCCGGACATGCGTCCAGGTCGATGCGTCAAACGATCCGCCAGGCCAAAATCGGTCAGCATCTGAATCGCCTTGGCTCGCAGGGCCTTGCCATTGGCGCGCAACCCACGCTCACGACCCGCGATCATCGCCGGCAGTAGCGTGTTCTCGACCGCGTCGAGTTCGGCCAGCAGGTGATAGAACTGGAACACGAAGCCCAGGCGCGAATTCCGAACCGCGGCGCGCTCGACAGCTGACAAGTCCCAACAGGCGCGGCCCTCGACCTCGACCGATCCCTCGTTGGGCCGATCCAGCAAACCGAGGACGTTCAAGAAAGTCGTCTTGCCCGCCCCGGAAGCGCCCATGAGGCACAGCTTCTCGCCGCGATAGAGATCGAGGTCGATGCCGTGCAGGACCTCGAGCGTCCGGTCGCCGATCGCGAAGGAACGGCGGATGCCCTTGGCGCGGAGCACCGGGGCGTTGTCGTTCGAATCACTCATGTCGCAGAGCCTCCACCGGATCCAATCGAGCGGCGCGCCAGGCCGGGAATGCGGCGGCGATGAGCGATGCCACGAACGCGCCGACCACGATGAGTGCGACGCCGTCCGGCTCGATCACGGTCGGGATGTGGTCCAGCAGGTAGACCTTCTGGTTGAAGATCTGAACACCCAGGATGCTGCTCAAGCCACGCTCGATCGCATTGATGTAGTGCGCCCCGAGCAGGCCGAGGATCCCTCCGAACAGCCCACCGACGAAGGCCTCCCAGAAGCCGATCATCAGGAACAGGCCCAGGATGCCGCGCGGGGTCGCGCCCAATGCGGAAAGGATGCCGATGTCGCGGCGCTTCTCGGTGACCATCATCGAGAGGATCGCGAACACCGTGAACGCGGCGACGACGAGGACCAAGCTGAGCATGATGCCCAGCAGCGTCTTCTCGTTCTCGATCGCCTTGAGCATGTTGACCTGGAAGTCCTCCCACAGGCGAACCTCACCGCGAGGGCCCATGGGGTCGTAGTCGTGCAGGTAGCCGGCCTCGTGCAGGTCACGACTGAGCTCGACCTTCGCCTGGTGCTTGGTCGTTTCGTAGTCCTTCAGGCGCACTGTGATCTGGGTGAACTCACGTCCGTGTCCGACCCAGTCCTTCATCGCATCTCGCGAGAGGTAGATCGCGCCCATGTCGAACTCGTTGTTCTTGGAGCGGAACGTGCCGACGACGCGAACTTTGAGCGCGGACTGATCGACCGAGTCCTTGAACGTCGCCGAGACGATCTCGATCACCTCACCGACTTCGATGCGCCAGATGTTGGCCAGCTGCTCGCCGATGACGGCGCCGTCGAACGGGCGTCCGTCGTACTCCACTCCAGAAGGCAGAGCGAACGGGTCGTCCGGGTTCTGGACCCGATGCCCGGAGAAGGTTGCCGGCTTGTTCTCGAGGAATTGGCGGAACTCCGAGACCCCCATCTCCGCTTCGGGATCGACGCCCAGAATGCGCACGACGGACAGGTCGCCCCACGTCGGGTCGGAGGCCAGTCGCTCGCGACCCGGCATCATCAACATGCCGAACCAGTTGTACTGGGGGCTCGCCGCTTCGACGAGGGGGCTGGCTTCGAGGGCCTGGCGCACGCCGTCGGCATCCCGTTTCGGCAATTCCCCGGTCGAGGCGATCGGTGCATCGAGCTGCGGCATGACGACCATGTCCGACAACGTCCCGCGCAGGTGCCCGCGACTGACGTCGAGGAATCCGGACATGATCGACAGGATCAAGATCAACGCCGCGACTGCGACGGTGATACCAGCCATGCCGATCCAGTTCGTGCGGCGCGCTCGCAAGTAGCGCCGACTGAGGAAGGAGCGATACATGCGTCAGCTCGCGGGATCCGAGTCGTCGTCCGCTGTCTCGAGCGACACGCCGTCTGTACGACGCATCGCGGGGAACAGCAGCACGTCGCGGATCGACTCCTGACCGGTCAACACCATGACCAGGCGATCGATGCCGACGCCCAGGCCGCCGGTCGGGGGCATGCCGTACTCGAGGGCCTGGACGTAGTCGATGTCGACCTCGCCCGGGGCTTCGGGATCCTTGCTGGCGACCTGTTGGGCGAAGCGTGCTTCCTGGTCGATGGGATCGTTGAGCTCGGTGAACGCGTTTCCCAATTCCATGCCCGCGATGAAGATCTCGAAGCGCTCGGTGAGGCGCGGATCGTCGGGGCTCTTCTTGGCGAGCGGGCTGATCGGCAGCGGGTAGTCCGTGACGAAGATCGGGCCGGCCAGGTCCTTCTCGACGGTCGCGTCGAACACGTCGTCGAGCAGACCCCAGAAGTGCTCGTTCTCGTGACCGAGGCCGAGCTCCTTGGCGCGCGCACGCACGGCCGGCTCGTCGTCGAACTCGCAACCGTTGGCTTCCTGGAAGAGGTCCGGGTAGCGCTTGCGCTGGAAGGGTGCCTTCAGGTCGTACGTCGCACCGCGGAACTCACACTTGGTCGTGCCGTTCAGCGCCAGGGCCAGCCGTTCGAACATCGACTCGGTCAGCTCCATCATCCCGCGATAGTCCGATTGAGCTTCGTAGAGCTCGAGCATCGTGAATTCGGGGTTGTGACGGATCGACAGGCCTTCGTTGCGGAAATTGCGCGCGACTTCGAAGACGCGCTCCATGCCGCCGACGATCAAGCGCTTCAGGTAGAGCTCGGGTGCGATGCGCAGGTAGAGCTCGGAATCCAATGCGTTGTGATGCGTGACGAACGGACGTGCCGAAGCACCTCCGACGATCGGGTGCAGCGTCGGCGTCTCGACCTCGAGGTAGCCGCGTTCTTCGAGGAAGTGGCGAATCTCGCTGAGGACCTTGGAGCGCTTCTTGAAGACGTCGAGCACGCCTTCGGACGCCCACATGTCGACGTAGCGCCGGCGGTAGCGCGCTTCTTTGTCGGTGAGCCCGTGCCACTTCTCGGGCGGCGGCGCGAGAGCTTTGGCGAGCAGCTGCACCTCGTCGGCCCAGATGGTGACCTCGCCCTTCTGCGTGAAACTGAGCTCGCCGCTGATGGCGATCTGATCGCCCGCGTCGAGCCACTTGCGTTGCGGCCACCACTCGGTGAGCAGGTCCTTCTTCAGGCCCGTCTGCAAACGTCCCGTGCGGTCCTGGACCGGCGCGAAGATCAGCTTGCCAAAATCTCGCAGGCCCATGACGCGCCCGGTGATGGTGACGCGTTCCCCGATCAGAGCACCGGGCTCCTCGGCCGTGCCCGCCTGTTTCCGCAGATCCTCGATGGGGGTAGCGGTGACGCCGCGCGGCGGAAAGGGGTCCAGGCCGGCCGCGCGAATCGCTTCGAGCTTGGCCAGACGGTCGGGATGGGCGAGTTCGGTCATGGTGCTCCGCCGGGACCTTCGAATCGGATTCCGAATCTCTCCAGCACGGAGGATCGGGCGGTCCCGGGGCGGTCGCACAGGCTACCGGGCCGAGAGCCCTGGATCACCTCGAAGGTGGTGTCCAGGAGGCGGAATCAAGCAGGGCGCTTCGAAGGGAAGGCCGAGGGTCCTGCGAATCCGTCGTGGAGCGAAGGTCAGGCGCTCGGGTCCAGGTCCCGCAGCGCACGTCGGATCTCGTGAGCAGCCAAGACCGGGAGGGCCAGGACTGCGGCCGTTTGCGGGTCGCAGGCCAGCTGTCGCGCGGCGCTCTCCAGGGCACCGTGCAGCGCCTCGACGCTACGCGCCAGGCGTGCCAGGGCAGCCTCGGGGTCCTGCTTCTCCGAGGACGCGCGGGCCGTCGAGTCGGAGGCCACGGGCCCGATCGCCTCGAGGGGGGACCGCCTGCTCCTGCGCTCCTTCTTGGGCTGGATCCGAACACCGGTCAGGTGGGGCAGGAACGGGGCCGGAAGGGAGGGCGAGCCGAAGACCGACATGGGGTGACTTTGCTGCATGGGAGGCCTGGCTCCGGAGTCCAGTGCTGGAGAGGAGGGTGGGGAGCCACTTCTCTCCAAGTGGCTCCCCAGGGGTCGAAGCGCTACGCGCGCCCGAAGCCGGACCTTGGGCGCCACCTCCGTTTCTCCAGACGCGAAGGGGTGCCAGACCGGCATCTCTCTCTACGTCCGAGATTCCCGCGGTTCCCCATGTTTCTGGTGACAACCGGGGGTTTCCTGGCGGGATTTGCGTGGAAACCGGGGGTTTCCGGGGCCCCATCTGGCCTGACCCTTCCTTACGAGTCGTACCGTTGCCGTTCGAAGGGTGCGATTCGGTCGTGGGTTCCGTTCGCCTAAGGGTGCCGCCGGACCATGGTCCACAGCGGTCGTTTCCCGAGGCGGCCATGGTCCTGGATGTCGAACCACTTGGCTGCGGCCGCGCGGATTCGCTCGGCCGTGTAGGACTCGGCGAGGCCGAGTTCTCGAGCACGGTCCGCCATGTGCTTCGGCAGTTGGTCGAGCGTCACGCAGTTGCTGAAGATCAACGTGCCGCCGCACACTCGTGAGAGTTGTTCGAAGATGGACTCGTGCGAGCCGGTGACCTCGGGCAGGCGTCGGCTGCCCAGGGCCAGGTAGTGGTAGAGGTTGATGCAGAGCACGACCTCGAAGGGCCCACCCAGGTCTTCGATGCGCTCCACCACGTCGGCCAACCTCCAAGGTTGGAGCTGCAGCCGGGCCAAGGCGGGTGCGTCCGGCAGGAGGTGCTGGCGTACGGCCTCGGTGGCCTCCAGGTCGGGAGCGTGGACGTCGATGCCCAGGGCCCGCTCGAAGCCATGCCGTCGCAGTGCCTGCAGCACGAACCAGCCCTTGCTGCAGGACAGGTCCAGCATGGATGCGGCACCCTTCGGCGCGAGGGGCCAAAGGCGGCGATCGCGATTCCAAAGGCGCCAGCTGGGCCAGAGGCGACCCGCCATCACCCGGTAGTTGTGATTCCGGGGATAGCTGCCGGTCAGGTAGCGGCGCGTAGCTTGGTCGAGTGCGGCAACAGGCATTGGGGCTCGTTCGATCGTCTTTCGCCCAACGAGGGTGCCTAGCCTACGCGCCGGGGCACTCCTGGAGCAGCCCCGCTTCGTGCCCGCAGAGGTCGCGCCATCGCCTGGATCCGATCAGGAGGAGTCCCCGCGGAGACCCATGGGTGCTTCGTTGGGGCGAGGCGTGGAACGGACCCTGAGATGACTTCGATCTGGCCATGGGCCTCGAGGCCGGGCCCGGGGCACGAAAAAGGCCCACAGCGTGGGACGCTGCGGGCCGTTGTGCGGTGGTGGAGGATAGGGGATTTGAACCCCTGACCTCTTGAATGCCATTCAAGCGCTCTACCAACTGAGCTAATCCCCCGCACTGGTCCGTTCGCGGAGGTCGAGGCGAGCCTCGTTCCGTTCCCGGGGGCGAAGAGATTGCCCAAGAGGGCGGGGTGTGTCAACGGGCTCCCGCGAATCCATGCCGCTTCTCCAAGGAGGAGACCTCTGGCGAGGACGGCTGGCCCCGTCGCGACGTCCAGGCCCGTAGGACGTGGGCTCCGCGTGGAAGGGTGCCCCAACCAAGACCTGGCGGCACCCTTCACGCGCCCCGGTCTTCAAAACCTGGGCTGCATTGGTCACTCCGCGCCGTGCTCCCTATCCTGCTTCGCTCGCTGTCCCCGGAATTCCGGGGCGGCACCCTTTCCACCGAATTCGGACACGGCCTCCAGGAGGGGCCGCGATGTGAGCAACCGCTACGACCCCAACGCCATCGAGACCCGCTGGCAGGCCACCTGGGAGAAGGATCAGACCTTCCGTACGCCGAACCCTGGCGACGCCGACTTCGATGCTTCGAAGCCCAAGGCCTACATCCTCGACATGTTCCCGTACCCCAGTGGGGCCGGGCTGCACGTGGGTCACCCGATCGGCTATATCGGCAGCGACATCGTGGCGCGGCGCAAGCGGATGGAAGGTTGCAACGTGCTGCACCCGATGGGCTACGACGCCTTCGGGTTGCCGGCCGAGCAGTACGCGATCCTGAACGGGATGCATCCCGCCGACACGACCGAGGCGAACATCACGACGTATCGCCGACAGTTGAAGGCGATCGGGCTGTCCTACGACTGGGACCGCGAGTTGGCGACGTGCACGCCGGACTACTACCGCTGGACCCAGTGGATCTTCGCCAAGCTGTACGACCGCGGGCTGGCCTACCAGTCCGAGGTCCCCGTCTGGTGGTGCGAGGAATTGCGCACGGTGCTCGCCAACGAAGAGGTCATCAACGGCCGCTCCGAACGCGGCGACCACCCGTGCGTGCGGCGTCCCTTGAAGCAGTGGATGCTCAAGATCACCGCCTACGCGGATCGCTTGATCGAGGACCTGGACGACGTCGACTGGCCCGAGTCCGTCAAGACGATGCAGCGCGAGTGGATCGGTCGCTCCGAAGGCGCCGAGGTCGATTTCAAGATCGACGGCCATGACGCACACCTGCGCGTGTTCACCACGCGGCCCGACACGCTGTACGGCGCGACCTTCATGGTCGTGGCGCCGGAGCACCCCGTGGTGGACGCGATCACAACTGCGGATCAGAAGGCTGCTGTCGATGCGTATCGCACCGAAGCCTCCACCAAGTCCGAGCTCGATCGCACCGACCTGGCCAAGGGCAAGACCGGCGTCTTCACGGGCGCGTACGGCCTCAATCCCGCGTTCGATGCGTACGATCCCGAAGCCCGCGTGCCGATCTACGTCGCGGACTACGTCCTGATGGGCTACGGCACGGGCGCCATCATGTGCGTTCCCGGCCATGACGATCGCGATCACGAGTTCGCCGAGACCTTCGGTCTGAAGATCGTCCAGGTCGTCCAGGCGCCCGAAGGCGAGGCCTCGGACGGCTGCTTCACCGGGCACGGAATCGCCGTTCATTCGCCGGCCTGGGACGGTCTGGCAACCTTGGAAGCCAAGGCCAAGGCCATCGAGATCCTGTCCGCCAAGGGCGTCGGTGAGGCCAAGGTCACCTATCGCTTGCGCGACTGGCTGTTCTCGCGTCAACGCTACTGGGGCGAGCCGTTCCCCGTCTTCCACAAGGCCGACGGCACCCATGTGCGCGTGCCGGATTCGGAGCTGCCGATCGAGCTGCCGCCGATGGACGACTTCTCGCCGCCCGACGACGGTTCGCCGCCGTTGTCCAAGGTGCCCGAGTGGGTCAACGTCACGCATCCCGAGACCGGCGAAGCCGTCCAGCGCGACACCGACACGATGCCCGGTTGGGCGGGCAGTTGCTGGTACTACCTGCGCTACATGGACCCGAAGAACGCGGACGCGTTCGTCGGCCAGGAAGCGATGGACTACTGGCAGAACGTCGACCTGTACATCGGTGGCACCGAGCACGCCGTGCTGCACCTGTTGTACGCGCGCTTCTGGCACAAGGTGCTGTACGACGAAGGCGTCGTGCCGACCAAGGAACCGTTCCAGCGCCTGTTCAACCAGGGCATGCTGCAGGCGTTCGCGTACAAGGACTCGACCGGACGCACGCTGCCGGTGGACGAGGTCGACGCCGAGGTCGATCCGCCGGTCAAGAAGGACGGGGGCGAAGTCGTCGAGAAGATCGTCGCGAAGATGTCCAAGTCGCTGAAGAACGTCGTCAATCCGGACGCGGTGGCTCAGGAGTACGGCGTCGACACGTTCCGGCTGTACGAGATGTTCATGGGGCCTTTGTCGGATTCGAAGCCCTGGAACCCGCGCGACGTGCCGGGTGCTCGACGCTTCCTGGATCGACTGTGGCGCTTGATGGTCGACTCGGACGGAACCGAACCGGTTCGCGCGAACCTGATGACCGAGGCCGAGGGCGAACCCACCGGCGACACGCTCGAGGTCGAGCGCGCGCTGAACGTCTGCCTTCAGCGCGTCGACGCCTCCTTCAAGCACTTCAACTTCAACACGGCCGTCGCCGCGTTCATGGAGTTCCTGAACACGGCTACGAAGAAGTCCGCAGCCGTCACTCGTGGCCAGGCCGTCCGCCTGGTTTCTGCTCTGGCACCCTTCGCGCCGCACATCGGTGAAGAGCTCTGGGAGCGCCTCGGACAAGCGGGTTCGGTGGCCTTCGCCGCCTGGCCGAAGGTGGACGAGCGTTACCTGGAAGCCGATACGTTCGAGCTGGTCGTCCAGGTCCTGGGCAAGGTCCGAGGTCGTGTGGAAGCCCCCAAGGACGCCTCCAAGGAGCAACTCGAGGACCTCGCCCGCGGCGCCGTGCCCGAGCAGCTCGAGGGCAAGAACGTCGTCAAGGTCGTGGTCGTACCCGGTCGCCTCGTGAACTTCGTCGTCAAGTAGTCCGCCAAGTCGTCCACTAGGGGAACGTTGAATCGCTAGTGGCCTGAGCTTGGTCCGAGCGGAGTCTTCGCTGCAGTCGCGTAGATGGAGGTGGGGCCGAGGTCGGCTCCTGACCTGCGGGGGGCCGGTTTCTCCTCCGAGCAGCTTGGGCCAACAACCCTCTCGACTCGAACGCGGGCCGGGTCCTCCTGGAACGGGGGGGCCGGCCCTCGCTATCTTGGGGTCGCTGCGCATCCCCCCCGCGTTCTCCTCCAGAAGACGTCCGCGCCCACCCGCCCCAAGGTGGCACCCCAACCATGGCCCTCCTGTCCCACGACCACGCCCTCGAGGTCTGCCGCTCCATCGTGGCGGCGAGCCCCGCGGACGAGACCGAGGTCACCCTCGGTCAGACCGAAGACTGCTTCGCGCGGTTCGCCGACGACGGACCGACGCAGAACGGCGATCGCGAGAAGTACGACGTCTCGATCCGCGTGCGCCTCAAGAGCGACGACGGGATTCGTCAGGCCCGCGCCAGCTGCGGCACCCTTGACGAGTCCGACTGGACCGCGGCGCTGCAACGCGCCACCGCGTTGGCCCAGGTCAGCCCAGCCGATCCGGACGGTTCGTCCTTGGGCGGTCCGGTCGAGGTTCGAGGGACCGCGGTCCAGAGGCCGACCCAGGACCACAGCTTCCGCGAGAAGGCTGCCTGGATCGCCGAAGCTCTGAGCGCGTGCAAGGCTGCCGAGCTCGCGCCCGCGGGCCTGGCGCGCACGACCGTGATGCAGCGCACGTTGGTGAACTCCTCCGGCCGCGAGGTCCAGGGCGCGCGCAGCCTCGCCTCGTTCGAATTGACCGCAGGTGACCCCGCTGGGGCCGGCGATCCCGGCGTCGCCGTGGACATGCACGCGAACGTCGATCAACTCGACGTGAGCACCGTGATCCAGCGCGCCGTCGACAAGGGGCTGCGCGGTCGCGAACCCGAGACGTTTCCCGCCGGCGAGACCACTGTCGTGCTCGAGCCGTTGGCCGTCAGTTCGTTGCTGCTCTTCGCGGCGTACCAAGGCTTCGGCGCCCAGGAGTTCCACGAGGGGAGCTCGCTCCTCTGCGATCGCGTCGGCGAGAACCTGTTCCCGGACGGCCTGGCCATCCACGACGACGCGGACAACTCGCGTTGCCCCGGTTGGGCGTTCGATGGGGAGGGCAACCCCCGCAAGCGCGTCGCTCTGTTGAACGACGGCGCGCTGCGCAATCCTGTGACGGACTCGCGCTGGGCCAACAAGCTCGGCCTTCCCGACACCGGTCACGCCCGCACGCAACCTTCGCTCGACGGTCCGCGCGCCGACAACCTGGTCGTCGCCGGTGGTCTCGAGGACGTCGGTTCGCTCGTCAGCGGCGTCGACGACGGCCTGCTGATCACGCAGCTGCACTACACGAACATGATCGAACCGCGCGACCTCGGCCTGACCGGCATGACGCGCGGCGGCACGTTCCGCATTCGCGGTGGCCGCGTGGTCGGCGCCGTACGCAACCTGCGCTTCACCGATTCCCTCGTGCGCATTCTGCGCAACGTCAGCGGCATCGGCCGGGAGCAGCAAGCCGTCGGCGCGTTGTTCGACGGCGAGATGCTCTGCCCCGCCCTGCGTGTCGAAGGGTTCCGCTTCACGTCGACCACGGAGTTCTAGCCATGATGGACGTCGCTCAGAAGGCGGTGCGGGAAGCACTGCAGGCCGGTGCGGATCAAGCCGATGCTCGCGTCGGTCGCATATCGAAAGAGGACCTCGTTCTGCGCAACGGCGCGTTGGCCGAGGCCTCGGCACCCGATGACTTCGGTCTCGGCGTGCGTGTGATCAAGGACGGTTGCTGGGGGTTCGCTGCCGCGCCCGGGAACGCCAAGGACCTGATGGACGTGGCACCGGGCCTCGCGCGACGCGCGGTCAAGGCGGCCCGCGACCTGGCGGCGACGCGCGTGAAGCCTGTCTCCCAGGCGCCCGAGACCGGGCAGGTCGCCGAATGGATGACGCCGGTCGAAGAGGACCCGTTCGCGGTGTCGCTGGCCGACAAGATCGAATTGTTGCACTCCGTCGACGCGCAGCTCCAAGGTTGCGACGAGACGGTCGCGCGCGAAGTCGGCGTCTCGTTGCGCCGCGAAGAGCAGTGGCAAGCATCCGGCGAAGGTGCCGCGCTGCACCAGATCCTGCTGCGTACCGGCGCCGGGCTCTCGTCCACCGCGCGTGCGAACGGAACCGTCCAACGGCGCTCCTATCCCGCGTCATTCGGCGGCAACTACCAATCCGGTGGTTGGGAGGTCGTGCGCAAGATGGATCTCGTCGGGAACGCGCGGCGCATCCGCGACGAGGCGCGCGCACTGTGCTTCGCGGACCGCTGTCCGGCTGGAGAGCGCACCCTCATCCTCGGTGGCAGCCAGCTGTGCCTGCAGATCCACGAATCGGTCGGACATCCCACCGAGCTCGATCGGGTCTTTGGGCACGAGGTCGACTTGGCCGGCTCATCGTTCGCGATGCCCGACCTGCTCGGCAGTCGCTACGGCGCCGAGCGGGTCAACCTGATCGCGGACAGCACGGTTCCGGGCGGCCTGGACACGCGCGGTTTCGACGACGATGGCGTCGCCTCCCAGCGCTGGCCGATCGTGAACGAGGGCATTTTCAGCGGTTATCTGACGAGTCGGGAGTGGGCGCACAAGGTCGGGGACGAGCGCAGTCGCGGCTGTTCCCGCGCCGAGTCCTGGTACGACCCGCCGATCGTGCGCATCACCAACTTGTCCTTGATGCCTGGCTCCGGCTCGCTCGACGAGTTGTTGGCCAGCACCGAGGACGGAGCGATCTTCGCGGACACGGTTCGCTCGTGGTCGATCGACCAGCGTCGCCTGAACTTCCAGTTCACCTCCGAGATCGCCTACGAGGTCCAGGGCGGCAAGCTGGGTCGCATGCTCCGTCAGCCGACCTATCAGGGCTCGACGCCGGACTTCTGGCGCTCGTGCGATGCCATCTGCGGGCCCGAGGCCTGGGAGCTCTGGGGCGTGCCGAACTGCGGCAAGGGCAACCCGATGCAGGTCGCCGAGATGAGCCACGGGGCTGCTCCGGCACGATTCCGAGACGTGACTTTCGTGAATTGAGACACGCGGGGCATGTTTCGGATCGAGACCGCTCTCGAAGCGGAACACAAAGACTGTCCAGTCCGTCAGAAAACGAATGGCTCCAAGCCATGATTTGCCTGCGATTCCGGCCTTCCTGGGCCTCCTGACCGACCTCAGACCGAACCCGAAATCGATTCCGTGGAGCGGAGTCCGTGAGGGTGGGATATTGAAGTGGCGGAGGTCCTCGGACGCGTGGATCCTGCCCTTGGCCAATCCTTGCTGCGCACACCTATGCAATTCCTGAATCTCCTCTCCCGGACGCGCCTCCGCACGGCGGCTCTCGTCGCTGGCGCCCTCCTGATCGGCACGCCGGTCAGCACGGCCGCAGCCAGCACAGGGCCCGGGACCCCGACGGTGCAGTTCAACGCCACGAACAGCGCCGGTGGGGAGACGAACGGTCCGAAGCTCATCACCGTCAACCTGTCGGCCTCCCAGCCCGGCGACGTCACCGTGCCGTTCACGCTCAGCGGCGACGCTCAGCTGGGTGTGGACTACACGATCGACGCCAGCCCTCTGGTCATCCTGGCCGGTTCGACCTCGGCCACGATCACGATCACCCCCTTGGGCGATCCTCTGCACGAAGGCAACGAGTACGCGGTCCTCACCATGGGGACGCCGACGGGCGCGAACCTCGGTGCGAACACCGCGCACTCCTTTCGCATCAACGACGACGACGCGCAGCCCTCGGTGTTCCTCGAGGTCACCGAGGACATCGTCTCCGAGGACGTCGGTCTGATCGTCGTGCGCGTGCGGCTCAGCGCCGTCAGCGGCCTGCCCACGACGGTGCCCTTCGAGACGATCGGCCAAGCGATCGAGGGCGTCGACTACATCATGCCCCCCTCGCCTGCGGTCATTCCGGCCGGTGCGAACAACACGCCGCTCCTGATCACGGTTCTGGACGACCTGATCCAGGAACCCGACAAGACTCTGGGGATCTCGATCGCCGCAGGTGGATTCACCAACGCGACCAGCGGAAACCCGGCGGTCGTGGCTTTCGTGGTCGAGGACGACGACGTGCCGGCACCTCCGGCCATTTCGAGCCTGCGCCCCTCGACGCTCGAGCTCGAGTTCGGGGACCTCGTGGTGGGCGACATTTCCGGGTCCCAGCGCATCCGCATTCAGAACACGCAACCGATCTCGATCCTGTTCGGTGGCGTCCGTCGGACCGGCGAACGACCCGATCAGTTCCGCATTTCGCACCCGCAGCCGTTGCCCTATATCATGGCGCCCGGCCAGACGACGTACGTCGATGTGACGTTCGAACCGACCCTGCCCGGTGAGCACGAGGCCACGCTCTTGATGCGTCAGTCTCCGCACCCCGGCCAGATCCTTCCTCTGACTGTGCGCGGGACCGCCCGCGGAGTGCTGGGCAAGGACCTGCTCGTCCACGCTGGTTTCGACCCCTACGCAGGAACGGGGAATCAGGTCTGGGCCGCGGACTACGGCTATGGCGGGTCCAGCACCTTGGCTGTCAGCGAGGTCGACGTCGCCGGTTCCTTGGACGATGCGCTCTTCCACGTCGCTCGCCAGGGGTCGGTCTTCGACTATGCCTTCGCGCTCCCCAACGGTCCTTACGAGGTCACGTTGCGATTCAGCGAACAGGACGCGATCGGCAGCGGCGCTCGTCAGTTCGACGTCTTCGCCGAAGGCGCTCCGATCCTGAGCTCGTTCGACATCGTCGCAGCCGCCGGAGCTCCGGACACGGCGGTCGCTGCTGGGCCCTTCGTGGTCGATGTGATGGACGGCACCCTCAACCTGGACTTCGTCGGCGTCGTCGGTGAAGCCCAGTTCCAGGCCCTCGAGGTGCGCGCCTTCGCGGACGTGTCGGCCGACCTCTCGATGATCGAGTTCGGCAGCGTCGATCAGGGCTCACCAGCGATGCAGGTGATCACCATCACCAACGACGGTCTGCTGGACGGCACGATCAACGCGATTCGTCTGCGTCAATTGCCGGACAACGGCGTCACCAGCGACTACTCGCTGAACCTGGGCGGCAGCGATTACGCCGGCGGCGTGTCGACCCTCAGCTACATGGTGTCCGAGGTCGTTCCCGCGCAGAGTTCGATCCTGGCGACGTTGACGTTCAACCCGACCGAGCACGCCGATTCGATGTGGAGCCTGCACCTCGAAGCCGACTTCGGCGAGATCGCGATCGTCGTCAGCGGCACCGGCGGCGCGGACCCTGGCTGGGGCTTCCTGCACCCGGTGCCCGACAAGGACGTGGTCTTCCTGGTCGACTACGACGGCACGGGGACCGAGGACGTCCAGTTCCGAGGTTCGGAGTCGCACACGCATGAGCCGGGCAAGTCCCTGGTCAGCTACGACTGGGAACTGAACAGCGTGCCGATCTCCTCGCTCGACGATCCCATTCTCACGTTGCCGCTCGGCCCTTCGCAGCTGAAGCTGACGATCGGCGACGACAACCTGCCGGCCTCCACGGCCTTCGACACGCTCGACGTCGTCCTGCATCCGGTCGATGGTGTGGCCGGTTCGCTGAAGCTCTACTACGACGGTTCGCTGGGCGCGGGAGCCGTCGCTCTGCTCGACGCCGTGCCGGCGCGCGCGGACTACATCGAGCGCGGCGACACGAGCCTCGAGGTCGTGGTCGAAGCCGGCAAGGTCGGCGCATCTCCGTTCACAGCGGACACGCTGGTCGTGATGCAGTTCACGTTCGACAGCGCAGCCCCCGAAACGCTCGAGTTCGTGCCCGTCGGCGGCACGGACGATCGACTCTTCGTGGACGGAATGCCCGCGTCGGGGCCGATCGCGCTCGGGGCCGGAACGCACACCGTCGAGGCTCGCTTCGCGGTCGTCACCGTTGCGGACCTGCCCGTCCGCCTGGACGTGTTGGACGGCGTCGGGTCGCCGGATCCGACCTTCTTCGACCGGATGCGCCACGACGAAACAGGTCGCGTTCCCGTCATTCACACGCTGCCCCCCGAAGGTCTCGACCTCGGCGGCAACGTGGTCACGATCGAGGGCTTCGGGTTCTTCCCGGAGAACGACGTGACGGTGCATTGGGGCGGCACGGACCTCACCGAGCTCGACTTCAGCAACTGGACGGGTGAGTCGATCGAGGTGACGACCCCGCCCGGCAGCGGCGTGATCCAGGTCACCGTCGAGACGTCGGTCGGCGTCAGCAACGCGGTCAACTTCACGTACTCGAACACCGGTCCCGTGCCGGTCAACTGGACCCGCCTCGACAGCAAGTTCCACGCGGTCGCCGGAGGCACCTGCCTCGCGTGGGGTCCGGACGGCAAGCTGTACGTCGGTCGCATCAACGGTCGCATCCGCGTCATCGAGTTCGACCAGAACTACAACGTCGTCGCCTGGACGGACCACACGGGTCTGCAGGGCATGACGAACAGCGATCTGCTGGGCATCACGTTCAACCCCTACGACACCGGTGCGGTCAAGATCTACGTCTCGCACGGGGAGCACTTCCTGAACGGGGGCGGGTCGTTCGCCGGCCCTTCGCCGTACACCGGACAGGTCTCGATGCTGACCGGGCCCAACTTCAACAGTCCGGTTCCGATCGTGACGGGGCTGCCGACCTCGAACCACGATCATGCCGTCAACGGGATCGAGTTCGACGACAACGGCGACCTGCTCATCTGCGTCGGTGGCAACACCAACGCGGGCGTGGCTTGGCCGTTGATCGGAGACCTGCCCGAGTCGCCTCTGTCCGGTGCCGTGCTGCGTGCGCGCCTGTCGGATCCGAGCTTCGACGGGGCGATCACCTATGAACTGACGGCCAGTGGTGTGCCCACCCTCGACCAGGTCGACGGTGAAGTCAGCGACCAGGTCAGCGGCGACGTCGAGGTCTACGCCTCCGGTCTGCGCAACGCCTACGACATGGTCCTCACGACCTCGGGCTATCTCTACGCCACCGACAACGGTCCGAACAACAACTACGGGCCCGCTTCGCTCGACGCGATGACCGATGGGGGGTCGCCCCAGCCGAGCGACCTGGACGAGTTGGTCCTGGTCGAGCAGACCGGGTATCACGGCCACCCGAACCGCAACCGCGGTCGTGCGGACGAACGCCAGAACGCCTACCACGCTTCGGGCGCGCCCACGGTCGTCCACCAGATGTCCGGCGCGCTGCTCACGATGGATTCGTCGGTGAACGGCATCACGGAATACCGCGCCACCACCTTCAACAGCGCGATTCGAGGCCACCTCGTCGCCCAGAAGTGGAACAGTCCGGCGAACATCATCGAGCTCAGCCCGAACGGCCGCGCGGTCGTCTCGTCCCAGCTGCTGCTGCCCATCGTCAAGGGGCTCGACGTCGAGATCGGTCCCGGGGGCGCCATCCTGACGGCGGACTACTCGAACGGCCTCGTCCGCATGACGGTCCCGAACGACGTTGCGGTGTCCGGTTTGACCGCCTACGACATCTTCCCGTGGCGCGCGCCCTCAGGCGGCGGAGCCCAGTTCACGATCGGTGGTGTCAACTTCGGCGGACTCGGCAATACGTCCGTGACGATCGGAGGACAGGCAGCCACGTTGACCTCGGTCAACGGCGGGCGCATCGTCGGTACGCTCCCCCCGAGCCCCTCGGGCCAAGCGACCGGTCTGGTCGACGTCGTCGTGACGGTCGGTCCCGACTCCAAGACGATCCCGGCCGCCTTCAAGTGGTTGGCGCCTGCAGCCGGCCAAGGCACCGGAACCTGGAAGTCCGCGGCGAGCCTGCCCGATGCGCTCGGCGAAGTCAGCGCGGAGCTGATCGATGGCACGCTGTACATGGTCGGCGAAGGCTCCAACAAGACCTACGCCTATGACGTCGCTAACGACGCGTGGAGCGATACGTTGGCCACGCGCCCCTTCCCCGGCAACCACCACGCATGCGAGGTGTTCGACGGCAAGCTGTACCTGATCGGTGGTCTCGGCAGTGGGCAGGGCAAGGTTCAGATCTACGATCCTGTGCTCAACACCTGGAGCCTGGGTGCGGACATGCCTTGGAGCGGTGGCTCCTGCAGCTCGGCTTCGATCGACGGCTTGATCTACGTCTGCGGCGGCATCGTCGGCGGCGGAACGGTGAACAACCTCTCCGTGTACGACCCGGTGCTCGACCAATGGCAACCGGGCGGCGGACCTGCCATGCCCGGGATGCCCGTAGGCGTGAACCACGCGGGCAGTTCGACCGACGGTGAGAAGCTCTACATCTTCGGCGGGCGCGCCGGGGGCAACTTCCCGGCCCCTGGCTTCACGAACCTGCAGATCTACGATCCGGTCCTGAACACCTGGGAGGACTCCGGTCAGATGGCCTCGAGCCTGGCGGATCTGCCCGCCGGTCGCGGAGGCACGGGTCGCGCGGTCCACTTCGCCGGCAAGTTCTACCTGTTCGGCGGCGAGACGTCGGGCGGCGTGTTCGACGAGGTCTTCGTCTACGACGTCCAGGACAACAGCTGGTCGAACGAGGCCGACATGATCACGGCCAGGCACGGCATCTTCCCGGTCGTGGTCGGACACCGCATCTTCTGCATCGGTGGCGGGATCGTCGCGGGGTTCTCGGCCTCGGACCTCAACGAGTTCCTCCTGCCGCGCTGATCCCGAATACACGTCTCGGCGACGACGTTTCATCGAAGGGGTGGCCTCAGGGCCGCCCCTTCGTGCGTTTCCAGGTCCTTCGACCGTGTGATGCGTGGGAACCGACGGCGCCTGCGCTAGGATGAACCGGCACCTGTGGTTCGTCCTCTTCGGACGTGCCCTGGATCCCACGAGGTCTTGCGCATGAACCTCCTACGCCTCGCGTGGGGCTCTCCGCTGCTGCTGTGCTGGCTCGCAAGCGGTGCCCACGCCCAGGACGACTGTTCCACCGCCACGCCCATTTCGGCGACGGGGGCCTATCTGTGGACCAACACAGGGTTCACCGAGTCCGACGTGGATCCCGGCGCGCCGTGCCTGGCGAGCGGTGGGACGACGAGCGGTGCGCCGGCGTCCGACTACTGGTTCGTGTACACGGTCGCGGGTCCGGGCAACTGGCGTCTCGACACGATCGGGAGTGGCTTCGACACCGTCATTCAGGTGTCGACCGGAACCTGCGGCACGTTGGTCTGCGTCGACTACGACCGCAACGCTGCGGGCGACTTCGAGAGTCGAGTCGATCTGGTGAACCAGATGGGCGGGGAGGTCTATCTCGTTCAGGTCGGGCAGGCCGTGTACCTCGGTCAGCCGCCTCCGCAGGGGACCGGAGTGCTCAACGTGGGGCCGACGCCGACGCCGCCCACGAACAATACGTGCATGACGCCCGACACGACCACGGTGACCGGCGTGGGGCAGTTCGCATGGTTCGATGCGGGAGCGACGACCTCGGACTTCGACGGAGGAGGATTCCCGTGCGCTCAAGTGGGGGCCGTCCGGGCTCCGCACAACGACTTGTTCTTCACGTTCACCGCGCCGACCGCGAACTCGTTCCGCATCGACACGTTCGGCAGCGGCGCGGACACCGTGCTTCAGGTGCACGACGGCATCGACTGCGCGGCGACGTGCCTGGCCTCCAACGACGATGCCGACGGCGGAGGGCCGGGGGAGAGCTTGGTGCTGTTGCCCGACATGACCATCGGTGAAACGGTGCTCCTCCAGGTCGGGACCTGGTCCAACGTGGTACCGATCGGCATCGGGATCCTCAACGTCTCGACGTTCGTTCCACCGGCGAACGACACGTGCTCCGCGCCGGTCGATGTCGCGATCGGACCGACGCTCTGGGACAACACCGTCTCGACCAGTTCCGAGTTTCGCGGCGCTCTGCAGGGCGCACCCCCGGTGGCGGGTTCGGACCATCCGCGGAATGATCTCTTCTACCGCTTCGTCGCGCCGCAGCCCGGGACCTACACGGTGCACACGGTGGGGTCGGGGTTCGACACGGTCCTGAATCTGTACGCGGGTGGGGATTGCAACGCCACCTATTTGCAGACCAGCAACGACGAAGGTGCGCCGGAGGGGGAGTCGCGGGTCTTCATGCTGAACGCGGCCGTGAACGACGAATTCCTGATCCAGGTCGGCAGTCGGGGTGGGCTGACGCTCAGCATCGGTGTGTTGTCGGTAGAACTCATGCCGCCGCCAGGGCCGGGCAACGAGTGTTCGTCGCCGCTGCCGATCGCCGGCTTCGGTGCCACCGCGTGGAACAACGTCGGCATGACGACCGAGGGGTTCGGTGACGGTGCGCTCGACTGTCCCAGCGGATTCGCGACGGTCCAGCCCAAGCAGGACCTGTTCTTCGTGTGGACCGCGACGGTGTCAGGTGATGTTCAGTTCGACACGATCGGTTCCGGTGCGGATACGGTCCTCAGTCTGCACGACGGGGCGGATTGCAGCGCCACCTGTCTGATGTCCAGCCAGAACGAACCCGCCGCCGGGAACGAGAGTCGCGTGATCGCGGCCGGACTTCAGCCCGGCGATCAGGTGCTGCTGCAGGTGGGCACCTTCGGGCACCTGGACGTGGTGGCCGGGATGTTGAACGTCAGTTCGGTGATGCCCGCGACGAACGACACGTGTTCCACGCCGCGCTCGATCGTGGGTGAGGGCGTCTTCAGCGCCGACCTGCTGCACCCGAACGTGACGACGTCGGGCTTCGACGGAGGCGATCCGACGACCTGCTTCAGCGCCTCCAATCTGTTGCTGTTGAGCGACCTGGCGCAGATCGATCCGGACGTGTTCTTCGTTTGGACCGCGACTTGCCCAGGGACCTACTCGGTCTCCACGGATCCGACGTCGGGCGTATCCGACACCAAGCTCAACGTCCATCTGGGTTCGGACTGTTCGGCGACGTGTCTGGTGAGTCACGACAACCTGGATCCGGCCGGTGGCAATCTGTTGTCGGAAGTTCAGCTGACCGGAGTGATCGCGGGGACCCCCTATCTGATCCAGGTCGGAACGTGGCATCGGTCCCTGCCGCCTTCGTTCCTGCAGTTGACGATCCTGAATCAGTTCGGGCCGTGTGGAGTGGGCGCGCTGACGATCTCTTGTGATCCGGCGAGTCCCCACACCGGTGGCGGCTCGGCGACCTTGCTCGACTCGACCCTGGGCGCAGCAACCACGAGCGGACTGCATCTGGAGTGCAGCGGTGGACCTGTCGACCAGTTCGGCTTCTTCCTCGTGTCCCCTTCATCCACAACGCAGGTCGCGGTGTTCGACGGCGTGCTGTGTCTCGACAACCCACAAGGGCGCTACAACCCCGGTGCCGCGACGAACCAGGGGCGGCCTGCGTTGAACTCGCTCGGGCAGTTCGATGCCAGCGGCGTGCTGCAGAGCTTGACGGGGACCGCGCCCTCGACCGGGGGCCAAGGCTACGACGTGCCCAGTGCGTTGCCCTTCGTTCCAGCCGGGCAAGCGATCGCGCCGGGCGATACCTGGTCGTTCCAGTGCTGGTTCCGGGACGGCGCCAGCGCGAACTTCTCGGACGTGCTGGACGTGCAGTTTCCCTGAGGATCAAGGAGCCGTCCCGTCACGTCCCCTCCGGCGCCCGAGTCCTGGAATCAGGGAACGAGACGCAACGGGACCGGGTTGGACGTGCGGTCGATCGGATTGTGCAGCACGGCCATGTGATGCAGCGTCGTGCCGATGAAGGCCACGTACACCCCGGGCGTGAAGTTCACCGCCGCCGTCGCACGCCCTTGGCCATCGAGCAGACCGCGCGTGTTCTGCAGGAAGTTCGTGTTCGAGCGCGAGGTCGTGAAGCTGACGTACGCGTCGCTCTGCAAGGCGATCGTGGCGCCGAAGTGGTCGTACGAACCACCGGTGCCGCTGGCTGTGCCGATCACCAAGTAGGGCCGGTTGGCCGAGCCGGGACCGAAGTCGATGTCGAGCACGTGCAAGCCGCCCGCACTGATCGAGATCTCGTGGACGTTGGCGCTCATGGTGGCCGGGCGCTCGATCAGCGCGACCCAATCGTTGTTGGGCGAGTTCGGCGGGACGCCGATGCTGGCGAGGCCGCCGCCCGCGATGGGTTGGGCCGAGCCGACGAAGGAGCCGGTGCGGGGATTGAACCAGCGCAGTTGCATGGGCCCCGTCGCTGCGGAGAGATCGAGTTGGCCGGTCGTGGTGGCATCGGGGTAGTACAGCGCGTACGTCTCGCCGGGAAGGGCGAAGACCTCGCCGCCTCCATAAGTACCGGTCTCGCCGATGAGCAACGCGTCCAGCGGCTCCATGTTCCAGAAGGGCGTGTGCATCTCGAGGAACTCGCGCGCGATGCGTGAGTAGTCGAAGATCTCGGCCCGGGTGCGGAAGTCCTCGAGCGTCAGGTCGCCGCCCAAGGGCAGGTCGTGCCAACCGGCGTACCACTCGAGGCCGCCGCCGCTGAAGAGCACGTCGTACAGGACCCGCTTGCGCAGATCCACGGCGTTCGTGTCGGTGGCGCCCTGGGTGTACGGCGTGTGCTCGTCCGCGTGCATCAGCCACGGGTGACCGGCCTGCGCAGACAGCGCGCGCCAGGTCTCGATCTGAATGCCCGCGACATCGGGATTGAACTGCAGCGACGTGCAATCGAACAGGTCCTCGCCGAGCACCTGGTTGTAGTCCGAGAAGTCGTTGGGGAGGTTGTGGAACCCGATCGGGTGGTCGTAGGCGTCCAGCGCATTCAGGAAGTTGCTGAACTGGCGCAGCAGGTCCACGCTCCAGTCGTTCTCCTCGATCAGCGTCCACTTGATCGCGGGGTGATGCGCGAACCGTGCGACCATCTCGCGATAGAAGATCTTGCGCGCCGGGCCGAGGCCTCCGCCATCGAGCCACATCTGGTTCGCGGTCTCGGTCTCGGCGAGCCCGAAGTGCAGCGCGATGCCCTTGCGCGATGCGTGCTCGAAGACCTCGTTCCACTGGTTCAGGCGGGACGTGTCGTAGTGCGTATTGTCGAACACCGTGCCCGAAGGTCCCAGGAACGGATGGACGTCCTGGCCGTCGCCTCCCAGGTTCAGGAGCAGCGTGAACAGCGAGTTCACCCCGACGTCGGACAGGTAGTTCAGACTGCCGATGATGCCCTTGCTGTCGATTCCGTGATCGCTGCCGACGAACAACGGATCACCGGGGTTCCAGTCGCCGACATGCGGCTCGTAGCTGTGCAGGACACCGGTGCTGCCCGAGGTCTTGCCCACGCCGTCGAAGGCACGACAGGCGAGCCAGTTCTCCGGGCTGTTGGAGCCGGTCTTGATGAAGTACGGGCCACGCTCGAACTTCTGATAGTGGTCGTCGACGTAGGCCAGATGACCCGAGCGAACAAAACCGCTCGCCAACGTGTTCTCGGGCGCGATGGTGAAGCTCAGCGTCGTACCGTGGATCACGCCCGGTGTGCCAGCCGTCTGCGCCAGGAACTGGGCGACGTTCGTTCCCGTGCGGAAGGATGCGGTAGCGGTCCAGTCCCCCTCGGACGGAGGCAGGAAGCGCGCCATCCAGACCCGGCCGCATTCTCCGCCGCGTGCGTCGGCAGCGAAGAACCCGGGAATCAGGTAGCTCTCCCCGTTGGGTCCGCTGAACGTGACGTCCAGGCGCATGTCCAGGAACGGGTTCGGCGCATCGTCGGTCTCGCAGGCGAACGGGCCGAAGAACAGCAGTTCGACGGGTTCACCGACGATGCCGGAACGCAGAACCAAGCCGGTGCCGTTCCCGTCGATGCCCGGACCGAAGACGGGGCTGACCGCGAGCAGGGCCGCCGCGTCGACGTGATCGGAGAGGATGCGAAGGCCCTCGAGCGCGATGCCGTCCGGCAGCGCCGTTCCCGTCGCGTCGAGCAACTGGGAGGTCTTGAACGCCAGGCCACGCACCACCTGTCCGGCGTTGGGTCCGGTCACGACGGTGTGGCCCGTTCCGCTCCACCCGGAGATCGAGACGGCCTGTCCGAGTGCGCCACCCGGGAAGATGGCCCGCACCGCCACGGTGTCGTTGCCGCCGACCTCGAACAGGAAGAAGTCGTGGGCGTCGCCGTTCGTCTCGGTCCAGTTCTCGAGCGTGATGTCCCACGAAGGACCGTGCCCGTTGCGCGAGAAGTACGTCTCGAGGTTGCGATCGTCCGCAGCGGTCTCCCCATACGTGCCCTGGATCGTCATGTGGTTGCCCACGGACGAGCCGGCCACCAACTCGCGATGATCGAAGGTCACGCCGCCTGCTGTGATGGACAGAACGTGAGAGCCAGCGAGCGTGACGGCCAGGGTGTCCGCATGGGCGGAGGTCACCCAACAGGTGGCGCCGACCAGGGCGAGGGCCTTGGCGAGGCTGCGATTCGAATACATGGGGGCCGCGGGTGAGAGTCGTGCGTCCGGTGCGGGACGCAACAGGTGCGGTTCTCGGGAATCGGTCGACTCCGAACGAGGGCAATATGGTCACCGATGTTCGGCGAACCGACAAGGTTCGGAATCCGAAGAAGCCCTTCGAATCAGCCCCAAATGGGTCATCCAAGGCCACTTCCGGAGGGGACGGGTCCGTCCGGGAGGCCCGCGCGATGGCCTGGGGCCGGGTTGGTGTGGTTCGAGTCGAGACTGGGGGCTACGCTCGTGGCCATGACACCCGAATCGGGCGAGTTCAAGAACTTCAAGGATCTCATGCGTTCGCGCGGTGGGGAGCCTGAGAAGCCGTCTCAACCAGCCCCGGATCGCGGATGGACCCTCGAGGACGGAAGCGGCACGAAGGACGTGTCCGACGAAGACCTGGCGGCCATGCGCGACCCGGATGCCTCCTCGCGTGCGCGCATCGCCGCGCGTCCCGCGGCTTTCGGTCCGATGACGCACGGTCCGCCGCCGTACAAGGACCCGGAGTCCGAAGAGATGGAGCTCGTCAGCTCCTTCCGCATTCGGACCGTGTTCCCGCCCGACGTGTTGAAGGAGATGGAAGGGCTTCCTGACGAGCCTCGACCCGAGGACATCCGCGGTCGCCTCGACCTCCGTGGCGAGACCATCTTCACCATCGACGGGGCCGACGCGAAGGACTTCGACGACGCGATCTCGATGCGCGTGATGGGCGAAGGCGTCGTCGAGCTCGGCGTTCACATCGCGGACGTCGGCCACTACGTCGTACCGGGAACGGCGCTCGACGACGAAGCGCTAGCTCGCGGAACGTCGGTGTACCTGCCCGACCAAGTCGTCCCGATGCTTCCCGAGGAACTCAGCAACGGTCTGTGCTCGCTCGTGCCCGAACGGGATCGCCTGGCCTTCTCGGTCTTCATGACCTTCGATGCGAAAGGCGAGCGCACGGCGACGCGCGTGGCCAAATCGGTCATCCGTTCCGTGCGGCGCAACACGTACAAGGAGGTCCAAGAACTCCTGGACGCGAAGCCCGGCGAAGGACCCCAGGAGCTGCGCTTCCTCGAGGCCGACCTGCGGCGCTTCGAGGATTGGACGCGTCAGCAACAGAAGATCCGGGACGCCAAGGGAGCCCTGCGCATCACGTCCACCGAACGGCGTTTCGTGTTCGACGCCAAGCACGAGGTCGAGGCCGTCATTGACGCACCGCGGTACTTCAGTCAGACCTTGATCGAGGAGACCGCACTGGCCGCGAACCAGGCCGTGGGGGACCTCTTCCACGACCGCGGCCTGCCGACGATCTATCGCGTGCACCCCGAGAAGGATCCCGAAGAGATCGAGAAGGTCGCCGAGATGTTGCTCGAGCACGGCATTCGTGTGCCGACCAAGGAGCGCCTCTCGGGTCGCGACATCGGTCGCTTGATTCGCCAAGCGCGCCGACGGCCGAACGCCGAGGCGTTGATCCCGCGCATCATGGGGCTCGTCGAGCGTGCCGTGTACGAGGTCAAGGACCACGAGGACGTCGCCGAGCACTGGGGACTCGCCCGCAAGGCGTACCTCCATTTCACGTCGCCCATCCGGCGCTATCCCGACCTGATCGTGCACCGTTGGCTGCATGGCATCGAAGGTGGCGACGACGGCGCCGAGGCCGAGTTGAAGACCGACGACCTGCTCGACGATCTGAACCACGTCGCACAGCACTCCTCGACCCAGGCGGACGTCGCCGAGATGGCCGAGCATGCCGTCGGGGACCTGAAGGTCTGTCAGTACATGGAACCTCACATCGGCGAGCGCATCGACGCCCAGGTCCTGCGCATCTCGCGCGGAGGCATCGAGGTCAAGCTCACCGAGTACAACGTCACGGGCTTCCTGCCGATGCGGATGCTCGGCTCGCGCCCCAAGTTCACCGGGTCCTCGGTGACGATTCAGGCCGGCAAGCGTCACCTGAGTTTCACCGAAGGGCACTCCATCTCCGTTCAGTTGAAAGACGTCGATTTCCTGCGGCTGCAGATCCTGCTGGATCTCGCCTGATCCATGCGTACACCCTTCTTCCTGATCGCCTTCGCCGCCCTCGCGGTGTCCGCGCTCCTCGTCCTGCTCAGCCCCTGGTTCTGGGCCCTGTTCGGGTTCACGCTCGCGTTGACCCTGCTCGGTGTCCACGACTGCATGCAGACCACGCATGCCGTGCAGCGCAACTTCCCCGTGGTGGGGCACTTCCGCTACCTGCTCGAGGCCATTCGACCCGAGATCAATCAATACTTCATCGAGTCCAACACCGACGGACGTCCGTTCCATCGTGAGGAGCGCTCGGTCGTGTACCAACGGGCCAAGCAGCAACTCGACACCGTGCCCTTCGGTACGCAGTGGGACGTCTACGAGGAGGGCTACGAGTGGATCGCGCATTCGATCACGGCCCGCCACTTGCACGGGGATCCGCCGCGCGTGCTCATCGGCGAGAGTACGTGCGAACAGCCTTACAGCTCGTCGCTGCTGAACATCTCGGCCATGAGTTTCGGCAGCCTCTCGCGGCAAGCGATCCTGTCGCTCAACGGTGGCGCCAAGCGGGGTGGGTTCGCCCACAACACGGGCGAGGGCGGCATCTCGCCGTACCACCTGGAGCCTGGCGGCGACCTGATCTGGCAGATCGGAACCGGCTACTTCGGATGCCGAAACCTGGACGGCACGTTCGATCCTGTTTCGTTCGAGCGCAACGCCAAGCGCCCGAACGTGAAGATGATCGAGATCAAGCTCTCGCAAGGGGCCAAGCCGGGCCATGGCGGCATCCTCCCCGCCGCCAAGGTGACCCAGGAAATCTCGGAGATTCGCGGTGTGCCGATGGGCAAGGACGTGCTGTCCCCGCCCGGTCATACCGCGTTCTCGACGCCCTTGCAACTGATGGACTGGGTCACCGAGCTACGACGACTCTCGGGTGGCAAGCCCGTGGGGATCAAGCTCTGCGTCGGGCGCCGTACGGAGTTCATGGCCCTGTGCCGTGCCATGCGTATGTCCGGCAAGCACCCCGACTACATCGCGGTCGACGGCGGCGAAGGAGGCACGGGTGCTGCACCCGTCGAGTTCTCGAACTCGGTGGGGATGCCGCGGCGCGAAGGCCTCGTCTACGTACACAACTGCCTCGTCGGGTTCGCCCTGCGCGACAAGGTCAAGGTCATCGCGTCCGGCAAGGTCCTCTCTGGGTTCGACATCGCCTCCAACCTCGCGATGGGCGCTGACATATGTCATTCCGCCCGCGCGATGATGATGGCGCTCGGTTGCATCCAAGCGCGGCGGTGCAACGAGAACGTCTGTCCCGTCGGCGTGGCGACGCAACACCCCGGTCTGGCCGCGGGGCTCGACGTCCCGTCCAAGTCCGTGCGCGTCGCCAACTATCACCAGGAGACGATTCAGAGTTTCCTGGACCTGCTCGGGGCGGCCGGCCTCGACACGCCGAGCGAACTGACTCCGCACATGTTGATGCGCCGGACAGGTCCGAGCGAGGTCAAGAGCTACTTCGAGCTGTACCCGTTCATCGAGAACGGCGCCCTGCTGTTCGATCCCGTTCCTCCGGCCTACGAACGGGCCTGGCTGCGTTCCGCCGCCACTCACTTCTAGGACGCGTTCGATGGAGGCCGGAACACCGTCCCGTTGGCTCCACGTCGTGATCGTGGGCTTGGCACTGCTCGTGGGTCGACTCTGGCTCGCGGGTGACGTCGTCGTGCCGGAGTCGGTGATGCTGAACTGGATCGGCGCGCGCCATTGGTCCGAGGGCCTGGGCGTCGTGTGGTCCCAGGGTCGCGGGCTGCCGCTAGGGACCGCTCCCGGATGGTCCGTGCTCCTGGCGGAGACGGCCGAGTGGTTCGGTTCTATCCCGCGCTCCGCCTTCCTGCTGTCCCTGATCGGCGAGGTTGCTTGTGCCGTACTGCTGCTCCGCTGCATCGGTCCGGCCGCGATGGTTCCCTTGCTCCTGTTGGCCGCATGGCCGGCCGCGGGAGGGGACGTCGCCATCGGCGGGGAAGGTCCTTGGATGGTGTTCCTCGTCGGAGCCGGCTTGCACCTGGGACTGGCGAATCGCCCCGTGCTGGCCGGAATCGTGCTCGGACTGGCGACCGGCGTGCGGCCCGAGGTGATCCTCGCGATCCCCGCCGTCTTCGATCGGTTGCGACGCCAACCCTTCCGCGTGTTGATCCCCGCGACGGTCGCGGGCTCGTGCCTGCTGCCCATCCTCCTGGGGGACGGGAGCCTGCATCCCGTCGTGTGGCTGCTCACGCGGGATCCGTTGCCGGTGACGACCTCGACCTGGCACGCTCTGTTCGCCGCCGATCTGCTGTCGGGGGTGATCCTGGTCGTCGGTGTGGCCGGCCTGGTCTTCGGCTGGTGGCACGTGAAGTCGCAGGTCGGCCTGCGGCCGTTGTTGTTGCTGCTGCCTTGCTTGGTCCTCGCCCTGTGGGGAGGCCAGGATCCCGGCTTGTACGTCTTTCGGGTCGGATTCTGTTGGGGCGTCGGAACTTGGATGTTCGGTGAGCGGAGCCTCCATTTCGAACGCACCCACATCGTCGGTCTGGCGGCGACGATCGCGCTCGCGGCCGTCACGTTCCTGCGCCCGTCGGTCGATCCGGTACGGGACGCCTGGGAGCCGTTCGCGGAATGGTCCGTTCGTTCGGGATGGAATCGCGGGGATGGCCTCCTCTACACCCATGCTCCGGTCCGGCCCGTGTGGATCGGTGGGGGCGAGACGCTCGACGCGAGCGGCCTGTACGGGCCGCCGGCTTCCGCTTCCGATGCCGTGACGGTGCGCACCACCGAACCGAACTGGCTGCTCCTGCCCGCCAGCGTGTCCGGCATGCACTGGCTGCGCGAGGCCGACGATCTGGCGCGTTCGTACTACCCCGTGCTGCGCTTCGGGCGCAACGCGGGGGACGAGTTGGAGCCCGATCTCGGCGACCTGCCCGCGCAGGTGGACGAGGACTGGATCCTGTTCCGCCGACGCTTGATGTTGGGCACGGACGCGCCGGGTTAGTCTGCGCATATGGACGTCCAGCCCGAGATCGATACCCGTTCGCCGGTTCCCTTCCGTGGTCGTTGGAGCACGGAGCACTGTCGGCGACTGGACCAACTGCTCGCAGCGAATTTCGGACTGAGTGGGCTGATCCTCATGGAGAACGCCGGTCTTCTGGCGGCGTTGTCCATCGAACGATCCGTCGAGGATGAAGGCTTGCGGGGTCCGATCACGGTCGTGTGCGGCGGCGGCAACAACGGTGGAGACGGGTACGTCGTCGCGCGCCAGCTCGCCGTCCGCGGACACGTCGTGCGTCTGGCGTCCACCGTGCCCACCGATCGGTTGGCGGGCGACGCACTCGTGAATCGACGCGCCTGGGACGCGTTGGGTCACGGCACGACCGACGTCCCAGACGCAGCAGCCCTGCTATCTGCGCTGGACGCGTGGGGCGAGTCGGCGTGTTTCGTCGACGCAGTCCTGGGCACGGGGTTCGCAGGTCCGGTGCGTGCCACGTTGGCCGAGGTGGTCGCTCTGTTGGATGCCCAAGCCGCCCCCAGCTTCGCCCTGGACGTGCCGTCGGGGATCGATGCGGATCGAGGCGAGCCGTGGGACGTCGCATGGCGCGCCGCTCGGACGCTCACGTTCGCCGCGCGCAAGATCGGGTTCGACGCGCCAGGCTGCGACGCTTGGACCGGACCGGTCGAATGCGTGCCGATCGGAGCTCCCGCAGCCGCCTACGAGCTGGTCGAGAGCGGTTTGCGCGACGTGCAATAGACGCCGTAGGCCAAGCGGTGGGCCGAGCGCTTGTTCTTCAAGAAGAAGTCCAGGTACCGCAGCCAGAACAGGCACACGCTGAGCACCGCGAACACCACGTTCGAGAGCACCTTGGAGACGACGTTCTTCCCCTCGAACACCGTCGCCATGTAGTAGATGAAGAAGTGCAGCAAGGCGACGGTCGGCCCGATGTGGAAGCCGCTCTTCTGGGTTTCCATCCCCGCGCGTTCCATCTCGCGCGCAAGTCCAGGAACGGTCAGACGGCGGTTGTCGATCGGATCGTCGTGGTAGTGCTGCAGGAACGGCAGTTCGAAGTGCGCAACGCCCCCGGGCTTCAGGACGCGGAACGTCTCGTTCAGCAAGGCGCGATCGTCCGCGACGTGTTCCAGAAGTCCTGTTGCGACGACCAGGTCGACGCTGTCGTCCGCGAACGGCAAGCGCTCAACGTCCCCGACCAGATCCGTTCCGCCGAAGGGAATGAAGTCGACGCAGAGCACGTTCGGCGCGAGTCGTCGCCCGCCCGCACCCAGGTCGAGGCCGATGGCGTTCGGTCCCGCATCGCGCACCACTCGTTCTACTTGCGGGCGGACCTGCCATGTGGGGGACGGCAGGTGATGCGTGAAGTCTTCCGGGGTCCAGGGCATAGGTGCGCATCCTAGCCTGGGGTGCAGGAAGGGCCCTCACTCGAGTTCTCGTCCTTCGAAAGGTTCTTGGAGCTTGCGTATCCAAGTCGAGAGGCGCAGATAGAGAGGAACGTCGCCCATTCCATACTCCCACCCCACGCTGACACGATGCGTCTGCGAACCACCACGCCGCTGATCCTGGCCTCTGGACTCCTCGTGAGTCTGGCGGGTTCGATCCACGCGGCCACCCAGGGAGAGTTGCCTTCGGGCGAGACACCGACGATGGCGGGGGCGTACGACGCACCCGGGTTCGGGTCGGATCTCGAATCGCTGGCTCTCGATTCCACGCCCCAGGAGACGGAGGCCCATCCGTCCCCGTCCGAACAGGACGGCCCGTCGGCATCCGAGGAGTCGAGTGCTCCAGAGACCAATCGCTTGAGCGCCGAGGCATTCGTGCGGTTGGACGCGCTGCTGTCCGGCACGATTCCGTTCGACTTGGATCCCAGAATCCTCGAGGTCCTGGTCCAGAACGCCCAAGTGCTCGGCCCCGGCCGCGTCCGGGACTTCCTCGACGCCGTGAGCCTGGCGGGGGACGAACTCGCAGCCTGGTCGCGCTTGGCTCGCACGCAAATGGTGGCCCCGATGGACTCCCGCCCCGGTCCAGGTCGGGTGGCTGCCGTGCTGACCCTCGAGGACCTCATGGTCCACTATGCGGGGACCGAGATCGGAGACCGTGCCGAGTCCCTGCACTTCAAGCTGACGCGCCTTGCGCGCGGATGCAGACCGCCCTGGTTCATCGCTCGCGATCCGCTGGGGAACGAGGTGCGCTCGACCGATCTGCTTGGCCAGGTCGTCTTCGTCCGCATCATGGGGAGTGACAGTGACGCCGAGCGCGCCGCGTTGCGCAAGGACCTCGAGTTCTCGCGCAGGCATTGGGACGACCCGATCGTCATGGTCGGTATCGCCACCGATCCGGATCGGCGTCAGTTGCACGAGCGCCTCGATACGGCCCAGGTGCATTGGCCCATCAGTTGGGAGGTGGAAGGTGAGGAGGGCCTCCTGGTGCGTTGGCGTCTGGATGCCCAATCCACGTTCCTGATCGGTCCCAACGGACGCGTCGCGGGAGTCAACCTGAGCCCGGTCGATCTCGAGAGTCGCCTGCAATGGCTCTGGGGAGGCAGCGCACCACTCGAGCAAGATTCTCCCAGCACGAACGATGCGGGCGGCGCAACGGACATCCCGGACTCAGGTCCGGTTGTTCTGCCGAACCAACCGGTCACGCTCCTGCCGACGACACCCTTCACCGTCAGCCAGGCGGCACTTTCGTTGACCTCGGGCGCAGCTCGTTTTCAGCGCATCCAACGTGCTCTTCGGCACGCGCAGCGCCCGCTCGCTGTCCAGCGGTTGCGGGACCTCGCCAGGACCCTCGACTCCTTCATGGGCCATGCCCGGGACGACGGCTGACAGGCTGCATCATGTCTGCTCCTCTTCAACGTCTACCCGAGTGCACGCTCGCAGCGATCGTCGCGACGGCGGTGGTCTTTGCGCTGAACACCGCACCTACGGGACAGGGCCTGCGGGCCGCTACGGCGTCCTCCGATTCGCTGGCATCCGGTGTGGTCCTTTCGCCGAACACGGACGGCCATGCGGACGAGGAAGGCTTCGCCGTGATCGGCCTCTCCGACGGTGACCTGGCAGGCACGCTTCGGACCAGCGGAGACGATGCGGACTCCTCCTCGCAGTCCGGGTCGAATCCCGAAGAGCTCGGAACCGACGCCGGTGACCGGAATCGGGCCGTGATGAGCGAACTCAAGTTCGAGGACGGCACCCTCGAAGCCCGCGGGCCATCTCGCAACGGGCAACGGTTCGGGCATTGGCTCCTGTACCGCGAAAACGGCGTAGGGGTGTTGGCCGAAGGTTCGTACATCGATGACATGCGCGACGGCCTGTGGACCCGGTACCACGAGAACGGTCAGATCGAGTCCCAGGGCGAGTATGCCGAGGACCTTCGAGAGGGACCTTGGGAGCACTTCACCGACCTCGGCATTCTCATCATCACCGAGCAGTACACCGGCGGACTCCGCGACGGCCTGTGGCGACGCACCTACAGCGACGGCAGCATTCGGGAGGAAGGCTACTACGCACGTGGTCGACGCGTGGGGCAGTGGGTCTTCCAGATGCCGGACGGAATGCCCACTCGGCAGGGCGGCTTCTACGTGAACGGGGTCAAGGTGAGCGACTAGAGGTTCGGCCGAGAGCGAGCCGTTCCGCAGCGCGCTGCGTTCGGTGAGGATCAAGACGGCGGGTTCCGGCAACGCCGCGTCCCAGCGAACGAGGTGGGCTGCGGAGCGGCTCGTTCTCGGCGAACCTCCAGGCTCGAACCACGACAACGTCGCAGCATTCAACAGAAGGCGGCCGCTTCCGATTCCGGAAGCGGCCGCCTTCTTCTGTCGACGGGCGAGTTCGACGCGGGAGATCAGCCGCCCTTGGTGTGCATTTCGAGGTGCGGATCGGCGCGCAGTTCCGGAACAGCCGTCGGGCTGCGCTCGGATCCGAGGGCCAGCCGTTCTTCCGCACCGCGATCGATGCGGCGGGCCCAGCGTTGGCGGATCTCCTGGCTTAACCGCTCCGTGCTCCAGCCCTGGACGACCCCGGGTCCCAGGGGCAGGCCCTCGGTCGCGTACAGGCAGGTGAACAGCCGACCATCGGCGGTCAGGCGTGCACGGTCGCAGGTGCCGCAGAAAGGCTGCGTGGTCGAGGAGATGACGCCGAACACGGTTCCGTCGTCGAGGCGAAACCGGTCCGCCGGTGCGGCGCCGACCTTGTCCACGGGGACCGCCGGGCCGTGGCGTTCCTGGATGCGCTCGAGGATCTCGTGCCGCGACACGACCTGTGTGGGATCCCAACGCGTCGCGCCATCCACGTCCATGTACTCGATGTAGCGCAGCTCATGGCCCCCTTCGCGCGCGAAGTGCAGGAGGTCCAAGACCTCGTCGTCGTTGACGCCACGCTGCACGACCATGTTCAGCTTGACCGGTGCGCTGCCATGTGTTGCGGCCGCTTGGATGCCTTCCAGCGTTGCGCTCAATCCGTCGCGGCGGGTCGCCGTCCGGAACCGGTCCGCGTGCAGCGTATCCATGCTGATCGTCACGCGGTCGAGGCCCGCACCGAACAGCTGCTCCGCTTGCTCGGCCATGAGCAGGCCGTTGGTCGTCATCGCGATCTCCTGGAGCCCGCTCAGCGCACGGAGTTGCTCGACGAAGCGCCACAGTTCGCGGCGCAGCAGCGGTTCGCCGCCGGTCAAGCGCACCTTGCGCACGCCCAGGTCGACCGCGGCCGCGACGATCGCCGTCAACTGACCGTAGTGGAGCAGCCGTTCCTTGGGCAGCCACACGTAGTCCTCTTCGGGCATGCAGTACGAGCACCGAAGGTTGCAGCGGTCCGTGACCGAAACGCGCAAATTGCGTAGCGGTCGGCCAGCCGTGTCGCGGACGAGGTCCGTCATGGTTTCACTTCCCGCCACGCGGATCCGAACCATCGCCCTTGACCTCGGGCTTCGGCTGATCCTTGGGCGTCTCGCCGTCCTCGGGTGCAGGCTTCGGCTGGGCCTCTCGCTTGGCGCGTTCCGCCTTGTCCTTGGCGATGACGTCGCGCACCAGGTTGGTCGTCAACGGATCCTGGGTGTCGCCCGGGAACCCCTGCCAACGCACGATTCCGTCGCTCGAGATCAACAAGCTGTGGGGTTGAGCCTCGATGCCGATCGAGTCGTACATCGTCTTGCTTCGATCGGTACCACCGAAGAAGCGCGTACTGCGCGAGTACCAGTAGCCACGAGCTCTCTCGAACTTGTCGGCGGTGATCCCGATGATGACGAGGTCGTCCTTGAGATCCATGTACATCGTGTTCAACGTCGGGATGCGCTCGCGACTGGATCGCACGCTGGTCGTCCAGAACTCGATCAGAACGACCTTGTCCTTGGTGTCCGGTTCCTTGGTGAACCAATCCTCGACGAACACGTCGGGGGCCGCCTTGCCGCGCAGGTCGTTGGTTGCGAAGAGGTTCTTCTCGGTGTACGGCGGCCAATCCTTCACGACGTGGGCGGCGGCCTCCTTGGGCGGACCCAGGTAGGCACCCACGATGTCCGCGAGATGATTGGGATGGGCACCGGCAACCCGCAGGACGCCCTCCTGGTCGACCAGGTAGTAACCGGGAATGGACTCGACTCCGAGAGCGGACGCGAAGATCGACCGGGGATCGCCGGCGAGCGGCCAAGTCATGCCCTTCTTCGCGGCCGTGGTCTCCATGCTCAACTTCGTATAGCCCCGTTGGACGTGTACGCCGAGCACCACGAGGTCGTCCGGGTAGGCGTTGTGAAGAGCGTTGATCTTGGGCAGACCTTCCATGCAAGGCCGACACCACGTGGCCCACATGTCGATCAGGACGACCTTGCCCTTCAGTCCGGCCCAGGTCTGGCTCTCAGGGCTGGTCCAGTTGACCAGGGAATCGAGCGCCGGAGGAGCCTGCCCCTCGAGGGCGTTCCACGCACGCCGCTTCTCGGCATCGGGGGAGAGTCGCCACTCGACGGGAATCACGACCGGCTCCTTGTCCTTGGGCGCCGGACCCTCGGGCACCGGGCGGGGCGACGGCGGGTCGTCCTGAAGCGTGGCATCGGCCACCCGGAATCCATAGAGGCTGAGACAGAGCAGGGGCAGACCGATCAGGGCGGCGCGCGACGTGTGGATGGGCTTCATGTTGGGGCTGGGCAAGTCGGGAACGAACCGATCATAAGTCCTTGGAGGCGGCCTCCGGGGGTCCATCGGCGGGATCCACGACCCCTACGCAGAGTCTTGCCGAGTTGGAGCACGTAAGCCCGGAATCAGCACGCTTGCGCAAACCGAGATCCCGGCCAGATCTCACCTGGGGACGCTTCCTCCCAGGACACCCGCATGGAACCGGAGCGGCGGGTTTCCCAATGCCTACACTGCGCCCCGTCCACCCGTTGCCACGATGTCTGCCGATCTTCCCCTCCGTCTGCGTGAGCTGCGCGGCCTCCTCGACCCTCTGCCCGCACGGGTCCCGGGACTGGAGGCCGCCGCGCGTCGGTTGGACCGGGACCTGCTTCCCCGGACCGCGGGGAGCACGGCCGCGCTCGTCGTCGGCGTCGTCGGTCCCAACAACGCGGGCAAGTCCACGCTGTTCAATGCGCTCGTCGGTCGTCCCATCTCGCCGGCGATGCCGACGGGGGGCGCCACGCGACGGCTGGTCGGCGTTGCGCACCCGAACTTGCGCGAACGCCTCGAGTCCGAACCGACCCTGGCTCGATTCTCGTTGCGCAGGATCGAGCCTGGCAGCGAACTGGTGAACGAGGCCTTGCTCGAACCGGACGATCCTTCCGAGCTGTTGCTCGTCGACGATGCAGCTCTTCCGGAAGGGCTCCTGCTGGTCGACACCCCGGACTTCGACAGCGTGATGGTGCGCAATCGGGATGCCTCCGAAGCCCTGTTGCGCGTCACCGACGTGGCGCTCGTCGTCGTCACGCGCCACAGCTATCAGAACCAGGAGGTCGTGCAGTTCTTGATCGACTGGCTGGCGCACGGCCGACCCTGGGTCCTGGTCTACAACGAATCGATCGGAGACGACACCACCGCGGAGCACGCAGCCAAGCTGGGCGAGGACGTCGGTCAAGCGCCGGAGGCGATCTTCCATGCGCCCCACGACCTGGCGGTCGCCGAAGGCTGTGCGGTGTTGGCGCCCACGGTCCTGGCTGGAGCGAGGCCCGGAACACCGCCAGGCACCCTGTTGCGATCGTGGTTGACGGACCTTCCGCAGCGCGAGGACCTCAAGCGACGGGCCCTGGCGTCGTCCATGGGACAACTCGCGGACGAGATCGCCCAGGGCATCGCGTCGCTGGACGAGGTCGCCGCGCGCGGCCGCGAGATCGAGGCCCTCGTCCAACAACACTGTTCCGCGTTGGGGCGCTCGGTGGCCGCCGCCGCGATGCCGATGGGGCCGTTCCTCGCCGCGTTCCGCGCCGTGCTCGATCGTCGTCCCGGATGGCTGCCGCGCGGGTATCGCGGGTTCCTCCGGCGCGGGCGGCTGGCCGTGCAGTCCGGTTGGTCCAAGCTGTGGGGGACCGAACCGCCGTCGGAATCCAAGCCCGTGGATCGACGTCTGGAGCAGGCCGAACGCGAAGCCCTGCACGCGTCGTTCGCTCGCTTCTTCGAGGACCTGTCCGGCGCCCTGCGCGACGTCGATGCGGGGAGCTTCGAGGCGTCCTTGCGCCAGGACCTCGTCGGTTCCCGACTGGGTGAGGCCGAGGCGCAGATCGACGAACGTCTGGGTGCGGATCCGGATGTTGCTCGCGCCTTCCGCGAGTCCATGGAGGCTCGCATCGAACAGGAACTCGACAGCCGCAACGACGAGATGCTCCTGCAGGCGGCCGTCGATGCGCTGCACATCCTTCCGGCCGTTGCTGCTGGGGTCGTGATCGTCCACACCGGAGGGCTAGGAGCCGACGTGGCCGTCGGGGGCGCCGGCGCCGTTTCGACGCTGCTGGCGGAGCGCATGTCGCGGTTGCTCGGTCGCCCTGTGGCCCAGGCTGCGCGGGCACGTTGGATCGAGCTGGAGGGAGCGCGTGTGGCTGCGCTCGCTCGCGCGGCTGCACTGCCGGCCACCGTGTCGATGCTGGAGGATGAGGTGGAGCGCTCCGCCCAGCGGGCCGAGGACTTGGCGCGAATGATGGGGGACTGCACGGCTGCGGCCAGGAACAACCATGAATGAACGTCAACGAAGCTCGGCAGGCCTGCACGACGATCTGCTCGGAGGACTGCTGGGCGGCCTTCGAAGCGAACTCGACCAGGACGTCCAGGCCCTGCGTGACTTGCGGTCCGTTCAGTCCCGCGCCGGACGGATCGACGTGCTGTCCGCAGACCTCGACCAGCAACTGGAGCGCGTCGAACGTGCCGCGGTCCTGACGCTGGTCGGTGCCACAGGGGCAGGCAAGTCGACCCTGTTGAACGCACTCGTCGGACGCGACGTCGCCCACGAGGGAGACAGTCGCCCGACGACGCGTGTGCCTGTGATCCATCGACCCGCGGATGCGGACATCCGCGAGTTGCTGGACGGGTTGCCGGGCGAAGCTCCCAAGGTCGTCGATCACGATCCGGGTGGTGGGGGACCTTGGAGTCAACAGATCCTGGTGGACGCGCCGGACACGAACAGCGTCGAGGCCAGCCACCGCGAAGTCGTGGCCGCCCTGGCCGAACGTAGCGACGTCCTGGTCGTTGTGGCCCACAGGCAGTCCGTCGCGGAGCTGTCCTCGGCGACCTTCGTCGACGACTTCGCGAAGCGCCGGGCGCTCGTCTTCGTGCTCGGGCGCGCGGATGAACTGAGCGATGCGGATCGGGGCGCGCTCCTCGAACAGTTGCGGACCCTGGTCCGGGAACGATGGAATGCGCCGGATGCGCCGATCCTGGCGGTCAGTCCACGGGACGCCCAACGCAACCCGTCCAGTCCCGGTTGGCAGGAGTTGGTGAGCACCTTGCGGGGGTTGGCCGAGGACGGCGCGCTCGGGCGGGTTCGCAGGCACAACGCCCTCGGTACCGCCGCCGAGCTGTCGCGCGTCTTCGCGGACGTGGACCACGAAATCGGAGTCACTCTCGATGAGCTAGTGACTTTCATTGCGTCCGGGGTGGAGTCCTGGCGCGCCGGACTGCTCCAAGAGGTCGCCGTGCGCCTCGACCTGAAACGACCGGACGTCACCGCTTTGGTCCAATCGGAAGCGGCCAAGCGTTGGGAGGGTCCTGGTGGATGGGCGCTGCGAACCGGAGGCCTGACGACCATGGGCCTCTCGGCGGGCGCCCTGCTCGCGCGCAGGAACCCGTTGTTGGCCGCGGGTGCTGCGGCTGGGGCCATGGCTGCGGATCGGGCGCGCGGAGCGATCCGCAACGCGGGCATCGCGGATCCGACCGGCTTGCTGCCGAGTCACGCGGGCATGACCGCGCTGTACCACCAGAGTTTCGGGCCGGCTCGCATGGTGGCGAGCGATCTGGCGAACGATGGGGCGGAGTCCTTGGCCGTCCCGCTCGAGGATGTGCTCGCGCAGATGGCGACGGACACGGTCGAGGACGTCTGGGCGACTCTCGTCACGCGCGACCTTCCCGAGCAAGCCGAGAAAGTGGTCTCGCGGTTCCTGCGCTGGGCCGTGGATGCGCCGGTGCTCGCACTGGGTGTCTGGGTCGTCGTGGCGGCGGGTCGCGGACTCTGGACGGGACAGCACGCCGGCTTGGATCTGTTGCTCAGCACAGCGGTGGTCGGAATGGCCTGGTTGTTCCTGACGCGGATGGTCGTGCGCTCGTTGCTGGGCCGCCGTGCACGCCGTGTGCTGGCCCGCGCTCGGGTTCAGTTGGAGGGGCGACTCGCGGGCGAGACTGCGCAACTCGGGCAGGCTGCGGGCCAGGCGTTGGATGCGCGGCGCGCCGCGGTCGAGCGCCTCACCGGCCTCGGCGAACGGTGGCGACGCCGGGCGCTCGGGTCCTGACTGGGGCCTCACCTTCGCATCCATTGGCTCTTCCCGCGCCCCGTACTGGGACGGTGCGCGGGAATACCCACCCGTCTCAAGGTTGGACCGGACGGGCATCGAAACGAGAGGACGAGCTTTGGCTCCCTCCCCATGTCCTCGCAAGAACCGATCCCCGGTCCGTCCCGTACGGATCCGTCCAAGCCGTCCGCGCTCTCCCAGCTGTTCGGCGCGGGGCCTGATGCTGCCCAAGGGCGGACTCAGGTGGAGTCCGAGGAGGATCCGCGCGATGTCCTGGAGCTGCTCCGGGAGGGTGGCGACGTTCCGGTCGAGGAGCGCACCTTGGCGGGTCGCAAGCTGCTCGGCGAGGACCTCTCCGGCCTGAACCTGTCCGGTTGGGACTTGTCCAAGGTGGACCTCTCGCGCGCGAACCTGTCGGGAGCGCAGCTGGTCAAGACTCGGATGAATGACGCTGTTCTGTACGAGGCCGATCTGAGCGGAGCCGAGTGCCTCGGCGCATGTTTCGACGGCGCGAACCTGACCGGTGCGAACCTGGCCTCGGGTGGTTTCGGCAAGGCCTCGTTCAACGGTGCGCTGATGGTGGATGCCACCCTCGAGAGTGCATCCCTCGCGCATGCCACGTTCGACGGCGCCGACCTGCGCAGCGCCCATCTGCGTGGCGCCCGCGGGCTCGAAGCCAGCTGGCTCGAAGCGGACCTTCGCAACGCGGATCTACGCGGCGTCGAATTCGATCAGGGGCACGTGACCGGCGCGGTCCTCGACGGCGCCGACCTGCGCGGAGCCAGCCTCGTGCGTCTCGAAGGCTACTTGGAGGCGAGTTGGATCGGCGTCGACATGCGCGACATCGACTTCACGGGTGCCTACCTGTGCCGCCGGTTCATCATGGACCAGAACTACATCGCGGAGTTCCGGCGCCAGACGAAGTACAGCGAACTGATCTATCGGATCTGGTGGATCACCAGCGATTGTGGACGCAGCATGGTGCGCTGGGGCGCGTGCATCGGAGCCTTGGTTCTGGCCTTCGCCTGGGTGTTCTCTAGCGTCGACGTCGCTTACGGAGCCCACGAGACGGCGCTGTCGCCGATCTACTTCTCGGTCGTCACGTTGACCACCCTCGGCTACGGGGACGCATTGCCCGCGTCGCCGACGGCGCAGGTGATTGCGATGGTCGAGGTCCTGTTCGGATACGTGATGTTGGGCGGATTGCTCAGCATCATCAGCAACAAGATGGTCAGGCGCGCCGAATAGCGCCAGGAACACGCACATGGTCCCTTTGTTCAAGAAGAAGAGCCCCGGCCCCGTGACGCGCCTCGATCAGGTGCTCGAGGCGGCCGAGACACCCACGTTCCCGCAGCTGACCTTGAAGATCCTCGGCAAGCTGCGCGACGTCGAAGTCGACTTCAGCGAGATCGCCGAGAGCCTTCAGTGGGATGCGTCCTTGGTGGCCAAGATCCTGCGAACCGTCAACAGCGCCGCTTATGGAACTGCCGCATCGATCGTCGACGTGCGGCATGCCGTGAGTTTTCTCGGTCGCGCCCAGCTCGAACAACTGGTGATCGCGTTGGCGGTCAAGGACTCCCTGCCCATCGAGGCTTCGCCTGGATTCGTGCCTGCGCGGTTCTGGCAGGTGGCTTCGTTCCGTGCCGCGCTGTCCCGCACGTTGGCCGACAAGCTGCATCCGGCCAGGCAGGCCGAGAGCTTCACCGCCGGACTGCTTCAGGACATGGCGGTGCCGCTGCTGGCCCATGCGCATTCGGAGGAGTACGGCAAGGTGCTCCTCGAGTGGCACGGCAGTACGAACCGAACGCTCGAGGACATCGAACAGAGCGTGTTCGGTTGGAACCACGCCGAGATCGGAGGCGCATTGGGCCGCGAGTGGTGCCTACCTGCCAGCCTGATCGATTCGATCCAGGATCATCACCGCGACGACCTGAAGGACGACCAGGTGTTGCCTGCCGTCAAGCTGGTTTCACACTTGCGTGAGACCGAGGCCAACGTCGCCATCGAGGCGATGATCGAGACCGCACGGTCCGACTACGGGCTCTCCCCGGATTGGACCCAGGACGCCCTAGAAGCGTGCGCTCAGCAGGCCATGGAGCTGGCTCGCGAGCTCGCCTGACGGGACTCGGGGAGCGACTCGAATCGAGACGGGGAACTGCGGCCGCAGCGGGGAACGCTCGGTGCGACCGCAAGCGTTGCGTCTGGACGACCCCATTCTTGGAGCGAGCGGTATCGTAGGGCCATGCAGCTCTCCACAACGCTCCGCGCGTTCCCGCTTCTGTTCATCGCCCCGGCTTTCGCCCAGGACTTCAATATCGACGTCGGTCAGAACCTGGTGCTCTGGCCCTTGCCGTCCAGCACGTACGGTGCGGGCATCGCTCGACCCGGGCTCTGGACGAGCTTCAATCCGTCCGGAGCGATGCCGGCCGCGTTGACGGACATCGCTGGCAATGCGACCGGTGTCCTCGTGAGCTCGACCGCGTCGGGTACCGTGAACAACTTCCCGATCGTGCTGGTCGGGGACGACTCCGCCCTGATGGAGGACTTCTTCTTCGGCGGTGGTGCGGGCACGCCGACCGCGACCTTCACGTTCTCGAACTTGCTGCCGGGCGACTACCGCGTCACCACCTACGGGGTCGATCCGGTGACGTCCGGCGATGACACCCAGGTCACGGTGATCGGATCCGTCGACCCGCCCCAGACTCTGGTCAGTCCGTGGCTCGGCGGTCACGGATTGGGCGTGTCGTTCACGCAGCACAACGTCAGCTCGACCGGAACGCTCACCATCGAGCTCGAGCAGGTCGGCACGATCCCCGATCCGCGCATCATCTGCAATGGCATCCAGCTCGAGTACTTCCCGCCGCTCGGCCAGCAGATCACCGTTCTCTGTGATCCGGCCAACAACCACTTCCAAGGCGACTACGCCAAGATGAGTGGCAACTTCGGATCGGGGGTCGGTAGCGACTTGCACATCGAAGTGGCCGACGGACCCACAGGTGAGTTCGGTTTCATGCTCGTCTCCCCCGACGGGAGTGCGTCGTTGAGTCTGTTCAGCGGCGTCCTGTGCCTCGGCGCACCGCAGGGCCGGTACAACCCGACCATCGCGACGAACCAAGGCCTCCCGCAGCTGAATTCCATCGGCCAGTTCGACGCCCTGGGACTCCTGCAGAACATCTCGGGAACGGCGACCTCGAGTGGTGGCAGTGGCTTCGACGTACCGAGCGAACTGCCCTTCAGCCCTCCCGGCCAGCTCATCATGGGCGGCAGCTCGACGTGGTACTTCCAATGCTGGTTCCGCGATCAGATCGCGATGCCGGGCGACTCGGCGAACTTCTCCAACATGCTGCAGGTCGTGTTCCTGTAGAGGTCGGACATGCCCGCATGCGGTGCGCGCATACGGGCACCGTATGCGCGCCGATGAACGGCAGCAATCAGATCCGCGGGCGGTCGACGTGGTTGACGTCGGTCGTGCGGATACACCACCAGTTGCCGTCCTCGAGCACGAACTCGAGGGTCGCGCGGCAGTTCCACCACAGGTGACGCCCCGCCGTGTCCGTCTGGTAGAAGAGCGGGTTCATGGTGACCATGGCGCTTTGTCCGTCTTCGGCGAACACGATCGTCAGCGAATCCTCGGAGATGTCGACGTCGAGGTTCCACGCGTGCGTCTCCGGGTGCTTCTGGGTGAAGAACAGGTAGCGCATCGCGTCGAACAGGTCGCCGCGACCGACGTGGCTCGCCTCGTCGCGATAGTCCTCGTGGATGGCCTTCAGCGCGGTGCGGGCGTGGCCCTCGCCGAAGCCGTCCGCCATGCCCTGAATCCGGACGCGCAAGGACTCTTCCGGGGTGCGCAGGGCGATGCGGATCCGTTGGACGCCGAAGACGAGAATGCCGAGGCCCAGGAGCCAGATCAGGATGCGTTGCATGGGGGGTGGGACGGGCGAAGGCCCCGTCCCTGCCTAGGATCGGACGAAACCTGCCCCCCAGATCAGTAGAATCCGCTTCCGCCTCCCGGATTCGGGGTCCCGCTGGAGACGGACCCCTATCCTGGCCGACAGAATCCCCTGGGACTCTGGTCCCAGGCCCTGGTCCGTTCCCGCTCCGACCAGGTCCGCCCTCCCCATGATGCGCCCTTTCCGCCAACTCCTGCGCCGTGTCGCTGCCCTGCGCGACCCCAAGCCGCGCACCCTGGATCAGTGGATCGCGGATCACCGTTCGGTCGTCGAGGCCGAGATGGATCGCATCGAGCACCTCGTTCCCGAGGACGGGATCGTGGTCGACGTGGGCGCGAACGTGGGATTGTTCACCGAGTCGCTGCTGCGCCGCCGGCCCGGAGTGCGCGTGGTCTGCTTCGAGCCGGTGAAGCGCTATCACGACGTCGCGGTCGAGCGCTTGAAGCGCTTCCCCCAGGTCGAGATCCACCCGATGGGTCTCTCGAACGCGATCGAGGACCGGCCCATTTGGCTCGCCCCGCACAACCCGGGCGCGAACTCCGTGATGGACGACATCATGTTCGACCGGCGCGAGAACTCGGAGGTGCGCGAGGACACCCAGATCGTCGAGGAGCAGATCCACCTGACCACCTGGTCGGCCTTCGCCGCCGAGAAGGGCATCGACGAGGTGCACTTCGTCAAGACGGACACCGAAGGGTTCGACTACGCCGTGCTCGACGGGATGCTCGACTTCCTGCGCAAGACGACCCGTCTGCCCGTGCTCTACACCGAACTGCTGCACGAGAACTACCACCCCCGTTGGGACGAACAGAAGCGCGTCGTCGATGCGCTGCTGGAGATCGGCTACGGGGACGTCGACCTGGAGAGCATGAAGAAGGTCGACAACATTCTGTTCCTCCCGCGGGATGCGGTCGATCGAGGCGAGGGGGCCTGACCGGGCCCACGCGGAGTGATCCTCCAGCGTCTTCGTAGCAGTCGCTTCCTGCGCGACTCGACCATTCTCCAGGTCGGAGGACTGTGTGTGGCCGGCGGCAATCTGGCCGGCACGATCCTGCTCAGCCACGTCCTGGGTAGCACTGGTCAAGGCGAGTTCTACCTGGCCATCGCGATCTACTCGCTGCTCTGGTTCACGGTGAACCTGGGGCTGTACTCGATCACGATCGCCAAGGTGGCCGCCGCCGTGTCGGCCAAGAGTCGCGAGGCCGCCGTCGACAGCATGGCCTACCTGGCCCGGGCGTCCTTCTTCTTGGCGATCTTGACCGCGACGCTGGCGTGGACGGTCGTGCCTTTCATCGCGCGTGCCTGGCTCGGCGATCAGGTGACCGACGCGGACCTCGTCATCCGCGCGGCCGGGATCCTGGCCCTCAGTCCGTTGCTGGAACTACCCCGCATCGTGATGCTCGCAGGGCTCGAGGGCACGCGTACGATGCGCTCCGTGGCCAGGATCGAGAACGGCCAAGAGGCGTGTCGCGTCCTCCTCGTCGCTGCTGGAGCCCTCTTGACCGGCGACGCCATGGGGCCCGTGCTCGGCATGCTCACGGCCTCCGGCATCGGCTCGCTCCTGGCGCTCGACGCGTGGAGGCGTCAGTCCCGGAAGAACACCTTCCTGCCTCGTCTGGGCGAAGTCGTGCGGCGCGCGCTGCACATCCCGTTGCGTGGGGGACTGACGCTGGGCCTGCAGGTCGGGGTCGTGCGCAACATCAACGCGCTGGGCGTCCAGATCCTGCCGCCTCTGATCCTGGGCCGCTTCTCGAGCCCCGAATGGGTCGCCTATCTGCGCATCGCCCAGAAGGTCGTCGACGTGACGCGCTTGATGATGAAAGGCATCAGCCGCACGGCGCTGCCGGTCCTGTCCGAGCTCGCCGGCGTCAAGGACCTGTCCGGCTTGCGCCGTGTCTACTGGCGCGCGAGTTGGATGTCGGGCGGCACGCTGTTCACCGGCTTGCTGCTGGCGACCCCGTTCGTGCGCCCCGTGCTCGCCGCCATGTTCCCGCGTGAATTCGTGGACCCGGTCTGGACGTGCTACTTGATCTTGCTGCCGGGCATGTTCTTCGTCTGCTTCGCCGTCGCGAACGACACCTTCTACTTGGTGACGAATCAGATGCGCATGGCGATCTTGGTTTCCGCGGTCGGGATGATCGTGAACACCAGCGTCTTGACGTACCTTTGCTGGCGCCTGCCCGAGTACGGCGCGGCCTGGGGACTGTCCTTCACCTTCCTCTGGGCCGGGATGCACATGCTCTACGCAGGCCTCTGGTTCCGTCGCCATGCGCCCCATCCACCGACGGACGACCTGGACCCGACCCCCGCAACGACTTGAACCCCTGCAGCCTCTTGGCTGCTGCGATGATGACCCCCCGCGCCGTACTCTTCGATCTCGACGGAACCCTCTACGACCTCGGTGCGCTGCGCTCCGAGATGGTGATGGAGTTGCTCGTCCTCGCTCTGACGTTCCGTTGGCGTACCCTCTTGCGCATTCGTGCGTTCCGCAAGCAGTTCGAGACGCTGCGCGAGTTGGGTCGTCCTGAAGCTCCGCTGCGCGTCACGCGCTTCGAACGCGCCGCAGCAGCACGTGGCGATCGCGTCGAAGCGGTGCGTGAAACGCATGACGAATGGATGTTGCGGCGTCCGGCCAAGTATCTCGCCAGCGCCATGCGCAAGGACCTGCGTGCCTCCCTCGCTCGGCTTCGTGAAGCGGGCCTGAAAGTCGGCGTGTTCAGCGATCACCCGGTCGAGGCGAAGCTGCGGGCCATGGGCATCCGGGAGGAATTCGATTTCGCGCTCAGCGCCATGGATCCGAACATCAACGCGATGAAGCCGCACCCGCGGGGGCTCGAGGTCGCCTGCACCCGCTGGGGCATCGAACCCGGCGAACTCGTTTACGTGGGCGACCGCGAGGACGTGGACGTAGCGGTTGCCCAGGCCGCCGGTGCCCGCCCCGTGCTGATCGGACTGCCGGGCGCGTCCCAGCACGAGAGCGTGCTGAACTTCAACGAGCTGGCGAATCTCCTGCTGGCCTGAGGCTCCTCGCGCGCCGGAAGGCCGCTTTTCTCGGCACCGCCTGGAGCGCGGCCGGTGAAAGTGGAATGGGGTGGGGTCCAGGGCGTACAACCTCCCCATGCAGCCCCCTCCGGCCGCCTGTCATTGTTGTGGCCTGGTCCAGGCCGTTCCCCCGATCCCGCCGGGCAGCCTCGCGCGTTGCCCGCGCTGTGGAACGCGTGTCCTCGGTCCGATCCGGGGACGCGCGGGCAACGCCTGGTCGGGAGCCGCCGCGTTGGCCGCCCTCGTGTTGTTCCCCTTGGCGGTCTCCCAACCGATCATGACGCTCGAGCGTTTCGGCCATCGCACCGAGGCCAGTGTCTGGACCGGCAGCATCGGCTTGCTCGAGAAGGGCGAGTGGTTCGTCGGCGTCGTCGTGTTGCTGTGCTCGTTGGTCCTGCCGTTGTTGAAGCTGCTCGGTCTCGTGGCCATCACCTATGGCCGGGATCGCCTGGCCCGCAAACATCGCGCCTTCGCCTATCGCTTCATCGAATGGACCGGGCGCTGGGGCATGCTCGACGTGCTGCTGATCTCGATCGTCGTCGCGTGGGTCAAGGTTGGTGACCTCGTTGACGTGACCGCCGGTCCCGCCGCGCTCGCCTTCGCCTGCATGGTTGTCCTGAGTCTCCTGGCCGCCGCCTGGTTCGATCCCCATGCGATCTGGGAAGACCCAGGCCCCGCACCCCACCAAACATGACCGCTCCGACTGACCCGACTTCGTTGCCCCAGTCCGAACTCGCCCCGATGCGGCGGGTGTCGTTCGCTTGGCTCTTGCCCGTGCTCGCGCTGACCCTGGCGCTGTTCCTGGTCGTGCAACTGTTCGGGGCCAAGGGGCTCTCCGTCACCGTAGCGGCCGAACAGGGACATGGCGTGCGCTCCGGTGACGTCCTGCGTTTCCGCGGGATCCAGGTCGGGCGCGTGGGCAATGTGCGCCTGGCCGACGGCCTGGGCACGGTCGAGTTGGACATCCGACTCGACCCCGGCGCCGAGGACCTGGCGCGTGCGGGGTCGCGCTTCTGGATCGTGCGCCCGCAACTGACCTTGGACAGCGTGGAGGGGCTCGAAACGGTCGTGGGGGCTCGCTACCTCTCGGTCCTCCCCGGTCCGATCGGAGCTCCGCGTCAACTCGAGTTCGAAGCCCTCGAAGAACCTCCCGTGGCGGACAGCTTGGAGGGTGGTGGGCTCGAAGTGGTGCTGGAGGCCGATGTGCGTCACGGACTCGCGACCGGCGCGCCGGTGACCTATCGCGGCATCCAGGTCGGTACCGTGCTCTCGGTCGGTTTGTCCAGCGACGCGACGATCGTCGAGGTGCGCGCCCACATCCGCTCCGCGTACGCCACGCTGGTGCGCGAGGGCACGCAGTTCTGGGAGGTCGGAGGACTCGAACTGGGCCTCTCGATCACCGGGGGCCTGGAGGTCTCCATGGATTCGGTGCGCTCGATCCTGGTGGGGGGCGTGTCCTTCGCGACGCCGGACGACGGTGGGCAGCATGTCTCGACCGGCAGGACGTTCCAGCTCCACGCGGATCCCAAGGACGAATGGCTGAAGTGGAAGCCGGCGTTGGCTCTGGGCAGCGCCTTGCTCCCCGAGGGTTCGCCCATGCCGCGCCCGATTCGTGCCATGCAACGCTGGAAGCCCAAGGGGCTCATCGCGCGCAAGCAGTCGCGCTCCGGTTGGTTGCTCGCGGTGGACGGAGGCGTCATCGGTCCGCGCGATCTCCTGACGCCTCGGCTCGAGACGAACGACGACGGGACCAAACTTGAAGTGCGCGGTAAGGAGTTGCGGCTCGAAGCGCCGGAGCCGGGGCCTTCGGCGTTGGTGCGCGTCGATCTGGACCTGGCCGGTGTCAAGCCTTGGAACCTGAAGCTCACGCGCACGTTGACCGCCCCGGAGGCTTGCTTGATCGTCGGGGATCCCGGGCGGGATGCGCGGGGACTCTCGGCGACGCGCATCGGCGAGGTCGTCGGCGGAAGCGCCGAGGTCAACGACGCCATCGGGTTCGACGATGGCTGGCACGGGGCCACGGTCGTCGCGCGTTCGGACGGAGCGATCGTCGGCTTGCTGCTGGTCCAGGGCGACGATGCGCGCATCGCGCCGTTGCCCTAGGGAATCGACTTCGCGTCCAGGCGTGCGCGATGCGGAGTCCGCACCGGGCGCAGATGAATCGCGTGTCCGTCAGTCGGACAGTTCGCCCCACGTCCGGCCCGACGTGGGTTCGGTCGTGGTGGGGAAGCCGCAGCCCGTCCAGCCCTCGACCTCGACGCCACCCATGCCGTCCGGTCGCCCGTTGAAGCCACCGTCCATGTTGACGAGCGCGGCGTAGCCGCTGGCCTCGAGCGCTTCGCAGGCACGCATCGAGCGCATGCCCGCCGCACAGCCGACGACCAGCTTGGCGTCGCCGGCGAAGTGGCGCTGCACGACGGCGAGGAAGTCCTGGTTGGGCTCCATGCCCATCGGACCGCGGAAGAAGATCGGCACGTTGTAGGCGCCGGCCACGTGGCTCGCGGTGAACTCCTCGGGGGTCCGGACGTCAAGGTAGGTCCAGCCGTCTTCGCTGTCGAGGCGCGCGCGGCTCTCGGTCGGTTGCAGGGTCTCGTAGGGCATGCTGCGCATTCTACGCGACACCGCGAGTTCGGGACGGCCCCCGGTCGTCATCTTCCGAAGCGATGGCTCGTCTTGCGCCAGCCGCGATCGGTGAAGCCGTGCAGCAGGCACTGGTCGTGTTCGTCCAGTTCCAGCCACAGGACACCGTCGACCCCGTTGGCCTCCTTGGCGAACCAGGACATGGCCGCCTTGCCCTCTTCCTGATCGACCGTGTAGCCGCCCATCCAGGCGAGTGCTTGCTCGGTCAGGGTCTTCGCGATGTCGTCCCGAACGGGATCGGTCGAGACCTCGAGGCAGAAGGCGTCCCGGCCGGAACGCGTCATGGACTCGGTCGCCGCTGCCAACATCTGCTTGGACGGCGTGGCCACAGGATCGGCCATGATCAGCACGGTGTTCACGCGGCGCGGGTGTTGGAACACCGATTCGGCGGTCGGGAAGTCCACGGAGTGCGCGACGTCCTGGGGCACGAAGGCGTCCTGTCCGTCCGCGATCTCGTACGCGTACGTCGTGCGACTCGAAGTCTGGGAACTGCCGCTCAACGTCATGGCGCCGACCCCGGCGACGCCGACGAGGAACAGGAAGGCGAACGCAGCCAGCCCCAACGCACCGATCGAACGGCGGCGCGTGCGGCGACGTTGTTGACGCGGACCTTCCGGGGCAGCATCGCGGTATCCGCTGCGGACGGCTGCGCGCGTGGCGGGGCCGATGCCCTCGGCGGGGACCTCGCCCTTGGCGACCTGGTCCATCGCATCCATGCTGGCGGCGCGCGAACGGGCCGACCAGGTGGGGAAGGGTTCGGGGTCGGGCTCGCGCGAAGCGAACGCCGCCTTGCCGATGCCGCCGGTCTCGGACGGCAACTGGGCGGGCAGCACGTCGAACGGATCCTTGGCGGCCAGCACGAACGCCAGGTCCTGGTTCATCGCGGCGGCGGACGGATAGCGCGAGGCCATGTCGCTCATCGATCGGCGGATGATCCACGACAACGACTGCGGGCAGTTCTTGGTGATGCGCGACAGGCTGCCGTGCGCGGGGAACGAACCCTCGACCATCGAGAACAGCACGGCACCCGCGCTGTAGAGGTCGAACTTGACGCCGTCGACCTCGTGCACCTTGACGCCCTGCAGGGCGAGTCGCACGAGTTCGGGGTCGCGGAAGTACTCGGTGCCGTGGGTGGTCAAGGTCATCGCGGACGACAACGGCGTGACCAGGCCCAGGTCGACGACCTGGACGCGTCCCTCGGACACGATCAGGTTGCTGGGCTTGATGTCCTTGTGCCACAACCCTTCGCGGTGGAAGCGGTCGAGCGTCGCGAGCAGGTCGGCGCCGTACGCGGTGACCTTGCGCAACGTGCCGGTGTCCAGACCGTCCGCGCCCGAACGCGTGTGCATGCGGGTCGTCACGATGTCGACCGTTTCGCCGGGGACGAACGGCATGACGTAGTGGAACTGTTGGGGCGACAGGTCGTGCTCGAGCACCAGACCCAAGCGACCCGCAGCTTCGAGGGCACGGCTCTCGCGCACGATCTGGGGCAAGGTCGAACCGAGGTCCAGGTCGAACGCCTTGATCACGACGCGCTCCGGCAACATGCGACCACGGCCGGCCAACAGACTGCGATGGGCGGCCGAGGGCTCGGCCAGGAACAGGCGTGCGCCGGAACCGCCGGGGGGCAGCGTGCCGGTGATCTTGTAGCCCTCGAAGCTGGGCTCGGCGCTCCTAGGAAGAGCATGCGCCTGCGGATCGCGCGAGACGAGTTCCGGCAGGCGTCGTTCGAGGCCGTCGGTGATCGCCGACAGGCCGAGCAGGCGTACGGGGTGGCCCAAGGCCAGGCGGTAGAGGGACAGGCCGACGCTGGTGCCCTCGTCCTCGAGGGCTTTGGCGTAGTGGCGTGCGGAGCTCGGTCGCCCGATCAGAAGGTTGCCCAGGGACAGGAGGCCGAGGACCACGAAGGTCAACACCCCGCCGACCGTGTGGAGCGAGTCGAGGCACATGCCCCGGACGAAGCGTCCGATGCGTCCGAAGAACCCTCCGATCAAGCGGAAGGTCCCGCCGACCACGATGCCGACACCCTGCAACACCTTGACGAGGAGCCAGATCCCAACGACCGGGACCACCACCATCAGGACGGCAGTGGCCACGAAGCTAAAGGCACCGAATCCGAAGGACATCATCGCAGGGTTCTCCAAGTGAGCAGAGCAGCAGGCATGGGGTCAGCTGGCGGTGCCTCCTGGGGCCGTGGCGGTCCTGCGCTTGGATGCGCGGTGGAAGACTTCCGCCACAGCGTCATCGAAGGCGCCGTCATCCCCTTGATTGGGAGAAGGGGCCAGGCCATTCCGCCGAACTTCGTCCCAGTCCTCATCATTGAAGGCGTAGCGGGCGAACACCTGGTACAGGTGCTCGCGCAGAGCATCGCGGACCTTGGTCAGGCGCCGGCTCACGGTGGCCTCGCTGGTGCCCAGGGACCGGGCGACGTCCTTGCCGGCCACGCTCTCGAGGATGCGCTGGCGGTAGATCTCGAAGTCCTGGAAGCCGACCTGGCGCTCGACAGCGCGCAGGGCCGATTCGACCTTGGCCTCGAAGACGGCCGCTTCGTAATCCCGGTCGGGTTCCAGTCCGCCTTCCGCGTCGGGCCCGGAGTCGTCCAGCGAGAGCGGCCGCACGCCCTCGCCACGTTTCTGGGCCATCCTGCGATCGATCTCGTCCCCCAGGGTGTACCGGGCGATCGTCAACAGCCAGGTCGAGAACCGCGCACCCTTGGAGGGGTCGTGGCGATCGATGGCGGTCGCGAGGGCCGTCAGGGTTTCCTGGGAGAGGTCCTGGACCGTTTCGGGTCCGATGCGGCCACGTCCCCAGCGGGCGAGTTGGGCCCTCAGAACGGGTCCGAACGTCTCCCACAGCTCGAACCAGGCCTTGGGGTCTCTGGCGCGCAGGCGTCCAACGAAGCGAGTGGTCAGGGGATCCAAATCGAGAAGCGCCCCTTGGGGGGGAAGGAGAAGTACGGGAACCGTAGGCATACGTAACACGTGGCCGGGCATTCAGGCGGCCCTAGAAATCGAGGGTAGGGCGGAATCCCGCCGTGGGGCTTCCCAATCAGGGGGTGAGCCGACGTTCGGACCCTTGGCCCACCCCCGGGTGGATCCAGGTCCTGGACCGGCCAGGCGCCGACTCACGGCGCGCCTTCATCGACTCTTCGAGAACTCAACCCCTCACGCCATGTTCAAGCTGATCAAAGGCCTTGCCAAGACGACTTTCATCACCGGTGCCGTCCTCGGTGCCGTAGCCGGCGGTGCCATTCTGATCGCCGGCCCCGCTCGCACCCACGCCGTCGCCGACCGCCTCCACACTCAAGTGCTCGACACGATCGACCGTCACGTCGACGAGCCCGCCATCATGCGCCACGAGCTGCGCAAGCTGGAGAAGGAGTATCCGAAGCGCATCCAGCAGGTGCGCAAGGACCTCGCTGAGCTCAATGAGCAGATGCGACAGCTCAACCAGGAACGCGCCATCTCGGATCGCGTCGTCGATCTGGCCGAGGACGATCTGGCTCTCTTCGAGTCCGGGATCGAAGCCGCCGGCCAGAACGTTCAGCGCAGCAACCTGCGTATGGCGTCGGTCGTGGTCGAGAACCGCGTCTACAGCTATGACCTGGCCGTCTCCAAGGTGCGCCAGCTCGAGCAGATCGTGATCGCGCACCGCAACCGCGCGGCGGATTCGGCCCATGACCTGACGTACCTGGACCAGCAGTCCAAGCGTTTCGAAGAGATGCTCGTTCAGCTCGAGACGGAACGGACCCAGTTTCAGGCGCAGCTCTTCCAGTTGGAGCGTCAGGTCGATTCGATCCAGCGCAACAACCGCTTGATCGATCTCCTGGAGCGTCGCCAGCGCACGCTCGACGAGTGCTCGGCGTTCGACGTCGGTTCCCTCGATCAACTCACCGGTCGCTTGAACCAGTTGCGTTCGACGCAAGAGGCTCAGCTGGACGTGCTCTGCGCCGAGCGTGAAGCTGTTGACTACGAGTCGATGGCACGCAGCCAGGTCGTCGAAGAAGCTGTCAGCTATCCGATTCGTGCTCAAGCGGCCATCGAAGGCGACGAGTATTGATCCCACGGGCGGGTTCGATGGGAACACCTTCGAACCCGCCGCATCCGGATCCCCGTACCCGGGGAGCCGGTCCGGAGTCCATCGCCTGGCAGAAGCGGTGGGGGGATCCGGACTGGAGCTCCGAACAAGAGGCCGCCGCACTCAGCCGAGCGCGGCGGCCTCGCTGTTTGCTGAACATGTGATTCGTTCATGAAATGTCGTGAGTGCCGCGTCTGTCACCTTCCTCCCGGTTGTGCACGACCCGCCATCGGCAGCGA
>TARA_R110002096_G_scaffold178009_1_pt1 | contig 51910 bp, 46 predicted proteins | sample TARA_R110002096 | Tara Oceans TARA_R110002096 (sample SAMEA4397295) | marine metagenome | biome: Polar Biome; feature: [DCM] deep chlorophyll maximum layer (ENVO:01000326); material: water (ENVO:00002006), including particulate matter (ENVO:01000060) such as... | depth 35 m
AGTATCACTGAAGGTATTTCTTGTTCCAAAATTTACTAAAGTTTGCACATCCTTTTCAATTCTGTCTGCTGAAATAGCTTCAATAATATCATATAATTGTTTGTCTTTTTGCGCATTTACAAAGCTTAAAGAAAGGAATAAGAGTAAAAGTGTTAGTTTTTTCATGTTAAGAATTTTTATCTAAAGTAAGAAAAATAAAAAACGCTTCAAAAGTAAATTTGAAGCGTTTTTAAAATTGAGTTAGTCACTCAGCTTTTGTTAGAAGCTATATTTATTTTCTTTAATTACTTTGCTAGCAATTATGTTTCTTAATTCAATAATATTTGGCATGTTAACGTATTTTAAATAACGTTTTAAGCCCATAAGCATCATACGTTGTTCATCGCCGGTTGAGAAAGAAATAATAGAGTGTTTACCTGCAGTTTCAATCACATCAATGGCATGGAATAAATTTAATTTCGCCATGGCTATTTCTTCTTTAACTTTATCTTCTCCATCTTTTTTAGCCATTTTTTCTGCTCTAAGAATTGCAGATTCTGCAATATAAATCTGAATTAAAATATCAGATGAAGCCAACATTAATTGTTGATGTTTTTCAATTTCTTCACCATATTTTTGTAAAGCAGCTCCAGCAACCATTAAAAATAATTTTTTAAGGTTTTTGACAATGCTTTTTTCTTCTGAAAATAATTCTGAAAAATCTGGCGTATCAAATGAAGGTATACCAGTTAATTCATTAGCTACAGCGGTTGCAGGTCCTAATAAATCGACATGACCTTTCATTGCTTTTTTAATTAGCATGCCAATACTTAACATACGATTAATCTCGTTTGTGCCTTCATAAATTCTAGCAATACGCGCATCTCTCCAAGCAGATTCTATTGGTGTTTCTTCAGAGAATCCCATACCACCAAAAATTTGAATGCCTTCATCCGTACAATGTTGTGTGTGCTCTGATACGGCTACTTTTAGAATGGAACATTCAATAGCATACTCTTCAACACCTTTTAATTCGGCTTCTTGATGCGTATCTTTTCCATTGTTTTGACGAATAGAAATTCTATCTTCAATATTTTTTGCAGCTCTATAACTTGCCGCTTCACCAACCCAACAGTTAGTTGCCATTTCAGCAATTTTTTGACGAATAGCACCAAAGCTAGAAATAGGTACTTTAAATTGAACACGCTCGTTAGCATATTTAACTGATTCTGTTATGGTACGACGTTGCGCATCTAAACAAGCAGCCGCTAATTTAATTCTTCCAACGTTTAAGGCATTCATGGCAATTTTGAAACCGTTTCCTCTTGTAGAAAGCATATTCTCCACAGGAACGACAGTTTCATTAAAAAACACCTGACGTGTAGAAGACGCACGAATACCTAATTTATGCTCTTCTTCGCCCATAGTAATGCCGTTAGGGTTCGCTCGATCATATTCTACTATAAAACCAGTAATGTTTTTATCATCTTCAATACGTGCAAAAACAATCATTAAACTACAGAAACCAGCATTAGAAATCCACATTTTCTGGCCAGTAATACTATATGTTTTTCCATCGGCAGATAAAACCGCTTTCGTTTTTCCAGAATTTGCATCACTACCAGCACTAGGCTCTGTTAAACAATAGGAGCCAAACCATTCGCCAGTTGCTAATTTTGGTACATATTTTTTCTTTTGTTCTTCATTTCCATATAATGTAATTGGCATGGTACCTATACCTGTGTGTGCTCCAAAAGCAGTACTAAAAGAGCCAGTAGCTCCAGAAATATAATCACAAACTAACATGGTAGACACGAAGCTCATTCCCAAACCGCCATATTCTTCTGGTACTGAAACTCCTAAAAAGCCCATTTCGCCTGCTTGTCTCATACAAGATTCAGTTAAAGCATAATCTTTAGCTTCAAAACGTGCTTTATTTGGCCATATTTCACGGTCAACAAATTCGGTAACAGCTTCTTTCATCATGCGCTGTTCCTCATTAAAATCTTCAGGTGTGAAAATATCTTCACATTTAGTCTCTTTTACAAGGAATTGACCACCTCTTAATAAATCTTTTTCCATAATAAGCCCCCTTTAACTCCCCCAAAGGGGGAGAATTGTTACGGGTGTGTTTTTAATTATACTTTATTTAAATTTCTTATTTTTTTATAATATTCCCTCCCTTTTGGGGAGGTTAGGTGGGGCTTTTTTAATTTAAAAACTCAAAAATACCACAAGCTCCTTGGCCAGTACCAACACACATGGTTACTGCTCCGTATTTTCCTTTCATATTTCGTTTACGCATCTCGTCAAATAGTTGAACTGAAAGTTTTGCACCAGTACATCCCAGTGGATGTCCCAATGCAATGGCTCCACCATTTACATTAATGATTTCTGGATTTAAGTTTAATTCTCTAATTACGGCTAACGATTGTGATGCAAAGGCTTCGTTTAATTCAATAAGATCTAAATCATCTTGTTTTAATCCTGTTTGTTTTAATGCTTTTGGAATAGCTTTGACAGGTCCAATTCCCATAATTCGTGGTTCAACACCTGCGGCTGCATAATTTACTAAACGAGCAATAGGTTCCAAATTTAATTCTTTAACCATAGCTTCACTCATAACCATAACAAATGCGGCACCATCACTCATTTGGGATGAATTACCGGCAGTTACACTTCCGCCTGCGGCAAAAACTGCTCTTAATTTGGCTAAAGCTTCTTTGCTAGTTCCAGCTCTAGGGCCTTCATCTTTAGTTACTGTATATTTTTTAGTCGCTTTTTTTCCGTTTGAATCAACATAAATTTGTTCTACATCAATCGGCACGATTTGATCTTGAAAACGATTTTCAGCTTGTGCTTTTAAAGCTTTCATATGCGAATTGTATGCAAACTCATCTTGGTCTTCACGCGACACTTTAAACTGATTTGCAACTGCCTCAGCAGTATTTCCCATACCCCAATAGTAGTCTTCATGTCCAGCTTTCACGGTTTCATAATTAAGTTCAGGTTTAAAACCTGTCATTGGTACAGCACTCATACTCTCAGAACCACCGGCAATAATACAATCGGCCATTCCTGCTTGAATTTTAGCTGTAGCAATACCAATAGTTTCTATACCCGAAGAGCAAAAACGATTTACAGTTACGCCTGGAACATCTATGCTATTCAAACCAATTAAGGATATGAAACGTGCCATATTTAATCCTTGCGAACCTTCTGGCATCGCATTACCCACTATAACATCATCAATTCTTGAGACATCAAGATTAGGTAATTCCTTCATCATGTATTGAATGGTTTCAGCACCTAATTCGTCTGCTCTTTTAAAACGGAACACACCTTTTGGTGCTTTGCCAACTGCAGTTCTGTATGCTTTTACTATGTATGCTTGTTTCATTTTCCTCTCCCTAGCCCTCTCCAAAGGAGAGGGAACTGTTATGGGTATATTTTAAGTTAAACTTTTAATTTTATCCTCTAATTATCCCTCCCCTTTGGGGAGGTTAGGTGAGGATTAATTTCTTAATGGCTTCCCAGTTTTCAACATGTGTTGGATGCGTTCTAAAGTTTTACGTTCTGTACATAAACTTAAGAATGCTTCACGCTCTAAATCCAATAAATATTGTTCGCTTACTAAAGTTGGTTCAGATAAATCGCCACCAGCCATAACGTAAGCTAGTTTGTTGGCAATTTTCATATCGTGTTCGCTTATATAATGACTGTCTTTCATAGCATCTGTACCCACCAAAAACATACCTAAAGCTTGCTTACCTAGAACTTTTACATCGGTACGTTTCACAGGTTGTGTATAGCCAGCGTCTGCCATTAGTTTTGCATGTGCTTTAGCAGTTGCTATTTGTCTGTCTTTATTAACAACAACGATATCTTTTCCTTTTTGAAGCACGCCCAAATCGAAAGCTTCATAAGCTGAAGTTGATACTTTTGCCATACCTACAGTTAGAAAATAGTCTTGTAAAACATTTAATTCTACATCACCTTTTCTAAAGGTATCTGATGCTCTTAAAGCCATTTCTTTTGAGCCAGCTCCTCCTGGAATTACACCAACGCCAAATTCAACTAAACCCATATAGGTTTCTGCTGCTGCAACCACTTTATCGGCGTGCATAGAAAGTTCACAAGCCCCACCAAGCGACATACCGTGAGGTGCAGATATTGTAGGAATTGATGAGTAACGCATACGCATCATCGTATCTTGAAAATACTTGATAGCGCCATTTAATTCATCATATTCTTGCTCAACAGCCATCATAAAAATCATACCTATATTGGCGCCAACCGAGAAGTTTGAACCTTGGTTACCTATGACTAAACCATCAAAATCTTTTTCGGCTATATCAATTGCTTTATTAATTCCTGCGAGAACATCACCACCAATGGTATTCATTTTAGATTGAAATTCGCAGTTTATTATACCATCGCCTAAATCTTCAATAACAACACCTGTATTTTTAAATACTTCGTTTGATTTTCTAATATTATCTAGAATAATGAAAGCATCTTGACCTGGAATTTTTTCTTGTGATTTTTTCGGGATATCATACGCATAAGTTGCTCCATTTTTAACAGTGTAAAACGATGAGCTTCCAGAGGCAAGCATGTTATTAACCCAAGCATTAGGTTCTAAACCTTCAGCTTTCATAAGTTCAATACCTTTTTCTACACCAATAGCATCCCATATTTGGAAAGGTCCATGTTCCCATCCAAAACCAGCTTTCATAGCATCGTCAATTTTATATAAATCGTCTGTTATTTCTGGTATTCTATTTGAAACATAAGCAAATAATGAAGCGAAACTTTTTCTGTAAAACTCACCTGCTTTATCTTTTCCGTTTACTAAAATTTTAAAACGGTCAACCACTTTATCAACGGTTTTAGTGCCTTCTAGAGTTGCAAATTTTGCTCGTTTTGCTGAGCGGTATTTTAAAGTATTTAAGTCTAAAGAAAGAATTTCTTTACTACCATCAGCAGATACATTTTTTTTATAAAAACCTTGTCCTGTCTTACTTCCTAACCATTTGTTTTCCATCATGGTATTGATGAAATCTGGAAGTTTAAATAACTCTAACTGTTCATCATTTTTACAATTATCTGCAATACCGTTGGCAACGTGAACGAGTGTGTCTAAACCAACTACATCTACAGTTCTGAAAGTTGCTGATTTTGGACGCCCAATTACAGGGCCAGTTAGTTTATCAACTTCTTCAATGGTTAAATTCATAGATTTTACCGTATGAAATAAGCTCATTATACTAAAAATACCAATTCTGTTTCCAATAAAAGCGGGTGTATCTTTTGCAATTACTGAAGTTTTTCCAAGAAATTGTTCTCCATAACCATTTAAAAATTCTAAAACAGAATCATCCGTTTTTGGTCCTGGAATAATTTCGAATAATTTTAAATACCTCGCAGGATTAAAGAAGTGCGTGCCGCAGAAGTGTTTCTGGAAATCGTCACTTCGTCCTTGGCTCATAAATTTTATAGGAATTCCAGAAGTGTTGCTTGTAATTAAAGTTCCTGGAGTTCTATGCTTTTCTAGTTTTTCAAAAACTTGTTGTTTTATGTCAAGCCTTTCCACAACAACTTCCATAATCCAATCAACATCTTTCACTTTAGCAATATCATCTTCTAAATTTCCAGTAGTAATTCTACTGGCAAATTGTTGATGATAAATAGGTGAAGGGTTTGATTTTAAAGACGCCGTAAGGGCATCATTTACCAGTCTGTTTCTAACAATTTTATCTTCTAAAGTAAGTCCTTTAGCTTTTTCTTTGTCATTAAGTTCTCTAGGTACAATATCGAGTAATAAAACATCAACACCTATGTTGGCAAAATGGCAAGCAATACCGCTTCCCATAATACCAGAACCAATAATAGCTACTTTTTTAATTCTACGTTTGCTCATTTTATTTTAAAATACTTTCGTTTTGATTGTATATCTTTTTATTTGAAACCATATCGCTTATAGTTTCTGCTACTTCATAAAAATGTTTTAGTTTTTCATCTGAAATATTATCCTTAATAACTTCATTAAATGTTAAAACCTTTTGTTTTGAATAGGCTCTTTTTTCACGTCCAAATTCAGTAAGTTTAATAATAACACCGCGTCCATCATCTGGATTTGGGTGCCGTTCTATCAACTCTCTTTTTTCCATAGTTTTTAATATTCTAGAAAGACTAGTTGCTTCCATTCCCATTTTAGGACCTAAAGCGGTTGATGGTGTTCCTTTTTCAGGATCTATACTTAAAAGGGTAAATCCAGTTGCCATGGTACTTTCAAACTTTGCAGCTTCTTCGTTATACATTTTTTGAACTGATAACCAGGTAGTTCTTAATAGATAATCTATAGTTTTTTCTTTCATATTAAGAGGTTGTTGTTGTCAAATATAGTAAAATTTATTATGCATGCATAATAAATTAATAAAAAAAATATTAAAATAGAACTAAAAAAAACACCTCTACAAAAGAGGTGTGAGTTTTATTAAATACATTTTTAATATTTATCCTATTTTTCCATTTACTAAACCTATTACTGCTCCAATAATAGCTGTCATAACAACAGATATTGCAACATCAAGTGCTGCTAAATTTAAAACGGCTTCAGGGTTCATTGCCATATTAAAGAAATTGAAAAATAAACCTACAAACAAGCCTATAGTTGCTCCAGCTTTTGTACCTGTAGCTAATGTTGAAATCTGAGCCCATTGTGTGTAAATGTAAGATACAAATAGTCCAAAAGTTATACAACCAAGAAATATGAATAACATGGTTTGAGAGCTTTCTTCGGGTTGTGGAAACACATCTATAAATAGTATCCCGTAAAATAACCACCCTAAAAGGAAGTCGACAATACCGCCGACAATACCTGCAATTAAGAAATTTTTTGTTTTCATCTTTATTAATTTTAATTGGTTTGTTACCAATAAAAATATAAAAAGAATATTAAATACTTGTATTTCAGAGGTTTATTTTGATTGCTTCGTTATTTGAAGAAGCCTTTTGCTTGATAATTCGTAAATTAAAACCTGTTAACTTCTGTAGATTTTTTCAATTAAATGAAGGTATTTTTCTTTTATAATCTTGCGTCTCATTTTCATTGTAGGGGTTAAATGTCCTGCATCAATAGACCAAATATCTGGAGTTATTTCGAACTTTTTTATTTGTTCCCATTTCCCAAAGTTGGTATTAGCTGCATCAATTTCTTCTTGAATTCGATCCAATAAAATAGGATTGGTAATAATATCTTCATTTGATTTGTAATCAATATTACGTCGTTTTGCCCATTCCTTAACAAATTCATAATTTAATTGAATTAAGGCTGCTGGCATTTTTTCGCCTTCGCCAATAACCAAAATTTGTTCTATAAAACGAGATTGTTTAAATTGATTTTCTAAAAGGGCAGGAGCTACATATTTACCACCAGAAGTTTTGAACATTTCCTTTTTACGATCGGTAATTTTCAAGAAACCTCCAGCATCTATTTCTCCAATATCGCCAGTGTGGAAGTAATCACCAGTCATTACTTCTGCCGTTTTTTTAGAATCTTTGTAATATCCCATCATAACATTAGGACCTTTGCAAAGAATTTCGCCATCTTCTGCAATTTTAATGTCTACGTTATCAATAATTTTACCAACAGTTCCAATTTTAAAACCTCCATTTCTCATATCGTTAACAGAAATTACAGGTGAGGTTTCAGTCAAACCATAACCTTCCATAATAGGTAATCCTGCAGCAGCAAAAACTCGAGTTAAGCGTACTTGTAATGCTGCACTGCCCGATACCATGAGTTCTAAATTACCACCTAAACCTTCTTGCCATTTGCTAAAAATAAGTTTTCTGGCAAGTTTTAGTTGCGTTTCATACCACCATCCATTTTTTCCATAGGGTTCAAATTTTAATCCTAAATTAACAGCCCAAAAGAAGAGCATTTTTTTGATGCCAGTTAGATCTGCACCTTTTGCTATAATTTTATCATATACCTTTTCATAAAGGCGAGGAACAGCAGTCATTACCGTAGGCTTAACCTCTTTAAGGTTATCGCCCATTTTTTCAATAGACTCAGCAAAATAGATTTCAACACCACAATATTGGTATAAGTATAAAATCATGCGCTCAAAAACATGACAAACTGGAAGAAAACTTAAAGCTTTAGATTGCCCTTTTCTAAATGGAACACGTTTTTCACAATCTATAACATTAGACACTATATTTTTATGGGATAACATAACACCTTTAGGTTTTCCTGTGGTGCCAGAGGTATAAATTAATGTAGCTAAATCTGATGGTTTTACAGCTTCTTTTCTAAGCTCAACGTCTTTTTGATTACTGTTGTCTTTTCCAAGTTCTAAAACATCTTTCCAATTGTTTTCTCCACTAATAGCATCAAAAGTATAAACATCTTTAAGTTTTGTGTTGGCTTTAATGACATTCAATTTTTCAAGAACATCATCATCTGATACGAAACAATAAATCGCTTCTGAATGATTTAGAATATATTCGTAATCTTCTGCACAAATAGTTGGATATATAGGCACATTTTGTGCGCCAATTTGTAAAATACCAATATCTGTAATATTCCATTCTGTTCTGTTGGTTGATGATATTACAGCAATTTTATCATTAGGTTTTACACCAAGACGCAACAAACCTCTACTAATGGCATTTACCTGACTTATATATTCTTTTGAAGAAATGGATTGCCATTCTCCATTATATTTTGTGGTGAATGCTTTATCTAAATTAAATTTTTCTAACTGATAATATGGAAATTCAAAAAGTCTTGTAATTTCTGTCATTAGTTTTTTTGAGGTTTCTAGTTTTGCAAATTAAGGAAATAAATAAGATTATCAAATAGAGCTAGAAAAATAAGTTTATAACAATTAAATGCTTATTTTTTTTTAGAATTTAATAAAGTAGAAAACTTTTAAATATTATCCTAAAATAATTAAGTGTGTATTAATTTTTAGTCTAAATTTATTGTGTTTTTAAACAAAAGACTTTATGAATAAATTATTAAGTTACTTAAAGCTAATTGTATTATTTAGTTTTATATCTGGTCAAGCACAGCTTGTTTCAACAAATACAGAGTTGAGCACTGCAATAAGCAATGCAAGTGCGGGTACAACAATTACTTTGGCTAATGGTGTTTGGACTAATGTTCAAATAAATATTCAAAAAACAGGAACATCATCCAATCCTATTACCATTAAAGCCCAAACCCCAGGAAGTGTTTTTTTTGAAGGGATTACTAATGTAAAAATGGGAGGAAGTTATATATATTTTGAAGGAGTTGTGTTCCAAAATGCTTCTGTTAGTATAAATCCTAGCACGCCTTTAATAGATTTTAGGTCTTCCAGCGATTGCAATAATTGTAAGGTTACAAATGTTAAGGTTGACGCTTTTAATCAAAGTGTAGCTAATCAAACAAGTATATTCAAATGGATTTTGTTAAGAGGTGCAAACAACGAGGTAAGCTATTGTTCATTCATAGGAAAACACGGCGTTGGTAGTATTATTAATGATAATAGAAGTTCGACGATGGCTAATTTTCATAAAATACACCATAATTACTTTGCTGATAGAACACCTCAGGGAACTTCTGTAGTTAATAATGATAACGACCAAGATGCTATTAGAATTGGAAGCAGTTCAACATCATTATCAGATTCGTTTACAGAAGTTTATGATAATTATTTTTATAATTTTGTTGGTGAAATTGAAGTGATTTCCAACAAAAGCGGGAGCAATAAATATTACAATAATACATTCGAAAATTATTCAGGAGCTTTAACTTTGAGACATGGCGATAACTGTGAGGTTTTTAATAATTTCTTTTTAGCAAATGGCCAGTCATTTAGCGGAGGTATTCGCATGATGGGCGAAAACCATAAAATTTACAATAATTATGTAGAAGGTACTAGAGCTAAATATCCTAATAATTCGAATACTAACGGTCTCGCCGGAATTAATATTCATAATGGAATATTAAATAGCGCACTAAGTGGATATTACCAAGTAAAAAATGCAACTATTGTGAATAATACCTTTGTAGATTGCGATTTAGGGATAAGAGTTGGGGCTACATTTAGTCCTGGTACTCAAAATCAGCCGCCTCAAGATGTAATAATTGGGAACAACATCATATATGAAAGCACCAATAGAGCTATACAAGTTACCACACAGCTTATTGGAGCGTCGTCTAAGTACGAGAATAATATAAAACAAAACGGTACTTTTGATTCTTTTGGGTCTGTAACCGCTACAGATAACATCAATGTTACCTCAGGGTTGTTAACGTCTGGAACTGACTTTTATAACATTGTAGCTGGAAGTGCAGCAATAGATTATAGCGTAGGAAGTTATGCGTTTTTGACAGAAGATATCATAGGCGGTATTAGGCCCGTTAATTTTGATGCAGGAGCTGAAGAGCTTAACGGAGGAGGAACTAGACGCCCTTATAAGCAATCTGATTTAGGTGTTACTGTTGGTTTTGGAGGAAGCCCTGCATTAAGTGTTAAAGAAACTCTTTATACACAAAACAGACTTAAAGTATTCCCAAATCCAACAAAAGGAGACTATTTAAATCTTTCTTTAGAGAATCAAAATATAGGTCGGGTTGAAATTATAGATATGTTGGGGAGAACTGTAATTAAAACTTTTATCGATTCTCCGAAAGGTGAAATTTATATCAATAATTTTACTGAAGGTACTTATTTCGTGAAGCTTCAAGGCTTTTCAAAAATGTTTATAAAAACTAAATAATTTAAATTTCACAGTATTAATTCTTTATATTTAAAATAAGTTGCAGTTGTTATTAAGATGAACAACTTTTTTATTTTAAATTATAATGCACAACGGATTTAGAATAGTATTTTTGTTTTTCTAAAACCAATTTATGGATTTTTCTGAAGTTAAACTCGTTGTTACCGATATGGACGGCACGTTACTAAACGCAAAAAGCGAAGTAAGTGAGCGTTTTTTTAATCAATTTAAAGAACTAAAAAAGCGAAATATTCATTTTGTTGCTGCAAGCGGAAGGCAATACCAAAGCATTTTACATAAATTAGATAGCATAAAAAATGATATCTCCATCATTGCCGAAAATGGTGGTTTATTGCAACACAATAACAAAACCAATATTCTTTTAAAACTAACTTCTGAAGATGTTCTAAAATCTATAGAAAAAATCCGTCAAATAGAAGATTGCTATATTGTGTTATGTGGAAGAAAAGCAGCCTATATTGAAACTAAAGATTCTCAATTCATTTCAAAGTTTAGCGAATATTATCCGGCTTATAAAGTAGTAGATGACCTTACAAAAGTAACAGCTGATAATTTTTTAAAAATAGCAGTTTACCATTTTGAATCATCAGAAACTAAAGTGTTTCCTCACATTCCTGAAATCATAAACGAGTTTCAAGTTACCGTTTCGGGTCAAAATTGGCTTGATATTTCTCATAAAAATGCCAATAAAGGTTACGCTTTAAATATGCTCCAAAAACAATTAGGAATTGAAAAGAAAGAAACTATGGTTTTTGGCGACTACAACAACGATTTACAAATGCTAGAATTGGCACATTTTAGTTACGCCATGCAAAACGCACACCCAAACGTAAAAAAAATTGCTAATTTTGAAACTAAAAGCAACAGTGAACAAGGTGTTGAGTTGGTTTTAGAAGCGTTGATAAATAGTAAAAGCGTTTAAATTGCACTAATTGAATATGGTTTTTATACCATTAATTTTAAATTTATGTTGAAAAAGATTTTTATTATTTTTAGTTTTTTTTTAGTTCCGTTTTTTTTATCAGCTCAAATGTACGACCCTGTAAAATGGTCAACATCAGTTGAAAAGCTTTCTGATACTGAATACAAACTTATTTCTACTGCTACAATTGAAACCAAATCACATTTGTATTCACAAAATGTAGACGATGGCGGTCCAATTCCAACAACCTTTGTTTACACTAATAAAGGCGAATCTTTTAATCTGATTGGAAAAACTACTGAAGACATTGGGATTACTGTAGACGATCCAGTTTTCGATATGCGCATAAAATACTTTGAAAACAAAGCCGTTTTCGAACAAAAAATAACCCTTTTAAAAGATGTAGAAACTATAAAAGGAACGGTAGAATTTATGGCTTGTGATGATGAAAAATGCTCGCCACCAACTACTGAAGATTTAGTTTTTATTTTAAACGAAACACCTCAAAAGCCAGAAAATAAAAATCAAATATATAGCCCTATAAAATGGTCTAAATCTGTTGAAAAAATATCTGATAATCAGTACGACTTAGTTATCATAGCAGCTATTGAAAAAGATTGGCATTTATACTCTCAATATACTGCTGAAGGTGGTTCGCTACCCATTATTATTTCAAAAAAAGATGACAATAATGACTTTGAACTTAAAGGAAAAGCAACTGAAAGTGATACGCTTCAAAAATACAACGATACTTTTGAGGTAACCGAATCTTTTTTTGTAGATAAAGCCATTTTAAAACAACGTATCGTTTTAAAAAATGATAATATAAATGTTGTTAATATTAATTTATCTGCTCAGGTTTGTAAAACACTTTGCCTACAAGTTAATGAAGATTTTTCTTTTTCGTTAAATGGCGAAACCACAAACGATAATGCGATTTTAAGTAGTATTGATAATGATGTTGTTAATATTCAACTTTACGGCATCTCTTCAAGCGCTATTATAAAGCCAAATACAAACTGTAGTAATCAAATGGTCACTTCTGTTTCAAGTGAAAGAGATTCAACTAAATCATTATGGAGCATTTTCGGTTTGGGCTTTTTAGGAGGCTTATTAGCTTTATTAACACCTTGTGTTTTTCCAATGATACCTTTAACAGTTAGTTTCTTTACTAAAAAAGGAGATAATAAAAGCTCAGGAATTTCAAAAGCATTGCTTTATGGCTTCTTTATTTTTGCAGTTTATATATTATTAAGTGTTCCCTTTCATTTATTAGACTCGGTAAATCCAGATATTTTAAATGAAATATCAACCAATGTATGGCTTAATGTAATCTTCTTTATCATTTTCCTATTTTTTGCATTCTCGTTTTTTGGTTATTACGAATTAACACTGCCTTCAAGCTGGACAAATAAAACGACTCAAGGCGAAAATGCTGGTGGACTTATTGGTATTTTCTTTATGGCTTTAACTTTAGCTATTGTATCCTTTTCTTGTACAGGACCCATTTTAGGTTCTTTACTGGCAGGCTCATTAACTGCCGATGGTGGTGCATGGCAACTTACAGCAGGTATGGCAGGATTTGGAGTGTCTTTAGGCTTACCGTTTGCGCTTTTTGCTATGTTTCCTAATTTATTAAATGCCTTACCAAAATCTGGCGGATGGTTAAACACAACCAAAGTAGTTTTAGGCTTTTTAGAATTGGCTTTAGCTTTTAAATTTTTATCAAATGCCGATTTAGTAGACCATTGGAATATCCTTAAAATTGAACCTTTCTTAATTATTTGGATTATTATTTTTGGCGGTTTAGCACTTTATTTGTTCGGAAAAATAAAATTTCCACATGATTCACCTATTAAAAAATTATCATTCTCCAGATGGTCATTTGCTATTTTAGTTGGCGCTTTTACCATCTATTTAGCATCCGGATTTAGAGTAAATAAAGAAACTGAAACATTTACTTCGCTAACTCTTTTAAGTGGTTTAGCACCTCCTGTAGGTTATAGTTTTTTATATCCAAAAGAATGTCCAAACAATTTAGAATGTTTTAAAGATTTAAAGTCTGGGATAGCGTATGCGAAAAAAGTAAATAAACCCATTATGCTCGATTTTACGGGTTATGCCTGTGTGAATTGTAGAAAAATGGAAGAACATGTTTGGTCTTCACCTAAAATTGATGGCTTGATAAGAAACGATTATGTTCTAATTTCGCTTTATGTAGACGACAAAAAAGCACTTCCGGAAAATGAACAAATTGAAGTTAATCGAATTAATGGCGGCACCAGAAAATTAATTAATTACGGACATAAATGGGCCAATTTTCAAACACAGTTTTTTCAAACCAACTCGCAGCCTTATTATGTTTTAATGGACTCTGAAGGTAAACAAATATTAAATGAACCTGTTGGATATACGCCTAACGAAGAAGATTATGCTCAGTTTTTAGAATGTGGGTTGGAGGTTTTCAATAAAAAGAAACAACAATCTATATTCCAAAATTAAATAAAAAAGCTTTCCAATTTTTTTAAAAAAGGAAAGCTTTTATGAAATTTATTACTCTAAAAAATTACAAAGCTATTTTCTAACTGTTTTTATTAAAGCTATTGCATTTTTTACATCTTGCTGTAATTTTGAATAATCTTTATTTGCTATAATATCTTTTGATATTAATTGAGAGCCCATTCCAACACACGTTACACCAGCATCAAACCAGCATTTTAAATTTTCCTCTGTTGGAGAAACACCGCCTGTAGGCATAATACTTGTCCAAGGTTGTGGACCTTTAATCCCTTTTACAAATTTTGGCCCGTATAAATCACCAGGAAATAATTTTACTATTTCACATCCTAGCTCTTCAGCTCTTGCAATTTCAGTTAAACTACCGCAACCTGGAGACCATAATACTTTTCTCCGGTTACATGCAATGGCGATATCTTCTCTTAAAACTGGTGTAACAATAAAGTTTGCACCTAAAGCCATATATAAAGATGCAGCAGCACCATCGGTTACAGAACCAACACCCATAATCATTCCGGGCAATTCTTTGATCGCATATTTTGTTAATTCGCCAAAAACTTCGTGAGCGAAATCACCACGTGCAGTAAATTCCATTAAACGCGCACCACCATCGTAACATGCTTTTAATACGTTTTTACTTAATTCTATATCATTATGAAAAAATAAAGGAATCATTCCTGTGTCTTTCATCGCTTGCGCTACTTCTAATCTTGAAAATTGTGCCATGTTATTTGAGTCGGAAGCCCGAAGTTGGAAGTCCGAAGTTTTAAATTATTAATTTAATAGAAGAGTGAAACTCAACTTCAAGCTTCAAACTTCTATCTTCTATTTTTTTATCTTGCTACTCGTCCTGAAGCATCACCTCCCATAAGTTTTGCAACTTCATCAACGGTTACCAAGTTAGCATCACCTTTAATAGTGTGTTTTAAACAAGATGCAGCAACTGCAAAATCTAAAGCATTTTGATCGTTATCTGGGTAGGTTAATAATCCGTAGATTAATCCACCCATAAATGAATCGCCACCACCAACACGATCAACAATATCGGTAATTTGATATTGACGTGTTTGAAGCATTTGCTTACCATCATATAAAACACCAGCCCAAGTATTATGAGATGCAGATATTGAACCTCTTAGAGTTGTAATTACTTTTTTAGCTCTTGGGAATTTTTTCATCATCTGCTGACAAACTGATAAGAAAGCTTCTGCTTTAACATCGTGTCCATGTGTTTGAACTGCAGCACCCGCAGGCTTAATACCAAAGTGCATTTCTGCATCTTCTTCATTTCCAAGAATAACATCACAGTATGACGTTAATTCAGTCATTATAGTTTCACGGTCTCCATCATATTTCCATAATTTAGCACGGTAATTTAAATCTGTAGATATAGTTACGCCCAATCTGCTAGCAGCTTTTACAGCCTCTAAACAAACATCTGCCGAACTTTGAGAAATTGCTGGTGTAATTCCTGTCCAGTGAAACCACTCTACACCTTTAAATACGGCATCCCAATTAATCATACCTGATTGAATAGTTGACATTGAAGAATAGGCTCTGTCATAAACTACTTTACTTCCTCTAGATACCGCTCCAGTTTCTAAGAAATAAATCCCTAAACGCTCGCCACCCCAAACAATTTTATCAACTCCAACACCTCTTTTGCGCATTTCCATCATGGCACATTCGCCAATATCATTTTTTGGTAAACGGGTTACAAAATCAGTAGAAATACCATAATTTGCTAATGATACCGCTACGTTTGATTCTCCACCACCATAAACAACATCAAAACTGTTTGCTTGTGAAAATCTTAAAAAACCTTCAGGAGCTAATCTTAACATGATTTCTCCAAATGTTACTACTCTACTCATTTTAATGGGTCTTATTTTGTTAATTTAATTTTTGCTTAAACGTTTAAGCAAGTTTTTTAAAAAATAACCAAAACCAGTAAATTCAAACTTAGGTTTTGATTGGATTAACTAAAACAGTATATTTGTTTAAACGTTTAAGCAAATATATAAAAAATTTGAATAAAAAAAAGAAAACAACTATAAAAGATATTGCTAACGTATTAAATATCTCTGCTGCGGCTGTTTCAAAAGCACTTCACGATGACTCTCGAATTAGTGAAAAAACTAAAAAAGCTGTAAGGCAAGTTGCAGAAAATTTAAATTATCAACCAAACCATCTGGCAAGTGCCCTAAGAAAAGGAAAAAGTAATTTAGTTGGGGTTATTGTTCCGAGAACAAATAGCAACTTTTTTTCTTCGGTAATTGAAAATATGGAAGCTATTTTAAATAAGGAAGGTTATAATATAATTATAACCCAATCTAACGAATCCTATAAAAAGGAATGTGCTAATATTGATACTTTATTATTTACCCAAGTTGATGGTATAATAGCATCTATGGCAAACGAAACTGTAGATTTATCATATTATGAAAAAATAAAATCTAAAGGTATACCCTTAATTTTATTCGATCGTGGTGAAAATGATTTGAATGTAGATTATATAGGTATTAATGATTATGATAGCAGCCATATGATTGTAGAACATCTTGTAAAACAAGGTTGTAAACGTATTGCACATATTGGAGGCTATAAAAGAACACGTATTTTTAATAACAGGATAAGAGGCTACATTGATGCTTTAAAAAAACATAATTTGCCTTTAGATAATGAACTTCTTATTGAAAGTAGCTTAACTATTGAAGATGGAAGAGAAAAAATGAATCAGCTATTGAAACTTAAAAACAGACCAGATGCTGTTTATGTGGCAAGTGATTACGCAGCTTTAGGCGCTTTACAGATTTTGGAAGAAAACAATATTTCTATCCCTCATGATATTCGATTAGTTGGATTTGGGAACGAACCTTTTACTTCTTTGGTTACACCTTCAATATCAAGTATAAACCAACATAGCGAGGCTATTGGTAGATTAGCAGCAGAAACTTTTTTAAAACGTGTTCAATCCGAAAATTTAAAGCAAACTTTAAATAAACAAATTTTAGATGCTGAATTGATAGTAAGAGATTCTTCCATGTGAAAAGTTTAAAGTTAACCCGTTTTGCATTTTAAGAATACAAGTTTTAAGGTTGTTAATATGTCTATCAAATAGAAATTTAATCATGTACTGAATGGTTTTCAATGTTTTTATCATGTATTAGTTATTTTTTAGACATTTTTATTACAATTATCTTAAAATTTAAGATTGTAGATAAGGTATTTTTGTAAATTGCATGGATGCAAACCAACTAATGCATAAATTTTATGGTTACTTTAAAACAATTGGCTAAAGAGTTAAATGTTTCTATATCTACAGTTTCTAAAGCTTTAAATAATAGTGAGGAAATTGGTGAGGAAACGGCTAAACGCGTAAAAGAACTTGCCGAATTGTATAACTACAAACCTAATAAAGTAGCATTAAGTTTAAAGCAAAATAAAACGAAAACTATAGGTGTAATAATACCTGATATTCTCAATCATTTTCTAGCAAAGGTGCTTTTTGGAATAGAGCGAGAAGCTGCACTTCACGGGTATAATATTATTACTTGTATTTCAAACGAATCTTTAGAGAAAGAAAAAGAAAGTTTGCAATTATTGGCAAACGGCAGTGTTGATGGTTTTATTCTATCGGTTGCCAAAGAAACTCAAATAAAGAATGAAGTAGAGCATTTTAAAAAAACAATTAATGGCGGTTTGCCCATAGTTATGTTTGATAGAGTAGCACACGATGTTATGTGCGATAAAGTTATAGTTGATGATTTTGATGCCACTTACAATGCGACTTTGAGTTTAATAAAGGAGAATAGAAAAAAAATAGTTTTTATAAGCAACATAGAAGCGCTAAGTGTAGGTAAACTGAGAGAACGGGGCTATATTAAAGCTATTTTAGAACATACTAGTTATGAGCCTTTAGTTTTAAAAATGAATAGAAATAAGGATTTGCAACAAAAAATAAAACCTTTTTTTAAAAAGAACTCCAATATTGATGGTGTGGTTTCAGCTGATAGTTCATCAGCAATTATATCTATAAATATAGCTATTAAGTTGGGTTTAAATGTGCCAAAAGATATTTCGGTAATTGGTTTTGGAAGTAAATCGGTCTCAAACCTTTCGGTACCAAGATTAACAACTATTAGGCAGCATGCTAAAGTTATTGGCGCTAATGCAGCACAATTACTTATAAAAAGAATGGAAAACACATCAGAAAAAGATGTGAAAACTAAAATAGTAAAGACTAGTTTTGTTAAAAGTAAGTCTACATTATAATAGTTTTTAACAGGTTATCAACATTTATATTGCAAATTAATGTATTTAATCGTTAAAAATATACATTTCATCGAATTATCATGAATAATAACTTTCTTTATCCTATTTTAGCCACTCTTAAAGTGCGCCCCAATAATATGCCCTTAGCAATTTAAGATACATTAATCCATTAAATTTGACTTTATAAGTCGCAATCCCTCGCAAATTTTAAAAAAATCTGTACGCAATCATGTGTTCGATTTTTAAGTTAATTATCCATTTTTCCCTCATCAAAGATTTTGTTTTTCAAAGTCTTCGATCTGTATTTAATTATTAAACAAAGTGAAAAATAAATTAACCTTAAATCGAATAATAATGAAAGCCCTAAAAATTACCTTAATTTTAGCATTACTTTTAACAGCATTTACTTCTTGTACAAAACAAGATTTAAATGAAGATGATGTATTAAATAATCCAGAAACGGAAGAAGTATATTATACTGGAGGTGCAGTAAGAGAATAAAATATTTTATTATATATTAAAGTAGCTCCTTCGCATAAAATAATTTGTAAAGGAGCTTTTTAATTTATATAAATGAAAAATTATAAATACATTTGATTAATTAGCTAATTAATTTATCAAATTGAGGAATAATCTTATTTATACAATATTATTGTCTTGCTTTATCAATTATGGCCAATCTCAAATAGATTTAGCTAAAGTTGACTCAATTCATAAAAATATTTACAATTTTAAAATTGTCGATTCTATTAAATTAGCAGTTGCATATTATAGTTTAGGAGAAGAGTATAGACATAATTTTCTAACAGATAGTGCCTACTATTATTATTATAAGGCAGAAAAAATAACAAGAAACCTCAACAAGAAACTTCTTTTAGCTAAAACATTATATGGTATCAGTGCTATTCAATCTGAGGAAAAAGATTATACTGGGGCAGATGTTACTTCATTTGAAGCTATTGCACTTCTTGAAAATTTTGAAAATAACCCAGAAGCTGATAAATATAAATCTTATGTTTACAATAGTTTAGGGATTGGTTTTGGTGAACTTCAGAGATTTGATGAGTCTATAAAGTATCATAAAAAGTCATTGCAATTAAGAAGGAAATTAAAAAACAAAAATAGCATTGACAACTCTCTAAATAATATAGGTCTGCTATATAAAAATTTTGAGCAATTTGATTTGGCTTTGAATTACTTCAATCAGATTTTAGATAATAGAAATTTAATTAATGAACGGCCAGATTTTTATGCCTTAGTTGTAGATAATTACGCAAACACACTATATGAATTAGGAGATCATAAGGAACTTCCAGAATTATATATAAAAGCTTTAAAAGTTATTGATAGTATCAGTTTAGATGGTTACAATTCAATTATAATAAACCAACATCTTGCTGAATATTATCATGATAAAAATCAAAAAGATTCTGCTTTGTTTTATGCTTATAAAGCTAAAGATATTTCAGAACAATACTATAATGATGATTTATTAAAATCACTTAAACTACTTTCTGAAATAGAAGAAGGAGAAGCATCTGCCAAATTTTTGAAGGATTATATAAAGTTAAGTGATAGTTTACTTAAAGTTGAAAGAACAACTCGTGATAAGTATGCTAGAATCCGCTTCGAAACAAACCAAATTGAACAAGAAAATGTTGAAATAGCCAGAGAGCGTATGTGGTTGTTTATTATTTCTATTGTAATAGCTATAGCCTCATTGTTATTATACATAGTTATTAATCAAAGAAATAAGAATAAAGAACTAAAGTTTATTCAGCAACAACAAGAAAACAACGAAGAAATATATAACCTCATGCTTTCGAAAAACGAAAGTATTGAGGAGGCAAGAACCATAGAGAAACAACGTATATCAGGTGAATTACACGATGGTGTTTTGGGGCGTTTATTTGGAACTCGGTTAAGTTTAGATAGTTTAAATATGAGTAACACCGACGAAGCTATTAAAACCAGAGGTCAATATATAGCTGATTTAAAGGCTATTGAAGAAGATATTAGAAAAGTATCACATGAATTAAATACCGATTTTGTTTCTGGTTCTGGTTTTATTGATATTATTAAAACCTTAGTAGAAACACAAACAAAAGTTTATGGGCTTGAATATAATTTGGATTATCAAGATGTTATAGACTGGGAATCAGTATCTAATAAAACAAAAATTCATATCTATAGAATTATTCAAGAAAACCTTCATAATATCTATAAACATGCAAATGCCACTAGGGTAAATATTAATTTTAAATTGAATAACGATAAAATTTGTTTAACTTTAAGCGACGACGGTTCTGGTTTTAACGTAGATAAAGTGAAGTCTGGTATAGGTCTGAAGAATATGAACTCCAGAATTAATGAAATTAACGGAAAAATTTATATCACGTCAACATTCGATGTAGGTACAACAGTAATTATCAAAATACCAATTACCCAAAATTAAATGTATGATCCAAAAAATTAAAATATTAATGATTGATGATCATCCCATGATTATTGAGGGGTATCAAAACACATTACTTTTTACAAAAAAAGAAACTCAAGAGTTAGAAATAGACGTTGCTAATAATTGTGACGAAGCTATTGCTTGTATGGATAAGTCAATTGAAAAAGGAATACCCTATAATGTATTGTTTGTAGATATTAGTTTACCACCTTCAACCGACGGATTAATGAGTTCAGGTGAAGATTTAGCTGAATACGCACGAAATGTTTTGCCAAATGCGAAAATTATAATATTAACCATGTTTAATGAGTCTTTCAGAATTCATAATATTATAAAAACAATTGACCCAGAAGGCTTTTTAATTAAAAGCGATTTAACATCTGTTGAGCTTGCAAGTGCTTTTCAAACTGTATTAAATAATCCGCCCTTTTATAGTGGTACTGTAAACAAATATATACGTAAAACAATGAGTAGCGACATTGTAATTGACGAAAAAAACAGAAAAATACTTCACTTACTTTCACAAGGTGTAAAAACTAAAAATCTCGATTCTCATTTAGATATTTCTTTAAGCGCTATTGAGAAAAGAAAAAAGCAACTAAAAGATCTTTTTAACGTACATGACGGAGAAGATGAAACCCTTTTAAAAGAAGCAAAGAAAAAAGGATTTGTATAAGTTTGAGCTTACTTTTGACTCACATACAATAGAATATAATTTTTTTTTGCATTTTTTGCCCGCTCTGAAGTCCTATTATAGTTGAGGTTTATGATTTACCCGTAAAAGTGTTACGGTTTTACCACAGTTTGAAGACAAAAGTTCTATTTATATTTGTAACATCAACACTTCAAAAAATTAATTAATCCCTCAATTTTTTTGTTGATAATAGCAATTTACATAAACCCTAAGGATGTGAGAGACCCTTAGGGTTTCTTCTTTTATTAAAATCTAAAAATGATACTACCGTATTCAATAAGTAGCCCTATAAAAAGGCCAAAATAAATTATAGCTACCACAAATTTTATAAAAGTAGATGTTAAAAAACCAATAAATGAACCGAAAGCAGCCCTAGTTGCTGTTTTAGAATCGTTCTTATTTATAAGTTCTCCTATTAGTGCACCAACAAAAGGACCAATAATAATACCTCCAGGAATAGGAGCGAGTAAGCCAACTATAAGTCCAATTGTAGTTCCTATCATACCGTATCTCGTTCCTCCAAAACGTTTTGTGCCAATGGCTGGAATAATATAATCTAAAACCCAAATGAATATAGCAATTAGTAATGTTATAATTAAAAATGACTTATTAATTGGGATAGCATCTGTAAAATGAGCTATTAGTAAACCTAACCAACTTGTTAATGGCCCAGGTATAATAGGTAGAACACTTCCAATAATACCTAAAATTATAAATAAGGCGGCAATAATAATTAAAATAATATCCATAAATGTGTTTAAATTTTATAACGATATGACGAAAAACTATGCCAAATGTTACATTTTAAACTAAAAAATTAGTTCAAACTAATTTTTTAGTTATATTTGTTTAACTAAACATTTAGTTGAATAAATAATGCGCTTATAAAATGAAACAACTTACTAAAGCAGAAGAGGATATTATGCAAATACTTTGGCAACTTAAAAAGGCCAATGTTAAAGCCATTGTAGAGCAGTTCCCCGAACCAAAACCAGCTTATAATACAGTATCGACCATTGTTAGGATTTTAGAAAGCAAGGGATTTGTTAATTATGAAAAGGAAGGTAAAGGTCATTTATATTTTCCTTTAGTTCAGCAAAATGAGTATAGTAATCAATCTATAAATAAATTGGTAGACAATTACTTTCAAGGGTCTTTTAAAAGTATGGTGTCTTTTTTTGTAAAGAAGAACGATATCAGTTTGAAAGAGCTGGAATCGGTTTTAAAAGATATTAATAAAAAGGAATAGTTATGGCAAATTATATCATACAAACAGTCGCTTTTCAAGTTTTCTTTTTATTAATTTATGATGTATTTTTAAAAAAAGAAACCTTTTTTAATTGGAATAGGCTTTATCTTTTAGCTACAGCTTTATTGTCAGTCATTTTACCATTTATAAAAATTGAAAGTTTTAAAGAAGTTGTTCCTCAGCAATATATAATAGCACTTCCAGAAATTGTTTTAGGACAAACGGCATCGCCTACAAATACATCAGTTTTATTAAATGCCATAGCTATAGAAAACGGTAATGGATTTTCATTTTTAGAACTTATATTTTATATAGGAACTATTGTTGCAGCTCTGTTTTTCATATTCAAACTTTTGAAGCTTTTAGTTTTAATTATTAAAAACCCTAAAACATATATTGGCAAATTAACATTGGTAAAACTTATAAATAGTAATGCTGCATTTTCATTTTTTCAATATGTATTCTTGGGAGAATTTCTCAACAAAGAAGAAAAAGAGGCTATTTTAAAGCACGAACTTATTCATGTAAAGCAGAGGCACACTTTAGATTTATTATTTTTTGAAGTGTTTCGTATTCTCTTTTGGTTTAACCCTTTGGTGTATATGTATCAAAATAGAATAACCACACTTCATGAATTTATTGCAGATGCAGAAGCTGTAAAACAAGACAATAAATCAAACTATTATCAAAACTTATTAGCTCAGATTTTCGAGACTAAGAAAATATCATTCATCAATCCATTTTTTAAAGAATCATTAATCAAAAAACGAATCGTTATGTTACAAAAATCAAAATCAAAACAAATTCATTTATTTAAGTATGTATTACTAATTCCTATGTTATTTGGCATGTTAGTTTATTCATCTTGTATTGAAAATACAGATGTTAAAGACTCCAGTTATAACATTGATAAAGAAGTATTAAAAGAAACACCTTTAATAAAAAAAATTAAAGATGTAAAACATCAAATTGAAATTCAAGGGAATTTAAGTGATAACGAAGAAAAAGGTCTGATTCTATTATTGAATATTGTAAAAGGAGAAGCTTTTAATCAAGAATTGGTTAATGAAGTTCATAATTATACCTCCCAAACGTCAAAATCTGAATTAACTGAAATGATATCTGAGGTTTTTGAGCAGATTCAAATTCAGGGTAATTTAAATGAAGAGGAAGACAAGGAATTAAAAAAGTTACTTGTTTTAACTAATGATGATGCATTTGATGATCCATATTTTGCTGATATAATTAAGTTTGTCGATATCCCATTTGGTGTAATAGAACAACCACCGGTTTTTCCAGGTTGTGAAGATTTATCAAATGACGAACAAAGAGATTGTATGGCTAAAAATATATCAAATCATGTTAATAGTAACTTTAATATTAAATTAGCTGATAGTTTGAAATTAACTGGAAGACAGAGAATAAACGTCATTTTTAAAATTGATACCGAAGGTAATATTGTTGATGTACGTTCAAGAGCGCCTCACCCAGGTTTAGAGGAAGAAGCCATTAGAGTTATTAAAACGTTACCGAAAATGATTCCAGGAGAGCATAAAGGAAAAAAAGTTAATGTGCCTTATTCGTTGCCTATCATTTTTCAAGTAGCAGAAGATGATAATAATAAAAAAGTAGAAAATTTAGAACAAGATATTTTATTAGATATTCCTTTTGCAGTTGTAGAACAACCACCAGTATTTCCTGGCTGTAAGGATTTATCAGTAAAAGAACAAAAAGATTGTTTTTCAATGAGTATTACGGAATTTGTAAATAAGAACTTTAAAACCAAATTAGCTAACGAATTAAAATTGACAGGAAGACAACGAATTAATGTCATTTTCAAAATTGACACAAATGGAAATGTAGAATATGTTAAAGCAAGAGCACCACATCCAGGTTTAGAGGAAGAAGCCATTAGAGTTATTAAAACGTTACCGAAAATGATTCCAGGAGAGCATAAAGGGAAAAAAGTAAATGTGCCATATAGCTTACCAATAATTTTTCAAGTAGCTGAAAAAAAAGTGAATGATTAGATTTTTAATACTATTTTTATTGATACTATTTAAAACCGAAGCGCAAACTTCGGTTTTAAACATAGCTGATAGTTTGTACGCTAACGGCAATTATTCTAAAGCTATTGCTCAATATCAACTATACAAAAATCAACCTGAAGTATTTAGTAAAATTGCTAGAGCATTTATGGCTATTGGTAATTATGACGAAGCCTTAAAAAACTACGAAGCAAGTATTAATGCTCAACCTGATGATGCCCTAATAAAGTACGAATATGCTAAACTACTTGCGAGTACAAAGAAATATGAGGTAGCACTTAAAAATTTTAAATATTTGATTGATGTAGATGATAAGAATCCTAACTACCATTACGAATTAGGTATGGTTTTAGAAAAACTAAATGATTCTACTGCAATAAATCAGTTTCAATCAGCCTATGATTTAGATGACACCCATCAAAAAGCCATTTATAAAATAGCCAAATACAATCTTCAAAAGCGTAAGCACGAAATAGTAGATAAATATGTAGATAAAGGTTTAGAAACCTATGCAAATAACCTGGAGCTAATCAGCTTAAAAGCTCAAAACCAGTATTGGAAACAAGATTATAGAGAAGCTATAAAATGGTTTGAAAAACTTATTGAGATGGGTGAATCATCTGAGTTTGTTTATGAAAAACTAAGTTTAAGTTACGGGAAGCATTATAATTATGAAAAGGCTTTAGAAAACAGATTAAAAGCATTTAAATTTAATCCTAATGATGCTACAGCAATATATGTCATTGGGACTTATTATTTAGAATTAAATGATTTTGAAAAAGCTGAAGAATATATATCTAAAGCTTTATTGTTTTTAGATAAACCACTACATGCTGAATATGGGAAGTTAGCAACAGTTTTAAATCATCAAAAAAAGTACTCTGAAGCTATTGCAGCATTAAAAACTGCTATTGAAGAAGACCCTACTAATGAATATTCTCATTTTCATTTGGCAATAACCCTTGAAACATATTATGCAGATTATGATGCAAAAATTAAAGTTTATGAAGATTTTAAGGTAAAGTTTCCAAATAGTAAAATGAATCAGTTTGCAGATGCCAAAATATCAAAAATAAAAAAGGAAAAATTCTTAAAAACGGATTAAAAACCAAAAAAATCGTACTTTTCGGGCTTTAGTTCTACTTATGAAGCAAATTTGCGTTTTTATATTAGTTTTAATGCTTGCGTCTTGCGAGTATTTTAATGTAAAAAAAACATCTTCTGAAGCCATTTTAGAAGAAGAACTACAAACTTTTAATTGGAATGATGTTGATGAATACCCAACATTTTCTATTTGTGATTCTTTAACAACCAAGCAAGAAAAAAAGCAATGTTTTGGTACGCATTTAACAAACAAAATATTAAATTTTTTACAAGGTGAAAACATTACTATTACTCAAGATGTAAATGATACCATAACCCTTAAGTTTCAAGTTTCGGAAAAAGGAAAATTATCACTTTTAGACTTTGAAGTTGATTCGTTAACGCTACAAGAAATACCAAATATTAAAGTTTTAATTCGTGAGAGTTTGGTGGCTTTACCACAAGTTTTTCCAGCAATTAAACGGGCACAGCAAGTAAAAACGGAATTCGAATTACCTATAATTATAAACGTACGTTAATCTTATTTTTTAAATTTACGACCTTTCCATTTATAGCTTTTAAAAACAGAAATAAAAGCAACATAACAGCTAAAAAAAGGATAGAGTATAAAAGCAAAAATAAAAGATCTTAAAACCGCTTTTTGGTTGAAAAAAGTAGCCGATTTATAAATTAAAAAGAAGTCTATATTCAATTTTATAAATAAAATATACACTAAAATTTTAATATTAAAACTCCCTATTATTGCTAGTAAAGTAATGATAATTACTGATGCATTCATCAATAAAACGAGTAGGCCTGTAAGTTTACCAAGCCAATTATTATATGCACTAGTTTTTGCTGCCCATCGTATGCGTTGCGAAATTAAATTGGTCCAATTTGGTTGTGATTGCGTTTTAATAATAGCCTGTTCGCATTTTAAATAATGAAGTTGTTTTGGGTAGTTATTTACAATTTTTTCAAGAAGAAAAATATCATCACCACTTGCTATTTCATGGTTTCCTTCAAAGCCGTTTAAAATATCGAATATTGTTTTTTCATAACAAAAATTCGCCCCATTACATAAAAAGGGTTTTTTAATCCCAAAACCACCAATTGTTGCGCCTTGTAAACTAAGTAAATCTAGAATTTGAAATCGATTTAAAAAGGAGTTATTATCATGATAAGTAACAGGGCCAGCAATACACTTAGTATCTGTTTTTTGTATAAATTCATCAAAACTATCTAGCCAATATTTAGGTAGTATGCAATCGGCATCCGTAGTAATAATCCATTCAAATTTTGCTTTGTTTATAGCTGAGGTTATCGCATCTTTTTTTGGGGAATTTGTTTTTCTGTCATTAGATATGACATGTTTGTTAGGTTGAGCGCAGTCGAAACCTATTTGGTTACTATTAATAAACTTTTTAATAATATTAACTGAACTATCCTTAGAATCATCATCAACAAAAATGACTTCAAAAAGTTGTTTTGGGTAGTTTAATGCTTTAAGAGATTTTAATAAAATGGGTAAATTTTCAGCTTCATTTCTAAAAGGAATAATAACTGAAAAACGTGTTTTGGAAGGTAAATCTTCCAAATTAAAATCAAATATTTTATTAAACCCATAAACAAAACAGCCTATTAAAATAAGATACAAAACAGTTATAATGATACTTATAAAAATCATAATTAGTTATCGTTTTTTGGTAAATTGAAATTAAGTACATAATAACTTCCAAATATTCCTGGTAACACAAAATTGAGCAGCCACATAATCGTTGTAATACTTAAAATTACAAGTTCATTTACACCCATAAAAGAAAACAAATATACTGCTACACTTCCTCTTATAATGACGTCAAAAATAAAAATAGATGGAATAATTGAGGCTAATAAATACATAGATGTTATAAAGTACATGGCGTTAAAATAATCGATATCAACCTTAAAAACGCATAATAAAAAGTAGAATTGAAATGAAAATATAAGATATTTAATTAGCGCGCATGTAAAGCTCATAACTAGTTTTTGCTTTGAAAAGCCAGAAATAAAATCTTTAATTTTTTGAAATGAAAAACCTTTAATGGTATATCTGCTTTTTCCAAAACCAAAGACTATTAAAGTAGCGCCAGTTAACCCGATTATTAATACTCTTGAGAGTTTGTAGTAGTTTATGTTGATGTCATAATTTGAAATCAAAAAAAATAAACCAATAACGCCAAAAAGAGTTGTTACTGCCATTTGCAACATATTGCTAATTAAATTTATAAGTAGAATACGTTTTCTAAATGGTGATGAATAATAAATAGCTTTTGCACCATATTCTCCAATTCTGTTTGGCGTAAATAATGAGGCTGTTAAAGCACCTAAACTTTGGGCAAGGGCATTTTTAAATGTTATTTTCTTAATTGCAGATACTAAAGTTCTCCATTTAAGAATTTCAAAAAACCAGTTAAAAATGCTCAAAAAGAGTAGAAAAAGTATGTTTTTTAATGAAAAAACATTATTTTTTATCGAAAATTCAATAAATTCAGAAAACACTAACGTGTTGTTATTAGTCAATCTTTCATAAATAAAATAAAAAGCGCCAACTACAATGCTTAATTTAATAAGTACAAAAAAGAATTGTTTAGTTTTGTAAGAAAGTTGGTAACGCATATTAATTGCAAATTAAATCAATATTACCGTATGACCTCAATTTTTAAGATTAATAAGACTATTTGGTTAATTTCGTTGGTGTTTTCTTCTAGTTTATTAGGGTTTTCACAAGGCGATACAAGTACTATAAAAGCGCAATTTGCTTTGGGGGTTAATAGTCCATCATCAATTGGATTTGTTGATGATTTTGAATCTAATTCAATAAACTTTCCAAGTATCAATTTAGGTTTGCAATATATGTTTAAACCTATGTTAGGAGCAAAACTAGATTTTGGATTTAACCGATTTTCTGATGCTGAAAATTCACCTGAATTTAAAGTAAACTATACAAGGTTTAATGCGCAATTGGTTTATAACTTATCCAATATTATTCCTTCAAATCGTATAGGCACATTTATTCACGCAGGTCCTGGTATATCAATGATTAGCCCATTGGGTAATTATGTGGAAAACAATGTGTCGTTTTTAAATGCTATGGGAGGCATTGAGTTTCATTATGGTGTTTCAGATAAACTTTCGGTCTATTTAGATACCTCATATATTTTAGGTTTTGCTAAAGATTTTGATCCTACTTTAGACGGGTTTGGTTCATTTAATGGAAACCTTTTAACGGTAACTATTGGGGCATCTATATCGCTTAGTGGTTGTTATTATTGTGGAGATTGATGAAGGAAAGAATTATATTAGGTATTGATCCTGGAACAACCATTATGGGTTTTGGACTCATAAAAGTAACTGGTAAAACTATGCAATTCATGCAACTTAATGAATTAGATTTAAAAAAATACAACGACCATTACTTAAAACTAAAACTCATTTTTGAACGCACTATAGAACTCATTGATACTCATAATCCAGATGAAATTGCTATTGAAGCCCCTTTTTTTGGTAAAAACGTACAAAGTATGCTTAAGCTTGGTCGTGCACAGGGCGTGGCTATGGCTGCTGGTTTAAGTAGAGAAATTCCTATTACAGAATATTTGCCAAAGAAAATAAAAATGGCCATTACAGGCAATGGAAATGCCAGTAAAGAACAGGTTGCTAAAATGCTTCAAAGTTTATTGGGACTTAAAACGTTGCCAAAAAATCTCGATGCAACGGATGGTTTAGCAGCTGCGGTTTGTCATTTTTATAACTCAGGAAAAGTAACAGTTGGTAAAAATTATTCGGGTTGGGATGCTTTTGTGAAGCAGAATAGCCCCCCAACCCCCAAAGGGGGAGCAAAAGGAACAACTGTTGTTAATCTTCGTAAAAAGTTGAAATGAAAATTCTGTAATTGATTGATCTATAATAAAAAAGTGAACAGTGATGAAAACGCCCCATTTGGGGGTTGGGGGGCTAGTTCCTCCCTTTTGGGGAGGTTAGGTGGGGCTATCTACATCCATATCCCATTTTGCAAACAAGCTTGTCATTATTGTGACTTTCATTTTTCAACATCTCTGAAAAAGAAAGATGAATTAGTTCAAGCTTTAATAAGGGAAATTGAATTACGAAGAACTGAATTGCAAGGGCAAACTGTTGAAACCATATATTTTGGTGGTGGAACGCCGAGTTTGTTAACTAACAAAGAGCTTGAATTAATTATTAATTCAGTTTACAAACATTATAAAGTTACGGAGAATCCTGAGGTCACACTTGAAGCAAACCCAGATGACTTAACATTTGAACGAATTAACGAATTAACGAATACACGAATAAACCGTCTCTCTATTGGTATTCAATCATTTTTTGAGCGTGATTTAAAACTCATGAATCGAGCTCATAATGTTGAAGAAGCAAGAAAATGTTTAGAGGAGGCAACAAAACACTTTGATAATATTTCTGTAGATTTAATTTATGGCATCCCTGATTTATCAAATAAAGCGTGGATAGAAAATATAGAAATAGCTTTATCATATAATATTCCACATATATCATCTTATGCTTTGACTGTTGAACCAAAAACAGCTCTAGAAACCTTCATTAAAAAAGGTATTATTAAAAATGTAGATGACGATTTAGCACAGGAACAGTTTCATATTTTGATTGATAAACTAGAATCTGCTGGTTTTGAACATTACGAATTATCTAATTTTGGAAAACGGGATTATTTCAGCAAAAATAATTCGGCCTATTGGCAAGGGAAATCGTATTTAGGTATTGGGCCTTCGGCGCATTCTTTTAATGGAAAACAACGCGGTTGGAATGTTAGAAACAATTCAAAATACATAAAATCTATTCAGCAAAATATATTGCCTATAGAATTTGAAACACTTTCTGTAACCGATAAATACAACGAATATGTAATGACTGGTTTACGAACTATTTGGGGCGTATCTTTAACAAAAGTAGAATCTGATTTCGGAAAAAACTATAAAAAATATCTTTTACAACAATCAGAAAAACACATTAATCAACAATTATTGTATATTGATGGTGACAAACTTTTAACCACAAAAAAAGGAAAATTTTTGAGTGATGGTATCGCTTCAAACTTATTTAAAATTAATTTAACTTGATAGCAACAATAGAGTACAATTCAAAAAAACAAAAAATAGATTTATCTAAACCCATAGATATTTCAATACCATTAAAAGCATCAAAAAAAAATGTAAATGCATGGTATATTAACGCCCCAAAAATTGAACCAGAAAAAGATGGCGAGTGGATAGCTAGTGTGGCAGAAGGAGCGAGTATAAATTTCAATAATATTTATTTTAACCCGCATGCACACGGAACACATACCGAATGTGTTGGCCATATTACTGAGAAAGTACATTCTATAAACCAAAACTTAAAGCAGTTTTTCTTTTTGGCAGAAGTTATAACAGTTGCTCCAGAAAATTATTTAAAAGACAAAATTATATCAAAAAAGCAATTGCAATTTGCATTGGGAAATAAAAAGCGCGATGCTGTAATTATAAGAACTATACCCAATACAAAAGAAAAACTATCTAGACAATACTCTAATACAAATTGGACGTATTTGTTAGAAGAAGCTGTTGATCTTCTAGTTAAAAAAGGAGTTAAACATTTGCTTATAGATTTACCAAGTATAGACAGAGAAAAAGATGGTGGTGAATTACGCGGGCATAATGCTTTTTGGAATACCAAAGGCAAATTACGATTGGATGCAACTATTACGGAGTTAATTTATGTGCCAAATCATATTGAAGACGGTACGTATTTTTTAAACCTTCAAATAGCACCATTTGAAAATGATGCGACACCAAGCAAACCTATTTTATATAAAATTGAAGATTAGATGGAAGCATTTTTAGGAATAATAATTGGCGTTTTAGTTACATTAGGTATTGTAACTTATTTGAAATCTATCAAGAAAAAAAGTTTAGTAAATCAACAATCTGTATTGCTTTTAGATAAAATAAAAACGGTTTGTAAGTTTATAACTGTTGAAGGTGATTTTGCAGAAATTTATCATTACGAAGATGTTAAAGAACGTTTTTTAAAGCTTATTTCAAGCAAGAAAAAAGCGCTAGTTGTTATAAATGCGAAAGCTTATGTAGGTTATGATCTATCTAAAATAAAAATGAAATCTGATAATACAAGTAAAAAAATTATTTTAGAATATTTTCCACAGCCAGAAACATTGTCCATAGAAACCAATTTAAATTATTATGATAAAAAAGATGGCTACTTCAATAAATTTGAAGCTGCAGATTTAACCGGTTTACACACCGAAGCCAAAGCACATATACAAGCAAAAATACCAGAAAGTGGATTAATTCAAATCGCTCAAAAAGAAGCTTTAGAAACTATTTTACTTATTGAAACTATAGTTGAAACTATTGGTTGGAAACTTGATTATTCAGCTTTAGAAATTGAAACTTCTGAAACTAAGAAACTTCAATAATGAATATAGAACAACTTAGAGCGTATTGTTTAAATAAAAAAGCAACTTCAGATAGTTTTCCTTTTGATGAAAATACACTTGTATTTAAAGTACTCAACAAAATGTTTTTACTGGCATCTCTTGATAAATGGGAAAAAGGTGAAGCTACAATCACCGTTAAATGCGACCCCGATTACACCATAGAGTTAAGGGACACTTATGAAAGTATTTTTCCTGGACCTTATGTAAGTAATAAACATTGGAACACGATAGCCATTTACAAGAATGAACTAAAACCACAATTTATACTAGAATTAATCGACCATTCTTATGATATGGTAGTTAAAGGAATGACCAAAAAAATGAGAAATTCTCTGCAGTAGAATAGTAAATCTGTATATCATAAAAAAACACTTCAATAATCAAAAACTGTTAATCACAATGAGCGTTTTACAAACATTACAAGAAAGAAGCCATACCACTTGCGAATTATGCACATCAACTAAAGATTTAAAACAGTATACTATTCCGCCGTCATTAAATGAAAATGTTGCGAATGATGTTTTAGTTTGTAAAAACTGTTTAGACCAAATAGAAGGTAATGAAGAGATGGACGCTAACCATTGGCGTTGTTTAAACGACAGCATGTGGAGTGAGCATGTTGCAGTTCAAATTATGGCTTGGAGAATGCTTCAAAGACTCAGAAATGAAGGTTGGCCTAAAGATTTATTGGTTATGATGTATCTTGATGATGATGCCTTAGCTTTAGCAAGAGCAACAGGTGAGCATGAAGATGCGGCGAATAAAATTATTCACAGAGATATAAATGGCGTTATTTTAGAAGCTGGAGATAATGTGGTACTTGTAAAAGATTTAAAAGTGAAAGGTTCAAGTATGGTTGCAAAACAAGGAACACCCGTTAGGAACATTCGATTAGACCATGAAAATGCTGAATATATTGAAGGAAAAGTAGGTGCGCAACAAATAGTTATTATAACAAAGTTTGTTAAAAAAACTTAGAATTTTTTCTAAATATAGTTGGACTCATGTTTTTTACAGCTTTAAACTGTCTATTAAAATTGGACATATTGTTAAAGCCAGAAGCTTCAGCAATTTGCATAATTGGAAAATCTTTATTTGTTAGTAATACTTTACATGCGTTTTCAATTCGCAATTCGTTTAAAAATTGAAAGTACGTTTTATTAGTCCGTTTTTTAAAATATTTACAAAAAGCGTTTTTACTCATATTCGCAATATTTGCTATGGTATTTAAGGTTATTTCGTTTTCAAAATTATTCATAGTAAATTCGAAAACATTCCGCATTCTGTAACCTTCATTTGTTGAATATTTTTTATCATGTGTAAAAGAAGATAGGCTAGTGTAATTGCTTTTTGAAGCAATTTTTAAAACTTGAAGTAATATTAAAAACCGATTAAATTTAGTTGAGTTTTCTAATTTTAAGAATAATTCTTTAATCAATTTTGAATGAGAGTTTACTTTAAATCCGCGTTTAGCCCGTTTAAAAAATGGTAGTAGTTCTTTTAATTCTTCTAAATCGAAAAAGTGAGATCCAAATGATGATTTTGTAAAAAATAAGGTGATCATGTGAGATGTTTTGCAGGCTGAAATATCACTTTTAAATACATGTGGAATGTGACTACCAATAATTATAACATCATTTTTAGAGAAGCTATTTACTGAGTCTCCAATAATAAGAGTGCCATTTCCTTGAATTATTAAGCTTATTTGAATTTCTTCATGTTGATGAAGTTTGTCATAAAACAAATCTGATTTATCAGTTTGAAAAATTAAAGCATCTAAGTTTGGTTTTGGAATTTTAAAAGGAAGAACTTTCATTTTCACCTTATTTTAAAAGCAAAAATACATAAATAATATTCCTATTTATGTATTTATAAAAAATAGAGGATAATATAGTATTGTATGTTAATAATAAAGCATCGTAAAATCAATCGTTCTTATCGTATTTTTGAATAACAAAAAAATATAAAATATGAGCATTCAATGGAAAGGTGTTATGCCAGCAGTAACAACTCAATTTACAGCAGACGATGAGCTTGATTTAGAACTATTTAAAGTAAATATTGACGCTCAGATAGAGGCTGGTGTTCATGGAATTGTTTTAGGAGGTACACTTGGAGAAGCCAGTACTTTAACAAATGAAGAAAGACGCATTCTTACTAGAGAAACTGTAAAAATAGTTAGCGGGAAAGTTCCTGTTTTAATGAATATTGCTGAACAAACGACCAAAGCAGCAATTAATCTAGCAAAAACCGCAGAGGAAGATGGCGCTAAAGGCTTAATGATTTTGCCTCCCATGCGATATAAAGCAGCTGATGAAGAGGTTGTTGAATTCTTCAAATCAATTGCAAATAGTACCTCTTTACCAATTATGATTTATAATAATCCTATTGATTATAAAATAATGGTTACGCTTGATATGTTTGATCAATTAATCGCTTCTTGCCCAAATATCCAAGCAGTAAAAGAGTCAACGAGAGATACCACCAATATTACTAGAATAAAAAACAGATTTGGTGATAGATTAGCAATTATGACTGGTGTTGATACTTTAGCCTTAGAAAGCTTATTGTTGGGAGCAGATGGTTGGGTAGCAGGTTTGGTCGATGCATTTCCTGCTGAAACTGTAGCTATTTATGAGCTTCAAAAAGCGGGAAGAATAGAAGAAGCTATAAAAATTTACCGTTGGTTTATGCCTTTATTAGAATTAGATATACACCCAAAATTAGTTCAGTATATTAAATTTGCATCAGCACATACAGGCATTGGTTCAGAATATGTAAGAGCTCCTCGTTTAGTATTAAAAGGAGAGGAGCGTAAAAGAATTGATAAAATTATAAAAGATGCGCTTTTAGTAAGACCAATTTTACCCGAATACAAAAATTTAAATATTTTAGTGTAAATTCAGTATTTCATATTTTTAATTAAACCATTAAACCATTAAACCATTAAACCATTAAACAATTTAACAAAGGAAGCTATAGAAGAGAGATGATAACAGGGAAAAATTATATAGGTAGTACACAATCAGCAAAAGGGAATAAAACATATCAAACGTTTAATCCGCAATTAAATATAGAAAATACATCTGTTTTTACAGAGGCAACCTCTGAAGAAATTAATGAAGCAGTTGCACTTGCATCCGAAGCTTTTAAGACATTTAGAACAGTTTTAGGAACTAAAAAAGCAGCATTTTTAAACACTATTGCTGATGAAATTTTAGCATTAGATGATTTACTCATTCAAACATATTGCACCGAAACGGGACTTCCAGAAGGTCGTGCAAAAGGTGAACGAGGAAGAACTATTGGGCAACTTCGTGCTTTTGCAAATCTAGTTTTAGAGGGGTCGTGGGTAGAAGCAACAATAGATACGGCAGACCCTAATCGTGAACCTATGCCAAAACCTGATTTACGAAAAATGCTTGTGCCATTAGGACCCGTAGTAGTTTTTGGAGCAAGTAATTTTCCTTTAGCATATTCAACTGCTGGTGGCGATACTGCAGCGGCTTTGGCGGCTGGTTGTCCTGTCATAGTAAAATCGCATCCTATGCATGCTGGTACTGGCGAATTGGTAGCCTCAGCGATAATAAAAGCGGCTAAAAAAACAGGTATGCCAAATGGCGTATTTTCTAATTTAAACAGTAGCGGCATAGAAGTAGGCGCACAATTAGTTAAACATGAAGGTGTGAAAGCGGTTGGTTTTACAGGTAGTATAAAAGGAGGTAGAGCATTATACGATTTAGCTGCAGAACGCGAAGAGCCTATTCCAGTTTTTGCAGAAATGGGCAGTGTAAACCCTGTTGTTATTCTTCCTGAAGCTTTAAAAAATAGAGCAGAAGCTATAGCAAAAACGTATGCAAGTTCTATTACATTGGGTACAGGTCAATTCTGTACAAACCCTGGATTACTTTTGGGTGTAAAAAGTGATAGTTTAACTTATTTTATAACTTCTTTATCAGAAGAAATTGTGAAAATTGATCCGTCTTGTATGTTGCATCCAAATATTATTGGCGCTTATGAGCGTAATAAGGAGAAGGCTATATCACAACCCAAATTGCAAGTTGTTGCAAATTACAGTAAAGACACCCAAGAAAACTATGCTAAACAAACCATTACGACGGTTGAAGGTTTAGTTTTTCTAAAAAACCCAACATTACATCAAGAGGTTTTTGGACCTTATTCCATAGTAGTTCAATGTGATAATATAGCCCAATTAGAAACTATAATTTCTAAATTAGAAGGTCAGCTTACAGCCACATTAATAGCAGATAATGAAGAGGCTTCGAAATATGAAGCCCTTATTTCAGCATTACAAAATAGAGTAGGTCGACTTATATTTAACGGTGTGCCAACTGGCGTTGAGGTATGTAACGCCATGGTTCATGGTGGTCCATATCCTGCATCAACAGATAGTCGTTTTACAGCTGTAGGTGTAAATTCTATTAAAAGATGGGTGCGTCCTTTTAGCTATCAAGATTGGCCAAATAATTTACTTCCAGATGAACTTAAAAATGAAAACCCGTTAGAGATTTTGAGAACCGTAAATGGAAAACTTACAAGTCAAAAAGTTTAATAATAAAAAGAATATTTATGAAAGTTCTCAATTATTTAGTTGTGCTTGTTTTTTTAGGAGTTCTATCTTTTAAACAAGTATCAAATTCTGATAAATTAAATGATATTATTGCAAAATATGAAGCAGAAAGAACGTATGATTTTGAGAGAAATGAATCCGTGGAAAACACAGTAAAATATTATCGAGCTGAAGCTGATTTTTCCAAAGCACTCAAAGAAGAATTAAAAATGGTTGCTGTTGAAGGCCTATCTGAGACCGAACAAATCTCAAGAGAATTATTGCTGTTTGTATTACAGGACAAAATAGATACTCATACCTATAAAATGTACTTGAATACCATTACAAACGAAAATGCTTTTCATTTAAATTTAAGTAGGATTGCAAATAAGACGTTTGAAAAGAAAGAACAAGTATTAGAATATTTAAAACAACTTGATAAGTTACCACAAATAGTTAATTATAATTTAAACTTGTTAAGAGCAGCGATAAAAGAAGGCATGGCGCAACCAAGAGCAGTTTTTAATAATTATGGGATTACTTATGATAAACACATAGTTTCCGATGTCACTAAAAGTGAATTTTATAAACCATTCCTTAAGTTGCCAGAATCATTTTCAAATGCATTAAAAGATTCCATTGTAAAGGTTGCCAAGTTAAGCATTCAAAATAATACGGTAAATCAATATAAAAAAATCAAACAATTTTTTGAAGAAGACTATTTTCTAAATACAAGAAAAGGTTTGGGTATATCAACCATTCCAAATGGGAAAGAATTTTATCAAAACAGGATCAATTATTATACAACAAGCACAAAATTTACAGCTGATGATATTCATCAAATTGGGCTTAGTGAAGTGGCAAGAATCAAAGCAGACATGCAAACCATTATTGACGAATTAGGATTTAAAGGAAGCTTTGCAGACTTTTTAAAATTTCTTCGTACAGACGAACAATTTTACCCAAAAACAGCAAAAGAGCTGTTAATGTTTGCACGCGATATCTCGAAAAGAATTGATGCCGAATTGCCGAAATTCTTCAAAACATTGCCACGAAAACCTTATGGAGTTGTTCCTGTACCTGCAGATCTTGCTCCTAATTTTACAGGAGGCAGATATTCAAGGTCTGATAGTGAAACAACCGCTGGATTTTATTGGGTAAACACTTACAATTTGCCAAGCAGAACCTTATATACAATTCCAGCTTTAACAGCACATGAAGCAGTTCCAGGGCATCATTTGCAAATCTCACTGAATAACGAGTTGCCAAAAACAATTCCTGCTTTTCGAAGAGGATTATATTTATCAGCTTATGGCGAAGGTTGGGGATTGTATTCAGAATATTTAGCAGAAGAAATGGGTATTTACACAACACCTTATGAAAAATTTGGGCAGTTAACGTATGAAATGTGGCGAGCCTGTAGATTGGTTGTTGATACCGGAGTGCATGCAAAAGGCTGGACAAGACAGCAAATGCTTGATTATATGGCTGAAAATACAGCCTTGTCCATTCATGAAGTAACAACGGAAACAGATCGCTATATTTCTTGGCCAGGACAAGCATTATCATACAAAATTGGAGAAATCAAAATAAGAGAACTCCGTAAAAAGGCTGAAGAAACTTTAGGAGAAAAATTTGATATTCGCGAATTTCATGAGGTAATTCTCGAAGAAGGCACTGTGACACTCGCCATTATGGAAAAACGTATGGATGCTTATATTGAGAAGAAATTAAATGAATAATAACACCTCCCTAACCCTCCTCAAGGAGGGAATGGTTACAAATTCCTCCCTTGAGGGAGGATTAAGGAGGGTGTAAATAGAAAAGGGTGTAAATAGAAAAGGGTGTAAAAAAGGATGTAAAAAAAGCAGCGTATAAATAATGCCAAATAAAATAATTCCATACAGACCAGAATTAAGAGAACATTCTAGATATCTACGAAAAAATTCGACATTGTCTGAAGTCTTGTTATGGCAAAAAATCAAAAATAAAGTGTATGGCGTTCAATTTCACAGACAAGTGCCGATGTTAGATTATATTGTGGATTTCTATTGTCATGAAATTGGGTTGGCAATTGAAATTGATGGCAATAGTCATGACTATAAATACTTTTATGATGCCAGAAGACAAGGACGATTGGAAAAGGAAGGCGTGAAATTTATAAGATTTTCAGATATTGATGTAAAACAGAATATGTTTAGTGTTTTGTTATCCTTAGAAACTAAAATTGATGAGTTGTTAATGAATGACACCTCCCTAACCCTCCTCAAAGAGGGAATGGCCTAAGATGGATGGATCGATTCCTCCCTTGAGGGAGGATTAAGGAGGGTGAAAAAAAGGATATAAAAAAAGCAGCGTATAAATAATGCCAAATAAAATAATTCCATGCAGACCAGAATTAAAGAACTGTTGAATGAATAATAACACCTCCCTTAGTCCTTTCTCAAAGAGGGAATGGCCTAAGATGGATGGATCGATTCCTCCCTTGAGGGAGGATTAAGGAGGGTGTGTAATCAATATAAATAATAAATGAGTAGAACAAAATTTGCTTGCATAGATGCACACACTTGCGGAAATCCAGTCAGGGTTGTTACTACTGGAGTTCCTAAATTAATAGGAGCAAACATGAGTGAAAAACGCCAACATTTTTTAAAAGAATATGATTGGATTCGAAAAGGTTTAATGTTTGAACCTCGCGGACATGATATGATGAGTGGTAGTATTTTATATCCGCCACACAATCATGAAAATGATTTTGCTATTCTGTTTATTGAAACTTCAGGTTGTTTGCCAATGTGCGGACACGGAACTATTGGCACCATAACTATTGCTCTTGAAGAAGGCTTAATAGTGCCTAAAATTCCTGGGAGAATAAAAATGGAAGCTCCAGCAGGTTTAGTAAATATTGAATATAAACAAACCGAGAATAAAGTAGATTGGGTACGTTTAACCAATGTAAAAAGTTATTTAGCTGCTGAAGGATTAACAGTAGATTGTCCAAAATTAGGAGAATTAACGTTCGATGTGTCCTATGGCGGAAATTATTATGCGATTATAGATTCTCAACGAAATTTTTCTGGAGTTCAAGATTTTTCAGCAGCTAAAATCGTTCAGTATTCGCAAGTTATTCGGCAAAAAATCAATGAAAAATATCCAAATCAATTTATTCATCCTGAAAATAGTACTATAAAAGATGTGACTCATATTTTATGGACTGGTAAACCTATAGATTCAACATCTTCTGGAAGAAATGCCGTATTTTATGGCGATAAAGCGATAGATAGAAGTCCTTGTGGAACTGGTACTTCTGCAAGATTAGCTCAGTTATATGCTAAAGGAAAACTAAAACTTGGAGAAGAGTTTATTCACGAAAGTTTTATAGGTAGTAAATTTATTGGGCGTGTTGAAGAAGAAACCACTTTAGCAGGAAAACCTGCGGTGATTCCAAGTATTCAAGGTTGGGCAAAAATTTATGGTTATAATACTATTATAATTGATGATGATGACCCTTATGCACACGGGTTTCAAGTAATATAAAAAACGTGTTAAGTTTAACATTAAAATAATGAAAGTAAACAAGAATGAAATTTTAAAAAACCATTGTTACACTGAACTTGTTTATAAAAGGATAAACAAGAAATTAAAAGTAAGTTTTACAAAAGAAGAAATTGAAGTGCTTATTAAAAAAGTATTGAGGGAAACAGATTTAGAATATTACGAAAAAAAAGGAAAGAATTTTTATATTAGCAATAGTCAAAATAACATAAAGATTACAATTAATTTAAATACTTTTAGAGTTATAACGGTGGACACTATTGCAAGAATAATTAAATCTTAATAAGTCTTTTTATCTGATAAAAATTTAAAAATATATTAAATGTCAAAAACTGTGGTAATTATTGGTGGCGGTATTATAGGTTTGTGTTCTGCGTATTATCTTCAAAAAGAAGGTCATCAGGTTTCTATAATCGATCAATCTAATTTAGATTCTGGCGCATCTTATGTTAACGCAGGTTATTTATCACCTAGTCATATTATTCCTTTATCGGCACCTGGAGTTATGAAAAAAGGCCTTAAATGGATGTTTGATAGCTCGAGCCCGTTGTATATTAAACCGCGTTTAGATATCGATTTTTTAAAATGGACTTGGGCATTCAATAAGTCTTGCAACATAAAGCACGTCAATAAATCCATTCCCGTTATCAGAGATATTGCATTGTTAAGCCAAGAACTATACGATAATATTAAACAAGATGAAGGCTTTTCATTTCATTATGAGAAAAAAGGGTTGCTAATGCTTTGTCAAACTGAGAAAACGCTTGAAGAAGAAATTAAGATAGCCCATTTGGCAAAGCAAAACGGACTAGATGTTTCTGAAATTAACTTAGAGGAGTTAAAAAAACTGGAGCCAAACGTAGATTTAAACGTTATTGGAGCGACTTATTTTAAATGCGATTCGCATATGACACCGCATGAATTTATGACCGATATGAAAACGTATTTAAAAAAAGCTGGAGTTAACTTTTTCACCAATGAAAAGGTGATTGATGTTGAATTTAATAACCAGAAAATAACAGCGATAGTTACAGATAAACAATCTTTTAAAGCAGATGAATTTGTTTTAGCAGCGGGCTCTTGGGCACCTATTTTAAGTAAAAAATTAGGTATTAAGCTTTTAGTGCAAGCAGGAAAAGGGTATCGCATTAATTCTGAAAAAGAAACTGGAATAACTATTCCAGCAATTTTAACTGAAGCTAAAGTAGCGATTACACCAATGCATGGTTTTACACGATTTGCTGGTACTATGGAAATTGCGGGTATTAGCCACAATATTAACAAAGTTAGGGTAGAAGCTATTGCAAATGCAGTTGCTAATTACTATCCGAATATTAAAATAACAGAAGAGGAGAAAGCTAATGCAGCATCAGGTTTACGGCCGGTATCTCCAGATGGATTACCATATATTGGAAAATCTAATAAATGTAATAACTTAACCATAGCTACAGGTCATGCTATGTTGGGTTGGAGTATGGGCGCAGCAACAGGAACGTTGGTTTCTGAAATTATCGGAGAAAAGAAAACGTCATTAAATATGTTGCCTTTTCATCCAGATAGAAAATTCTAAAAATCAGCAAGATGTATCAGCAATAATCTTCCATTCGCCATTAATCTTTTTGAAGATAATCATAAAAATACCATCTGCGTTTCCAACTTCACGCTTTAAATGGTATTCACCTAAAACATAATAAGATTCATCGCTTATTTTAGAAATATCGTTTATTTTGAAGCTAAGTGTACCGGTATGGTCTTTTGTAGGATATGCTTTTTGATAGCGTTCTAGCGTATTTTCCCAACCGTGTGTAATACCATTTGCACCATAAAATTTAAGTGAATCGCTTTTCCAATAGCCTTCCATAAATTTTTCAATATTATTTTTAGACCAAGCAATTCGTTGTGTTTTTAAAACCTTTTGAATCTCTTTTTTGTCTTTTTCTTCATTCTGTGAATAGCTATTAAAAGCTGCAACTAGACAAATTAATAGGATAAGTTTTTTCATAAGTTTTACTTAATTTTTAATATGTTATAATTTGGGTTGTAAGTATTATTGAAAGATCATAATTTTTCATTCTATTAGCTAAATAAACAGCTAGTTTAACTAACAAATTTAGTTTGCTATCTACCAATTCTATGCCAAGAAATAAACCTCACCTTCAAACATCTTCAATAATAGGAAATTCTTTTGATAATTTATTTAATTCAGCTTTTAAAAGTTTACTAATTCCAAATCTCTTTCTTTTTTGGTTAGTAAAAATTCAATGTTAATATCACAAAATATTCGATTTTTATAAAAGAACAGATTGATTTTAACTTGAGTAAAAATAATGAAATAGCTTTTCAAAAGAGGTAGCTCATCGATTAATTTGACATAAAATATTTTTTCAACTGTGGTACAATTCTATTCATCGAATAATTCATAATATTACTTTTGTGTTTTATACTTTCACTTCATAATCAAGCAATTAACGCTCCCTCAAGTCTATTGTTTACTCATTTAAAATATTTTATTATGGATTTAGAAATTACAAACTGCAATAATTTTTTTACAATTAAGGGAAGTCTTAACAGACAAAATTTAGATGTATTTCGAAATGAATTTAGACACATCTTTGAACGTGCTAATTCACTTACCATTAGTATTGAAGGCATAACTAGTATGGATCGTTACGGTGTAAATGCACTTGCCGAATTACATAATGAGTCTGTTGCTAAAAATAAGAGTATGTCAATTATAGGTTTAGGTTGTAAAGATTTGTACAATCACTTTAAATCAGAAGTTGCTGCTTAATACTATAAAACGTTTTTTGATGTTTAAAAAAGGCATTAGCTTGAAGTTGCATAAGTTCTCTCGCTTTTTTGCGCTTATAAGTATATAGTTCGTCTTCGTTTTCTAAATCGGTGTATATTTTATCGTTAATGGCATAGTCAGTTTTTAACATGGCTTCACGTGCTTTTTTGTTTTGAAGCACATTAGTTTTAACTGCCATTTCTTGGTCTTCAAGTTTAAAATCATAAGCACCTTTTGGCGATAATAATTTTGCTAAAATTGGTGAAGTTTCAATGGCTAAAAATAGTAAGAATATGAAAAAGGATGGTAACCAAGGTAATTTACCTAAAGCGTTTACGCGAGCCATTAATCCGTCAAAATTGTTGATAATGGGTTGTGAGGTTACCACTTGGGTGTCGTAATCCCCTTTTAGTTGAGTAATTTGATTTTCTATACCTAATATTTTTTCTTTATTTTCTATTTTTAATTGTTGTAATTCAATTAATAGCGCATCGTGTTTATCTCGTTTTTCTTTATAAACAGGTCCTTTTCCTAAAAGTTTTGTGCCTGCTGTACCTTCGGCTTCTGCTATATAGGTGTCATAAAGCGCGTTAACTTCAGTTTCTTTGTTAGTTATATCATTTTCTAAATCAGTTATTTGATTTTCAAGCGAAGCAATATTTGGTGTAAACTGTTCTGCAATTTGATTTTTATTAGCTAATGTTAATTCGTTTTTTTGTTCTAATAAAATTTGATTAATTTCTTTTTCAAAAATCTTTAATTCTAAAGGTTTAGAAATAACAACAGCAATAATAATAGCTAAAATTAGTCTAGGTGATGCTTGGATGAGTTCATCTATAACATTTCCAGTTTTTTTTATAGTAGAAACTATATAGCGGTCCAAATTAAAAATAAGTAGGCCCCAAATAAATCCAAAACTAATGGCGGCAAAATAATTATCGAAAACGGTGTACAGCGCATAACTTCCAGCAATAAAAGCCATTAAAGCTGTAAAGAAAACGGTTGCGCCAATACCTGCGTATTTATTTTGTTCACCTTTAGAGCATTGCTCTAAAATATCGGTATCAGAACCAGAGCAAATGATGAAGAATTGCTTTAACATAAGGTAATTTGTTTTGATTGATTGACTATTAGAACGATAAATCTGATGTTTTGTTACACGTTTTAATAAAAAAAGCCTGTAAATTTTTAGTTTACAGGCCTTGTACTATTCTAGTGAATTAGAATCTTATGGGTTCTGTTTGAATTTTTACAACATAAACACCATCTTTTTTCTTAGAGGATATATTCAAGTCTTCATTATTTTTTAATAAATCTATAGCCTTATCAGAGGATACTTTTTTGTCATTATAATAAAATGTAGCTCCTTTTTTAGCCATTTCAATCACATGGTCTAAAGGAGATTGAGGTTCTGGAGGTGATGGAGGAGTAGGGATATCTGAAACCTCGCCTTTCTTAACTATTGGAGTAGGTGAAGGTGGCGGAAGAGGTATATTTGAATCTTCCCCTTTTTTTATTTTTGGAGGTGCAGGTGGCGGTGGCGGGCAATCAGGAAAAGGTTCTGCATTTGCTTTTTGTTGCTTACTCATTAAACTGTATAAATATTCTAAACGTTTAACATCTTTTAATTTTACAACACGTTTGTTTTGTGGTTGTTTGTTGTATTTTTTTGCTAGTGTATTGTATTCTGCTAGTTGTTTAGCTGTTGCTATTTGTTGATTTATTTTAGAATTTTCATGTTCATAAGAATTTGTAATAGCAAAAGGTTTATTCCCTTTTTCTCGAATTATTTCTTGGTTATTTGTTACAATACGATGAAAGCCATAATCAATAACAGAATTATAAATAAACCATACTTCTTCATTTGAAATATCTTTTGAGCTTTTTAGATGAATATTCATTATTCTATTTCGTATTTCTGGAGTAATATCTTTGTGTAATTGATTAATTACTGCTAGGAATGTTTTTTTGTTAGCTTTAATATTATCAATTTCATAGGTGCCATTATTAAAAACCTCTATGCTAATACTTCTGGCTGTATGATTTGTTGACGAATAGCTAGATGAGCCAATAACTTCCTCGTCTAAAATCTCAGGAATAGAGTCTATACTTATTTGTTTTGTGGTACTAAACCCGTAAATAAGTGCTCCCACAAGAGGTAATAATAAAAGGTTACGTAGCCATAGGCTTGTTTTTGATGTTTTTGTTTTCATAACTGTAAATCGTTTTTTGATTAATGAATAATTTATGGCATTTGCCAATTGTGAACTTGATGCGTTTGATGAGTACGCTAGTAATAATTCTTGATAATATTTAGTGTTAGCACCATTATTAATTACAGCTTGGTCTGCTAAAAACTCATGGTTTAATTTAATGTCTTTTTTAATAAAATAAAACAACGGGTTAAACCAAAATAGTATTTGAAGTGTTTCTATAAACAAAATATCTAATGCGTGTATTTGTTTAGCATGAGCTTGCTCGTGTAATAAAACTTCTTTTGGAATTTGGCTATTTTCGTAATGGGTTTTATTTAAAAAAATATAATTGAAGAACGTATGTGGTGCTACTAAATCTTTTAATAAAACGTTTATAAAATTTTGATTTTTGTATTTAGGATTTAACCTTATTTTTTGAACTAATTTGTAGAGGTTTTTGAAGAATCTGATAGAAAATAAGAGAACTCCAATTACATAAATACTCCATAGAATAGTTGGTAAATAATTTTTTGGTTGTAAAATTTCTGCGGAATAAATAATTGGCTCATTGATTAACTCGGAACTTGAAATAAAGTTTACAGGCGCTATCTCAATATATTCTGTAAAGGTTATGAAAGGAATACTAATTGAAATTAGAATAACTCCAATTAAATAAAAACGTTTAAAACTATGTACGCTCGTTTTTTCTAAACAAAATTTATAGAATAGCATAAAAATAGCTAAACAAGCACTTGATTTTAATAAGAATAAAATCATAACTATTTGTTTTTAATTTCGTTATCAATTAAGGCCTTTAAATCCTCTAATTCTTTTTTTGTAAGATTAGTTTCTTTAGTAAAAAACGATGCAAATTGCGATGCGCTATCGTTAAAAAAGTTTTTAATAAGTCCGTTTACATGTTTAGAAAAGTAATCTTTCTTTTTAACTAAAGGATAATATTCTCTTGAGTTGCCATATAATTTATAACCTACAAAACCTTTGTCAGTCATTCGTTTTAAAAGTGTTGCAACTGTTGTGTTGGCTGGTTTAGGTTTAGGGTAAGCCTCTAATAAATCTTTCATAAAACCTTTTTCAAGCTTCCAGAGGTAATTCATTAAATCTTCTTCGGTTTTTGATAGTTGCATTGTTCTACATAATTAGAATATTCTCTACAAATGTAGAACAAATATTTGTATTCTACAAGTGTAGATCATAAAATTAATTTAAGAACATGTATTATGTGATAGAAAACACTCAATTAAAACAGTAATAAGAATTAGAGAACCCCTAATATGTTAATCTTTGGTATTTTGTTAGTTTCATTTTGACCTGGAAAAGGTCAAAAACCAAAATTCTGTATTTATATTCCCGTTTTCATGGGAATGATAATTTCAGCGGAAACCCCGAGACATCCCGATAGCTATCGGAATCGAGGAATTCTTTTCGATTAATAAAAATAGAATAATGATTAACTCTATCATCTTTTTAAAACATATCTAACTTTATGTTCTAAAGTGATGATTTTAAGAATGTCACCTTCATAATTTGTATAAATAAGTCCATACTCACCAAGATTATTTGTAAAACCAGTAACAACTATATTTTTATTGGGGTAAGTAGTATAATGATCGTAAGAATTAAAACCATAGCCATAGATGTCTCCATATTTTGCCATTATATCAAAGCTATTTAGCATGTATAACTCATTTGTTGTTAAATCAATATAACCTGGAGCAAATGACGTAATGTTAGGTTGCGCTAATTCAACATCTAAAAATAATTTGTTGTTATATAGTTCAGATTTAAAAAAACTTGGATTTACAGAAATAGGTATATTTTTAAAACTAGTATCTTCAATTGGCTCTAGGGTGTTTTTGTTGTAAACTTTATTTTCTTGCTGATAAAATAAAACAATTAGTTTAGAGTCAATTATAGTTGAAGCAAATGGGGTGCTTTCAAATTCTATAGAAGCAATAACTTGAGCACTATTTAAATCAATATTAATAATTTTATTTTTATCTAATACTTCATCATAAAACCCAATTAGTACATTATTGTCTTCAATATAGATATTATTTGTACCGATGTTCAAACCTAGTTGATAGTTATTTCCAATAAAAATACGCTGACAACTTTCACTATCACGATCAAGAATCCACAGGTAAGACTCGTATACCCCATTTATTAATTCGTTACCTATGGTGAAAACTAATATTTTATTATAATTACTTGTTATATACCTTATATCCTCATCAGGTTCTTTACATAAATTAGTGATTGTATATAAATTATTTGTAATAACATTCTTCTGTATTATGAAATTATTAAGAGGTGAATCTCTATAAAAAGACACCTGTGAATTGTAGAAATTAGACAATAAACTATTTGTTTCTATACCAAAATCATCGGTTAAGTTGGAAACTACGATACTTTCAGAATTCGGGTTTACATCTTGTTGATAAATGATGCCATTCTCGTAAGAAATAACATTCACTTCAGGTAAGTTTGTTTTGGTAGGAGTTGAACTTTCATCAGATTTAGAACAAGAAAAAAATGTGAATAAAAATGATAAAAAAATTAAAAATTTATATTTCATAATAGTATTTATTTAGAGAGCTCTGTAAAATATTTATAAAAATAAGGGATTGTTTCTATACCTTTTAAGTAATTCCAGACCCCAAAATGCTCGTTTGGTGAATGAATAGCATCACTATCTAAGCCAAAGCCCATTAAAATGGTTTTACTTTTTAATTCCTGCTCAAAAAGAGCGACTATAGGGATACTGCCCCCACTACGTTGAGGAATTGGTGTTTTACCAAAGGTTTGCTCATAAGCTTTTGAAGCCGCTTTGTAACCAATACTATCAATCGGTGTAACATAACCTTGCCCACCATGATGCGGTGTAACTTTTACTTTTACACCTTTGGGCGCAATATTTTCAAAATGGTTTTTAAAAAGTTTGGTGATTTCCTCCCAATCTTGATGAGGTACTAATCGCATAGAAATTTTGGCATATGCTTTACTTGCAATAACCGTTTTAGCGCCTTCGCCAGTATAGCCGCCCCAAATGCCGTTAACATCTAAAGTAGGTCTTATTGAATTTCTTTCATTAGTTGTGTAGCCTTCTTCGCCATAAACAGCGTCTATATCTAAAGCTTTTTTATAATTATCTAGACTGAAGGGTGCTTTTGCCATTTCGGCTCGTTCTTCTTTTGAAAGGTCTTCAACTTTATCGTAAAATTCAGGAATGGTAATATGATTATTTTTATCATGAAGTGAAGCAATCATTTTGGTTAAAACATTTATTGGGTTTGCTACAGCGCCACCATATAAACCAGAATGTAAATCACGATTAGGCCCAGTAACTTCAACTTCAACATAACTTAGTCCACGTAAACCTGTTGTAATTGATGGAACATCATTGGCAATCATCCCTGTATCAGAAATTAAAATAACATCATTTTTTAATTTTTCTTGATTGTTTTTTACAAAAACACTTAAGTTTTTGCTACCTATTTCTTCTTCGCCTTCAATCATAAATTTCACATTACAAGGCAGTTGATTTGTAGTTGTCATGAACTCCATAGCTTTTACATGCATAAACATTTGTCCTTTGTCATCACAAGCGCCACGAGCATAAATAGCACCATCAGGATGTTTTTCTGTTTTTTTAATGATAGGTTCAAAAGGTGGAGAATTCCATAAATTCAAAGGATCAGGTGGTTGAACGTCATAATGACCATAAACCAAAACAGTTGGTAATTTTTTATCAATAATTTTTTCACCATAAACAATAGGATATCCGTCTGTTTTGCAGATTTCAACACTATCACAACCTGCTTTTTTAAGACTTAATTTTACAATATCTGCAGTTTTTAAAACATCATTTTTATAGGCAGAATCTGCACTAATAGATGGAATTTTGAGCAGTTCTATAAGTTCGTTTAAAAATCGGTTTTTATGTTCTTTTATATAAGATTGAATTGTATTCATGCCGTATTTATAAGGTTTGCTTCAAAAGTATAAAAAAAGAATGTTTTTAATCGTTTTGAAGTTTGCAATTTAAAAATCTTGTTTATATTTGCATCCCGATATCTATCGGGACTACTAGCGGGCGTGGTGGAATTGGTAGACACGCCAGACTTAGGATCTGGTGCCGCGAGGTGTGGGAGTTCGAGTCTCCCCGCCCGCACTTTTTCAACTACAAATTTGTAGTTAGAAAACCTCTCAGAAATGAGAGGTTTTTTTGCTTAGGTACAACATTTTACTATTTTTTGGGACAACATTTGTATTGACATCAAATGTCTCTACTTGGTTTTAATCCTTATGAATTTACTATCAGAATAACAAATTTTGGTTAAAACCATAGCCTTACTTCTTCGTAAGGGGAGTTTTTTATCATACAATATAACCGCATTTTAACTCGTAAAATACGTCCATCAAAAGACTTCTATATAACTACTCTTTAAACGCCTGATCATGGCCATCTCGACCACTTCTTTTTTTGTATTTTTCATTTCCGAACTGTTTTTTTAGGTTAAACAAAAGAGCCTCGAGTCCGCCCATTTTTACGCTCTGTAATCTTCTATAAGGGATTGCTGGGCATCACCAATTAAAAACCTACAACGGGAGGGGTCAGACTAAGGCAAGGGTTTGAAAACACCAATTTTTTTAGGTCTTGACTACCCGAAGATCCATATGTAAAGTTATTGAATTTTACGACCCAAATATTTGTTTTGGAGGTTACTACGGCATAAAGCCTTCACACCATCCAACGCTTATTTATATACTCTAATGTGTGTTACAGCTGTTTTAGCAGCAAGGAAAAGTAGTGATTTCAGTTTTTTGTCTGCTATATGGCTTGTTTTAGCTTTCAAAGACATTTTTCCCGATGAAATAGGGTAAGGGCAAACACCAGCAAATGCAGCTGCTTTTTTTGCTGTTGAAATACGTTTGAAGTTTTCTGTTTTAATGATTAAGTTGTTGGCTATTACTGATCCATATATTTTAATTTCAATCAATATTGATTGTATTATCACTTTTTTTTTGTTTCTCTCATAGATTTGGTATTAAATTATTGGTAAATATTTTAAAACCTATAATTTTTTAAAAACCTTAAATGTGGAAGAAAGGTAAGAAAAAACATTGATGTTCGAATTACCCGATAAGAAACCCAATTGGTTAAATTCTTAAATAACCCTGACCTTTCTTTAAGAGTCTCCAATGTGATTTCACTACAATCACTGATAATCTTTTCAAAGTCTAAGTGAAGGTTTTTGGCAAATTCTACAGATTGAATTTCTACATTCATTTCAATACTTCCATAGCAGCTAAGACTGTTCAGGTTAAACGATCCTATTATAGACCATTTGTTATCTACCATAGCCGCTTTACCATGTACAATGGATTTGTTCCATTCATATATCTTAATATTGTTACCAAGTAAAGATGCATATAAATGTTCTGTAGCTCTATGCACTAAGGGTACGTCACTTATACTTGCTAAGATTATTTTTATTTTTATTCCTTTGGTGCAAGCTTTTTTCAATGCCCTTGTCAATTTACTTCCCGGTAAGAAATAAGAGGCTATAATAACTATTTCCTTTTCGGCATTACTAATAGCTCTGGTGTAGGCATCACAGACTTCTGTTTTTCTTTGTAACCAGTCGTTTTGTAAAATTCCTATAAGAGCGTCACCAGCAGTATGTAAAACGGGTGGTATTTTTCTGGAACTTCCCTTTTTGAAGAAATAATCGCTACATAGTTTTTGTAAATCTTCTGCAGCTGGACAATATAATTGTACGGCATAATCAAGCCATGGTTCCGTATTCACATTTCCATGATAGTTATCACCAATATTAATACCACCAATCAATGCCATACTTCCATCTGCTGCAACAACCTTATGATGCATACGTCGACCTATGTAAAAATTATTTAGGGAAAATAAAGGCGAGAAAAACCTTAATTGAATACCATGATCGAGTAAATCTTGAACAAAACTATCGGGAAGTGAAGCACTGCCATAGGCATCCAACAACACATACACCTTTACTTTTCTTTGGGCGGCTTCTTTTAAACAGGTGGCTATATGGTTTCCTATTTCATCGTTTTCAAAAATATAGGTCTGTAAATGAATTTCCTTTTCTGCCGAATCTATTAGTTTTTTTAACCGCAAAAAATAATCTTTACCAGAATGGACCAACTCAATATGTTCAGTATTGTCGGTGCCATTTTGA
>TARA_R110002096_G_scaffold290007_1_pt1 | contig 51597 bp, 26 predicted proteins | sample TARA_R110002096 | Tara Oceans TARA_R110002096 (sample SAMEA4397295) | marine metagenome | biome: Polar Biome; feature: [DCM] deep chlorophyll maximum layer (ENVO:01000326); material: water (ENVO:00002006), including particulate matter (ENVO:01000060) such as... | depth 35 m
CAATAAAGCTTAACTTTTTCTTGTGACCGGGCTGGGGCTCGAACCACAGTTTTAAATAGTTGATATTCAAAAAGTTAATGCATGCTTAATAAATATAGGCACCGATTAACGCACCTTATTGTATTTTTAAAATTAAATGAACTTAAATGAATGCAATTGCATTCAAAATCCAAAGATAGTTAATGCTGATGTACTTATAAATATTTTTCTAATGCATATTTATGTTTTTGCTCAATAAAAATTTTACCCAATTTGATTAGAAATGTATAACAATAACTTAGCAGTTTAATCTCATAATTAGTTGTTCATTTTTTCATTGCAAGTCCACTTTTACACGCATTGTTTAATCGTTTGTTACCAACTTTATTGCCTAGTACCAATACGCCAACACAAGATTTATAGGATTGTTTTGGTTGAGAATGATTATCTGTGCTTAATTGCCCATAACTACTACAGTTTGATAGATAGGGCTAGAATTATTTGCAGTAACAGGAAATACTTTTCCTGAAGATTCTAGATAGTATTCGAAATCTTGCGTTTGGATAGGTATTGTTGCAGTATAAACACTTCTACCTACATTTGAAGGCGTTATAGTTGTCCATGTATTATTACCTAATTCACGGTATTTTAAAGTAGGGGCGCTAACACCCATCGCAACTATATTTAGTTTTAATGTCTCATTTTCTTGAACTTGGGTTCGGACAGGCATTACTTTAATAAAGGACTCGCCGCTGTAAGTAGTTGATGGATTCGTTCCAGCACCCCAATCTAACTGAACTAATTGATGCCAATTCAATACATTGTTTTGCATAATTTCACCAATATCACAAGCATCTACCATACGTTCTATATCCAAGGTAATAACTTCTTTCATTTTTGTAGCCATTTGGACACGATTAGCTTGTCCACCTAGTCTTAGTCCACCATATTCAGCTTTAGCCCTAAACGATTGAAATGTTTTTAACCAGTAATCGAAACGTTCTAGATTGCCTTTTCCAACTACTTGAGAACGAAGTGTTACCAAAGCGTCGACAAAGTTAAAATCACTTGCATTATAAGCCTGGGCAGAAATTGCGCTTCCTGATGTATTTGGCGCACCTGCGTGAGCTTCCCAACCGCAAATATGTGGAATCCCTCCTGGAGAACCAGGTCCGCCAGCTTTATCTAATGCACTTAGGATGTTTGCTATATCCTTTGCTGCTTCTTGTCCGAACCAACGAGTGGCCCAGTCTAAATAAGTGGCATCAATCCATGCGTTTTTATTTGAAGGTAAAGCTTTGTTTATAACTGAGCCGGTTGGCCCGTAGGACCAGAATAAAGATTTCATTGCGTGCGTGTTTCCACCCATAGTTCTTGTTCTCCAACCTTTGCCTATAAATCCATGACAATTCGTGTTTATTGCTGCCTTAACATCATTATAAATACGATGCATTTCGAGCTGTGGTTGAACTAATCCCCAATCTTCTTCGAGCCAAGTTGCAGCCCACTTTTTTCTAGCAGGAGATAACTCGTCAAAGCCTTCTGCTTCATCCCAAAGCCCATAAAACGGATAATCTTTAGGTAAGTCATTATCAAATAATGCATGATTTTTTGTATCTCCAAGCATCCAACCGGCGTGTCCAAATGTAAATGGAACGTTCAATTCATTAGCAGCCTCCATTGCGAGGGTCATATCATTCTTCATAGCTTTTCTTTGCCTATTGTTTACACCATATCGAGCCCAGACTTCATAAGACCATAACCAAAAATAATCCAAATGATGGGTTTTCATAATACGCTCGAAAATACCTTTGTATACATCTTTTACAACAGCTGGATCTGAAGGGTCTTTACCCATTGATTGAAGACGTGATTGCAGTTGGGTAGGCATGCCTCTTACCCATGCAGCACCAACTTCAGGACCTTTGGCTTCAATGCCCAATGGCAGTTCAGTGCCAATGGCAGTTTTAACACCAATATCTTTTGCAAAACCAAATGCTGAATTAAACATTTGTCCAGCCTTATTAAATACAGCGTTACTGCTTGTTATATCCGTTGGCATAGCGGATGTGCCGAAAATATCAGACCCCCAGAAATCTCTTGGGAATATTTCAGCTGCACCACCCCAATAATCTCCTGTATTCAATTCAGCAGTTCCCCAAATAGTATGCGGACGGTGTGAGTGTGCATAATAGGATGGATATGACCATTTTACAGTACCGTCAGGGTTTATGTCTTCTTGTAATCCAATCCATACATTTGGCTCCGGACCTTGTCGCATATCTAAACCTTTTTCTTCATAAGTTGAATGGGTTACATAATTGTGTAAACCAATGAAGTTCATTCCCAATTTGGATAACTGGTTAATTGCTATTAAGTACTCATCCGTACTCCATAAGTCTGGTCCTGGGGCAAAATCATGAAAGGGTAAAATACCAGTTGTTTCAAAACGTCTTTCTCCCGCTTCATCAAAACCTGTAAGCGATAATGGGATTTTTGCATCAGGAATGGCATCACCAGCTAAATCAAAACCTACTCCTAAGTGTTCAGCAAATCGGTATGCAGCTATTAGAGTAGATTCTGAATTGTTTCCTGTAATAACAAGAATTGTTCTTCCTCCTGAGTTAATTGATTTAATAATAATTCCACCAGTTGCCGTAGTATGATTAATTTGACTACGTAAGCTATTAACCATATCATTATCATCATTTGCAACTAAAATTATATCACCAGATGAAGGTATGCTTGTTGCTCCTTGAATAGTAAGCTTTTGATCTGTACGGAGATAAAGGTAGCGTCTTACTTCTTTTGCTGCAAATAATTCCGTTTTAGATCCATTGCTAGGATAAACAATAGTCTGGGCATTTAATCTAGGTAAACTAAACAATAAACATGCTGTTAAAAAAATAAATTGTAACAACTTAAATTTGTTAAGTGTTTGTTTTTTTGCTTTCATAATATGGGATAAGGGTTTGAAGTTTAGATTCAATTTCTATGTTAGATTTATTTATAGCTTGATATTGATTTTGTTTTTGGTAAAAGTATAACTGCCGCTTATAACCTTATCATCAAGTATTAACTTAATATTGACTTCTTTAAAATCAATTGGTAAGTTTCCTTCGATGGTGGATTTTGTAATAGTTATTTTACTGTTTTTCTTTTCAGCCTGAAAAGAAATTAGTGCGTAATCACCTTTTTTATAAGCATAACCATCACCTTGATCATGATATAAGGTTCCTGAAGCTTTGTTGTCATTATCGTCAAGGGAAATATAAAGTGTTAATTTCTCTAAATTATACTCCGCTGTACTTTGAATAATTTCTCCTAATGGTACTATTGCTCCTGGTCTAATTAATATGTCTGGTTGATACTTGTCATTCTTACTGTCTTCTCCAACTAATGAAATTGACCTCCATTTCGTCTTTGTTTTTTCTTCTTCCTCTTCTTCAGCGGTTTCCTCTTCTTGACCTTCTTCAAATATGGCCTCTTCACCTACTTGTGGATCTTCAGGTTCCCATCCTGGTGTAACTACTTCCTCTGCCCATTTAGGAATGACAAATAAATCGGCACCTAATAAAAATGCTTCTTTCTCACCTCTTATGTATGGGTTTGGAAGATCTGCAAAAAATGCTGGACGCATTACTGGCATACCATTAACAGATGCTTCATGGAATAGTGTATAAATATATGGCATTAATCGATATCTTCTATTTAATGCTGTACGTGCTACATCTTCTATTTCTTTACCAAAAGCCCATGGTTCGTGATCAATAGTCCCTAATTCACTATGCACTCTTGCAAACGGATAGAAAGCACCTAAAGAAATCCAATGTGCATAAAGTTCTGGTGTTGGATTTGCCGAGAAACCTCCAATATCAGGACCGTTAAATGGCTGTCCTGATAATCCTAAATTAATACTCATAGGGATGGATACTCTTAAATGATCCCAGCTTGATTCATTATCGCCAGTCCATGTTGCTGCGTAATGCTGACCACCCATAAAATTTGCTCTTGTTAACACAAAAGGTCTTTTATCTGGATTAGCCCTTTGAATACCATCACGAGACGCTTTTACCATAAGCATACCATATACGTTGTGATAGCGCTCATGGCTGTCTTCTTTGATGCCGTCGCCACCTTTATGAATATTATCGACTGGCATTGTACCTTCTGGTCCATCGAAGTCAGATGGCTCATTCATGTCATTCCATACACCGTCTATACCTGTAGCCATAAAGTCTTTATAGAGTTCTGCCCACCATTCATTAACTTTTGGTTGTGTGTAATCAGGAAAAACAACATCTCCAGGCCATACCGCACCAACATAATCTTTTCCTTTGCTGTCTTTAACCCAAACATCTTTTTCTGTACCTGAATCATAAACTGAATAACCTTTTTCTTTTGCAACTCCAGGATCAATCATCCAAACAGATTTAAATCCTTTTAAGTGTAAATGATCATTTACATCTTTTGGATCCGGAAACTTTTTAGGGTCAAATGTGAAAACTTTGTACTTATCCATATAATGGATGTCTACCCATATAACATCACAAGGTATTTTCTTCACTCTAAAAGTATCAGCAATTTCTTTTACACGAGAATCAGGAAAATATGAATACCTGCACTGCTGAAAACCTAAACTCCACAAAGGAGGCAGTTTCATTTTACCTGTTAAGTTTCCAAGTTCTTTTATAACATCTTGAGGAGTTTCTCCTTTAATAACAAGCATTCTAAATGGAGGTGCATCAGTACTGAAAGTAACACCATCACCTAGATGTAATTCTTGCTTCCAAGTATTATCAGCTAATATTCCATATGCTGTTCCATCTTCTCGCACTGCAAGTACCCATGGATGAGATTGGTACAAACTTTGTCCGTTTCCTTTTCTGTATCTCCAGTTGTCTGTATTCCACAATGTGCGTGTTGTACCATTCCTTAACAAATCACCAGTTTGCTCTCCTGTGCCATAATAATCTGTGCCAGGTTCGTATGCTACATGTGCAAAATTTTTATTCTCCGATGCACTAAATTCAACTTTTACATCCCAATCATTTGGTAATGGTCCGATTTCCTTTGGCTCTTCTAATAAACAAAAGGATGGTAGATGTTTTTCTGCACTAAAATCTTTGGGATAAAAAATTGCCACATTTTCTTTAATCAATGCACTTCTTTCCTGTCCATTCGTTTGAAGTATTACACAACTTATTAAAACAATAAGCATGTTAATGCGAAGAAGTTGTTTGCTCATTTTCATATCATTTGTTTTTGGTATTGTTATTTTATATAGTTGTTCATCTAATATTCATTATCACTTTTAATAGTCGTGCAAGCATATTCCCGTAGCTGATATACTAGAAAAAAAGAGTTCAGAATTAAGCTCCCTTCTCATACAGGTTTAGTTTTATCTATTCTTTAGTAGTAATTCTTATAATTTCCTACCTCATAAATCCATCAATGATTGTATCTCGCTTTTCAATAGGCAGAAGCGCCTTTTTTTCGTATCCATGGAAATAATAGGGGTAGTTATCCCAGGGAGATTCATTATTCATTCTTGGATCATTTGTTTCTGTCAGGTATTCGAACATCTCCTTTTTTAACTCATTTTTAATGTCTGTAAATGCTGGATCTTCAGCCAGATTATTCATTTGATAAGGGTCTTTTGAAATATCATAAAGTTCCTCCAGAGGCCTTTTACCGAATGATAGTTCAAAGAGCTCATTTACTTCAGGATTATCTTTATTATCAAGCATGGATTTTCTGGAGAGACCAGCATCCACATCTCCATATATTTCTCCCGTAACAGATATAAATTTGGGATGACCAGCAGGATATCTATCCGGTTCAAAATTCCTTAGATATGTCCAATTGCCTTTTCTTATTGCCCTTACCGGATAAGGTAATCCTGCCGGACGACAATAGGTGTGCCTTTCTATCGCTGTTACAATCTTGTCGCGTTCATTATCTATCATCCCTTCTTTTTCTGATTCCAGAATGTTTCTGAAGCTTTTACCGGTAACACCATCAGGGATTTCAATTCCGGCAAGATCAAGTAGTGTTGGTGCAAAATCAATAGCACCTATAAAATCATCTACAGTTCTACCTGCTTTAATTTTATTTCCCCACATAATAGCCAAAGGCATATGCGTTCCGTATTCATACAAGTTTGCTTTTGCTCGGGGGAAGGGCATACCATTATCGGATGTAACAATAATAATGGTGTTTTCCAGTTCACCTTTTTCTTCCAAAAGAGCTATCATATTAACCAAATGCTTATCAAACCATTCTATTTCAAAAAGATAATCGGCAATATCACGCCTTGTTTCACTATTGTCAGGTAAAAAAGCGGGCACTTTAACACTATCTGGATTAACACCATTTTGAACGCCTATTCCTTCAGAATAAGGTCTATGTGGCTCTAATCCTCCATACCAAAATAAGAATGGATTACCTGCTTTTGTTTTATTTTCCAGGAATGCCTTAAAACTCTTGGTATAATCCAATTCCATGATTTCTGTTGGAACTTCCATGTCTTCTTCCCAGTATTGTTTGCCTAATATTTCTTCTTCTTTCCAGTATTGATCATCATCCATATTTCCAGGGCCATACGCCTTACCTGTATGACCAACACTGTACCCGTTCTTTTCAAGTAAATTGGAAAACAATTCCATTTCTTTTGGTATACCACCAAATAACAGGCCTCCTTCTTCGAGATCATATATGTGACGCCCAGTCAGAATGCTGGCTCTTGATGGGGCACATGAGGGAGCAGAACAGTATGCGTTGTTAAAAAGTATCCCTTCCTTTGCTACCCTATCGAAACCTGGAGTACTTAACTGTGGAGTTCCCGTAATTGATGTATGTATCCAGCTTTGGTCATCGGAAATACAAAACAGAATATTTGGCTGTTCTAGTTGTGTTTCATTTTTGCAACTTCCAAAAAATGCTCCTAGCCCTAAGGCTCCCACTAGAATTATGTATATGCTTTTCATATTGTTGGATTTAGATATAGAAACAATTGTTAATATTTCTGTTATTATCAAGTTAGCAGAATATTAACCTAATGTTCTAATAGGTTTTAGTTTAAGTTGACATTTACTTCTTTCCCAGTGTAATTTATGACCTTATTCGGTTCTTCTGCCATTTCGATACCAGCCTCAATTTCAAGTTGTGTCCAAGTATGCAGTACAATTTCTTTCTTATATAAAACAATATGGAATGTGTGGCCTTCTGGCATTCCTGGGAATTCGCCTTCTCTGGCACCAATTGTTAAAGTCTTGTTAGCATCATCCCAATTGAATTTAATTTTACTGAATTTACCATCTTCGTAATTATAGGTGTCATTCTCGTCTTCGTACAGTACAAATTCTCCATCTGCACCTTCATAGATACGAATTTCAATAGGGTCTGTCTTTTCAGTAGCATACTGCACATCAGGGCCAAGGGTTAAAATTGAACCAGCTTTAATATAAAGTGGAATTCTATTAATAGGAGTTTGCTCAATAATGGTTTGACCTCCTGACAAATAGTTTCCGTCCCAGAAATCATACCAACCAGCTCCTTCAGGAAGATATATTTTTCTATTATTAACTCCTTCCTCATTTGTTGGGCTTATAGATCCTTTTTCTACAACTGGACTAACCATTAATGAAGGGCCAAACATAAACTGATCATCAATATCGTATGTCATTGGGTCATTTTGATGATCCATAGCCATACCGCGCATCATGGTATAATGTTCAGTGGTAACTTTATTTGCAACTGAATATATGTATGGCATCATTCTGTAACGCAATTTTATCATATCTAGAATAGCATCGTATGCCCAGTCTCCTTCTTCGCCAAAACGCCACGGCTCTCTGGGGAAATCTGTACCATGCGAACGCATTTGTGGACAGAAGGTGCCATATTGTAACCAACGAACATATAATTCCTTGTAGCCATCATCTGCAGGACCTTCGTCATAATCTCCATGTCCGAGGTAACCATTTTCCTTTGTTTTTACAAAGAATGCTCCAATATCATTGCCCCAATAAGGTATTCCAGACATTGCGAAATTTAAACCTCCTGCAATTTGGGTTTTAAATACATCCCATGTAGCACCTATGTCTCCAGACCATACTATTACTCCATATTTTTGCTGTCCTGCATAGCCAGAGCGGGTAAGGTTAACCACGCGAGTTTCTGGTCCAGTCTCTCTCCAGTTCTCGTAAACACCTTTTGCATGCATTAACGGATACGAGTTAAAATAGCGTGTTCCAGAGCCCAATGAGGAACTTAACTTAGATTTATTCTTGTCAGAATCATTGTCAAGAAAACCCGGTTCTGGCTCAGCAGAATCGCACCATAAACCATTAAATCCATGTACTAAAATCCCTTTTTGTATCTGCTCCCAATAAAGCTTTCTTGCAGCTTCATTCCATACGTTGTAAAGTAGGTATCCATTAACTTCAGGATCCCAAGATTCCATAGGGAAATAAAAGTCTTCACCTGCATTTTTAAACTCTTCGTAATCGGCAGAACCTTTTTCTTTGTTTGGCCAGATTGAGATTATGGTGTGAAGATTCATTTCATCATGCAATTTCTTTACCATTGCCGTTGGGTCGGGGAAAAGATCTTTTCTAATCGTTTTTTGCCCCCATTGTCCTTCTTCCCAATAGTTCCAGTCTTTAATAATACAATCAATAGGTATTTCTCTTTTTCTAAATTCCGTAGCGGCACTCATTAAGTCATTTTCGGTAAAGTAGTTTTCTCTTGATTGAATGTATCCATAAGCCCACTTTGGAAACATAGGAGCTGTACCTGTTACTTCTCTATAACCAGCTATGGCTTTGTCCATTGTTGGTCCGTAGAAAAAATAATAATTGATAGCATCTCCCAACTCAGAAGAAATAAAAGTTTGTTGTTTGTCTACAAATTTCGTGAAAGAGTAATTATCCCATAGTATCCCATAACCTTTGGTTGAAACAAATACTGGAACAGCTGTACTTGTATTTTCTTGCATCAGTTCCGCCACATGTCCTCTAAAATTCATGATGCCGTCCATGTATTGTCCCCAACCATAAATCGCTTCATCTTTTTGAAAACTAAGGTGTTGTTTCATGCTAACTCCTGCATCATTTGGCAGCGAAAGCGCTTTGAATGACCTACCATCTTCTTTAAGCAGCAAATTCCCGGCTTTGTCCAAATATGTAATTGTACCCTCTGGCATAGCAATTTCAATCTGAATTTTAGCAGTTGTAACTATGATTTTTTCTTCCAGACTTTTAGCTTCAAAAACTACCTGAGGCCATTCTTTATTTTCAACACACAGACTTATTGGTTCTTTCGAATTGTTGTCATTATAAGCCAAAACTTGTACAATATCATTGGAAAGGATTTTTAACTGTAGCTTTGCTGCACCGTTTGACTTAGATTTGTCGAGGTTTACAATAATTCCATCCTGTGTTTTTTTATAATTCTGAGCAGCGCTGCTCAAAGAAATAAAAAAAACAAAAGAAAGTATAAAAAGTGCTCGTAACATATTTTTAATTTTTAATTGCATAAGTAATATATGATTTAGTATTATTTTATTATTCTTTTTTTTAGAAATGATAGCCTCTCATCCACCTCCTGCAGCCATTTCTATTACTATCTGTGTATTTTTTATTTACATCTTCTTTTATTCTTCTTCTTCCTCATATAATTTTATGTATTTATTATCAAGTTCCTCAGAGTCTTTATACTTAACTCTCATTTTAGCTAATCGCTCTTTCATTTCTGCTACAACATCTGCGTATTCTGGATCGCTATAAACATTGTTCATCTCGTTAGAATCTTTTAAACGATCATATAATTCCCACTCATTAATGTCATGATAAAAATGCACTAGTTTATATTCTTTAGAAACTATTCCGTAATGCCTTTTTACAGCATGAGCACCAGGATATTCATAGTAATGATAGTATACGGCATCTCGAGTCCATTTATCTGTTTCTCCTTTTAATAGCGACACAAAGCTTTCACCTTGCATATCTTTTGGTGCTTCGATTCCTGCTGCTTCAAGAAAGGTTTGAGCAAAATCAAGGTTTTGCACCATTTCATCTGAAGATGTATTTGCAGTGATTACATTAGGCCATCTGATTAATAAGGGTGTTTTGAATGACTCGTTATAAATGAATCGCTTATCGAACCAGCCATGCTCACCCAGGAAAAAGCCCTGGTCGGAAGTATATACTACGATTGTGTTTTCTGCTAAACCACTTTCATCTAAGTAATCTAACATGCGTCCTACATTATCATCTACCGATGAAACAGAAGCTAAATAATCCTGCATGTAACGTTGGTACTTCCAAATCATTTTTTCTTTATCGGTCATGTTTGGCCAATTCTCTCTAAAGGCAGTATTGATAGAATCAATGGTGGGTTTGTACAGTGCATCTTGTTCTTCCGTTATCCTATCTGTATAATAGTCGTAAAACCCATATTCCCAATCTTCCTCCATATTATCCGTCATACCAGGCATTGATTTTAGCACTTCTGGTGTTATTTTACTGTCGTGACTAAGATCCATGTGATGCAACAGATTCATCTCAGCTGTTTTTGCCGCAGCACCTCTATTCTCAAAATTATCAAATAAAGTTTCTGGAAGTGGAAATTCTTTTTTACTGTATTCAGCAAACTTGTCAGCCCTGGGCCACCAAGGTCTATGTGGGGCTTTGTGTAAATAAAACATCAGGAAGGGGTTGTCCTCATCTCTTCTGTTTTCTAACCAATCAATAGACAAATCGGTGATAATATCAGTACAATAACCATTAATGGTAGTGTTACCATCGTTGGTTATAAAATCAGGGTTTATGTAAAAGCCTTGGTCTGGTAGTATTTTAAACTCGTCAATTCCTTTTGGGTTATTTCCAAAATGCAATTTACCGAACATGGCTGTCTGGTATCCTGCTTTCTGGAAAAGTTGGGGAAATGTAGTTTGTGTAGTGTCAAAAACTGTATTATCATTATCAATTTTCCCGTGAATATGGCAATGTTTACCGGTTAATATAGTTGCCCTTGCAGGAGCACATATTGAATTGGTAACACAGGCATTGCTGAATTTCATCCCTTCATTTGCAAGTCGATCAATTTGTGGAGTTTCAGTTAATCTGTCGTCATAAGCACTAATGGCCTGATAGGCGTGATCGTCCGTCATTATAAAAATAATATTAGGTCTATCACTGGTTTTATTAACCTTGTTCTGGTTCGCACATGAAAACAATAATGATACCCCTAAGAGAATAAACAGATTTTTCATTTCACTTAAAATTTAAATTGAAAGACGCAACACAAATTAGAGATTTGATATTTAAAGTCTTAAACATAAAGACAGAATTAAGATACAATATGTATGAACTTAACTCTGTCATATACTATTGATTATTCTTTTACTATTTCGATAACCTCACCCGTATAGGAAATTACTTGATCGGGCTGTTCGTTTATACCTTCGCCAATACCATGGTTTGGCGCTACCCATGATATTTTAAAAGTGCGTTCCTGTAGCATGCCAGGAAAGTTGCCTTTTCTTTTAGCTATGGTTAGCTTTTGTTCGGCATCATTCCATGTAAATTTAATGGTAGCGTAGATTCCTTTTTCGTAATTATAGGAATCGTTCTCATCTTCATACAATTCAAATTCACCATCTGCACCCGTATAAATTCTTAAATCGATAAGATCAGCAGGTTTTTCGTCTGAGTATTGGATGAAAGGTCCCATTGGAACAATAGAACCGGCTTTAATAAACAGTGGGATTTTATCGATTTGACCATCAACTGTAATCTCCTGACCACCTTCAACCGTTTCACCTGTCCAGAAATTAAACCATGTATTGTCCTTTGGTAAGTATACATTTCTGAATGGCTCATTATCAGGCGCATTAGTTCTTTGATTTGGTGTAATCCACGCTAAATCATTAAATTCTCCTTCAGCTGAATACTCTATAACAATTTTATATTTTGTATTTGCTTTAAAGTTAAGATTATCGATAGGTATTGTTTTACCTGTTTCTGCTTCTTCTACGTGCCATTTTTCATTAAAAGGTGATAAAATAACATCTCCTGCAAATTTGTTAAGATATAAGTTATATACTCCTGCTTCTTTAGTTAGTATTTGTCCAGTTATTCTTTTAGTACCCATTGCAAAACAGCCTTCCCACTCTTTCCATTCTCCACCTGGAGCTGGGTCGATATCTGTTATAACTTTGAATCCATCTTCTTCAATGTCTTGATTTTCTACTTCTGTTATGGTTAAGGATCCTGATTTTCCGTCTGCATTAATTAAATTTTCAGCTGGAATAGGTTCTGGCTTAATTTTTTTACCAAAAATACTTTCTAGCATAGGGTTTACAAGAAAAGCGTCTCCAAACATAAATTGGTCGGTAACAGCATGTGTTTTTTCATCATTAGGAAAAACAAAAGGCAAACCTCTCATAAGGGTATAGCCTTCATTAGTAATACGCCATGCATTTGAGTATATATATGGCATTAACCTATATCGTAAATTGATTGCTCTTAATAATGATTCGTAAGGCCATGAACCAGGCTCTCCAAATTGCCATACTTCACGTGGGTAAAATGTACCATGCGAACGAAATAACGGACAGAAAGCACCATATTGGAACCATCTTACATATAGTTCTTTATAGCCGTCATCAATAAGATCTTCTGAACAACCATCAGGGCAAAATTCCTCTGCAAAAAAGCCACCAATATCTGATGTCCAATATGGAGTTCCACTCATAGTAAAGTTTAATCCTGCAGGGACTTGATTTTGCAATACTTCCCATGTAGAGTTAATATCACCAGACCAAGTTGCAGCCGCATTTCGTTGTTGGCCTGCAAATCCAGAACGACTCATCATAAACACACGTTTTTGGTCAGTAACGCTTCTTTGGTTTCTGTATATATGTCCAGACTCTTTAAGAGAGAAAGTGTTTAAATATCTTCTAAAAGTTCCTAAATCATTTTTTACACCATTATTTATCAACTCATGTTTTACACAATAAGGATAGAATTCGTTACTTACAGCTGGTTCTGTGCCATCTAGCCACCATGCATCAACACCTTTGTCAAATAAATTCTTTTTCATGTGGCTCCAGAAGATGTCTCCAGCTTCGTCACTATGCATATCGCTAATAAATCCTCCGTCTGCTAAGATGTCATCATACTCGTGACCTGCAGCTTTTAATTCTTTATAAATGTCTGTTTTCTTGTCAGATCCTGGCCAAATTGTTATCATATAATGGTAATTCAAGTCATGTATTTCTTGAATCATTTTGTCAGGATTAGGGAAGTGTTTTTTGTCAAATACCATGGCGTTCCAACCATTCTCTCCCCAGTATTCCCAATCTTGTACGATATTATCGATAGGTATTTTACGATCACGGTATCCTTTTGCCGCAGCAAGTATTTGTTCTTGAGACTCATACCTTTCTTTACTTTGCCAATAACCATAAGCCCATTTCCCATAAAGTGGTGCATGACCTGTAAGTTTTCTGTATCCGGCTATAATGTCATCATTGTTTTTTGCATGAATGAAATAATAGTTTATTTCATCTGCAACCTCAGATCGTATTACCATTGTATTTTGGTCAGTCTCATTGTCAAACTGTGTTTCTGAATAGTTGTCCCATAAAATGGCGTAACCATTTGTCGAAAGAATAAAGGGGCTAACTGCATTGTGGTTGGTTTGGATTAAGAGTGCCTTATGCCCTCTATAGTTCATGATACCGTTATTAATTTGCCCTAGACCGTGTAGAGATTCGGTTTCTGTAAGGCTAAATTGCTGTTCTATATTATAATAGTCGTCTAAAGGGGTTGTAACATGGTGTACTTTTTGTTTTTTTTCTTTTAAGATAGGGTTGTTGTCTTTATCGAAAAAATTAATAGTACCATTATTAACGTTTACTTTTGCAGATACATTTGAAGTAGTTACAGTTACAATATCTGCTCTTTGCTTTACATTAAAATCTGTAGGTTTTTCTTCTTGCTTTATTACAATAAGACTTTCTCTAGTTGAAAAACTATCTGTAGCAGAGGCTAAAACTTGAATAATATTATTGGAAACAACTTTTAGTTTTAAATTTTTAATGCCTCCAGTTTTAGATTTGTCTAAAGATATTATTACTTCATCTTTATCTTTTTTGAAATTGGGGTTGTTGCATGATACAAGAAAGGCAACTAATAACAGGCAATTAATAAAGATGCTATATTTTTTTATTTTTTTATTTGTTTCCATAAAGTAAATTTATTCAACGATAAAATTAAAGTAACTAACTAATAGTTACAAAGGTAGTATTTTTATTTTAAGAAGCTGCCTAATAATCAATAATTATATAAATAATTGATTATTAGTTATTTATGTATTTATGTTTATATTGTGATATTTCTTTAAAGTTTCATTACATATAAAAAACAATTAGTTTTGAATTAAAAGTTATAAAGATTGGGTTTTAAATTTTAAACACTAAAAAAGCTATGTTATTTAATTGTGAGATATGCTTTAATTGCACTTTATGCATTGCATTAAATAACTAGAATTTACTAGGACTAACCATTTAGTGACATTGAATCATATAGAACTGCTTCTAAATGTAATTAACTTATTTGTATTATGTTAAGCCTAAAAAAACTAAGGATTATTAGTGCTTATTTGCAAAAGACTCCTTTGACGGCATTTAAATTTGCAGTTTGAGCATCTGTGGCAGTGGGGTATGCATTTTTTGCACCATCATCAAAAAACTGTTCGAGCACTAAATGTGGTAATTCTGTTATTGAATTATTAGCTAGTAGGTCACTAAAAAGCGTAACAATATTAGAGTAATCTATATCATCAGTATCGCTAATATTGCTAAACGTTTCTTTAAAAACGTTATTTGAGGATTGTCTAATGTGTATTTCAGAAATTCTAGTGCCGTAAGTTTTAATTAATTGTGTTAATTTATTATTTGTAGCCGTTTTGTTAGCGCCCAAACCTCTATGTAGCCATGTAGGTTCTAGACACAATGTTAAATCTGTTATTTGTTCTAACATATATTCTATTTCAGTTGTAGTAGATGAAATTTTAGGAATATTAGAGTTGATTTTCACAGGTGCTTCATGATGATGTAGCGATACTGTTACACCAATAGTCTTAAGAGCCGAAACAATTCTTGATAGTTGGTTTACTTGAGTTGCTAACTCGCTAGCTGTTTTCTGCAATTCTATATTGTCCCAATCTTCAGGGGCAGGGTTAAATACTAAAATTTCAAAACCAATATTGGCCTTTTTTGCTTGCTTAGCAGCATAAATAACCAAATCTGCATTAGCTTGACCGGATATGGAATTATGAATCTCTATATCAGTATAGGCTGATTTCATTATTAAACCTGCTGCTGAAATATTTTGAGCTAAATTTGTTATTGATTGATTTATTTCTGTTTGACTAAGCCCGTTAATTTCTAAAAACCCTTCAGCACTTTTAAAAGTACTCTGGTTATTTGATGCTGAGTAAGAGGTGTTTAATAATTTAAAATTAGCCACTGAGTTTTTCCATTCTGTGCTATTTTGTCTGTCTAAATATAATGTCCAAGGAAATACTTGAAAAGAGACATCAATTCTTGAAGACAAAATATTTTCAGTTATTGATTTAAAACTACTCAATAATGTTGGCGTTACAAGTAATACTCCACTACCTAACGTTAAGGTTTTTAAAAAATCTCTTCTTTTTTGCATTTTTTAATTTATCTATTAGTTATATCGCCTAGTGTATGCGTAGTGGCGGATTTCGGAGCTCCTCGCTATCAAACCGAGGTGGTGTTGATGCGAGCTACAAGCCTAGATATTTACTACTTTCCCCGCCATTACGTATGACACATTGTTAGTGGTCGTTATTATTCATATTTCAACACTAATTCAGTAGTTGATGCTTTTGAGTCAAAGACGTATTTGCCATCAACTATTTCTGGTTCTACACTACTTTTTGTGACTTCAAAACTATTTATATTGTCTTTTTTAGGAATTATAATTTCCACTTCCCAATCTGAATTTTCTTGTTCAACTCTTAAAGTCAATAATCCATCTGACTTAGTATAATATACTGAAATGGTATTATCTGCTATAAGCACATTTTCTAGAGATGCATTATCCCACGTATCTGGCATTTGAGGTTTTATGACTACCTTTTTCTTTGCAGCTTGTGGATCAATGCCAAAAAACTGATTTACTATCGGAACCCCATAGGCGTAGTTATTAAAGGTCTGATTCATCATACCAAAATCAGGAGAAACCTCATACATACCTCCAGGATAGGCATAACTGAATGTTGTTGTAGCCTTTTTGATATAATCTAATGCCTCATTGGGACGGCCATAGTTGTTTTCTGACACAGCCAAAACTCCTGCGTTCATTGGCATCACTGCAGACTCATAAGAAAACGCAGATTCTCTTTTAACGTTTTCGTTATTTGTATCTTCTCTGGTGTCTTTGTCTATTCCTGTAACGTAAACACCAAATTGGCTTGTGAATTTTTTAGCTGTTTCTAGAGCTATTAATGCCTTGTCTTCATCAGCAAAATTCATTTCCATAGGGGTGTTCACTACATAGCTATGATAAATAGCAAAGGCCCGAATTTCTGATGATGGATTTTCTTTGATGTATTTTTTTTTCTTCTTGAGTTCTTCAATAACCCAAGGTTGTTTCATATCTTCAGCCCTTTCAATGGCATTTGCTATCGTTTTGAGGGCTTGTTCATCAGTGGCTATAAAATCACCATAGGATTTAGATTCTTCAGACCAAAAAACGGAGTTAATCTTTTCTTTTAGTGCTATGGCTTTTGTTTTATATTCATCGGCTAATTTATTATCCCCTATTTCAGAAGCCATTTTAGAAGCATCTATAAATGCACGTTGTAAATAAGCAGAAATATCAATCATCTCTCCATCCAATCCTTCAATTTCCATCATACCATAACCATCGGGTAATAAGTTATTGTTTTCATCACGTTCTGTCATCACCCAATTCAAGCCTTTCTTTACGGTTGGAAAATAGCGTTTCAAAAAGTTTATATCGCCAGTCCACTTATATAAATCCCAAATTAATGATACAAATTGAGGCGTTTCATTTACATTGCCTTTATTAAATACTGCTCCATTGGTTGATATTTCATGAGCAATTCTTCCATTTCCATTAGTTACTTCCGAAATGCTGTCTAACAAATGGATTGTGTTGTATGCAGTTTCAAACTGACCAAAAGCCATGTGATTTTTTAGGGCATATTCGGCATCGCAACTAAACCACCAAGGATAGTCAGGAAGTCCAGCACACATACCTGAACCAACCTCAGGAATAGTTCTTATTGTCCAGTCGCAAGAATATTTTATCCATTCAAATACTTGTTCAATATCTTTATCTGGTACAGTTAGTTTAGATCTGTTTGCCAATTCTTCGTAACGTTCACGCTTTGCAGTCAAATAAGAATTCATGTTATTCTTGATATCGTTATAGGTTGCATAGGCTTCTTGCTCTGAAGTGTAGGAACCTGCAATAACGTAATTGATAACGTATGTCTCTTCTGCTTTTAACGAAATAGTATCTTCTAAGGTATTTAACGAAGTTTTTTCTACTGAAGTCTCTTTATCGTTTCCAAAAAGGGCATACCACTCGTTTAAATCATCTTTGATTTTCCATAGTTTTTTTTCACTATCAAAAACTGATTGATCTTTACCGTCTTCCATACCCGTTTCATCTCCTAACCAAGTAGGTATTATATCAGGATGTCCTGTAAATTTTAGATTTAAATTGCGCTCTTTTCCATGATTTTTAATTATGAGCTGTACAACCAGACCTTGCTTATCATCTGGCACAAATTGCCAACGTTCAATTTCTAGCTTTTTATCTTTCCAAGAAAAACTATGAACATTAGCGACAGGATAGTTGGTAAATTTATCAGCTTTGTTCAATTTGAAGCTTTCTGATGCTTCTGTAATTTGAATATCAAAACCATCCATCAGTTTAATCGGATGATTCCAAATGCCTCCCATTTCACCTTCAATGTGCCAACCCAAGTCCGGAAACGTTCCATCTTGATGGCCAACCATATAAACCCTGTTTCCTGTAGTCGAGAACGGTGATTGTAAATATTCTTGTTTTCCCTCAATGCGTGGGCTATTCTTTAGTATGTCACTAAAATTTTGATTCGTATTCGATTGCACTATTTGTTGACAACCTATGAATAAGACTGAAATTAGGCTTAAGTTGAGTAGTATTTGCATTATATTAACTATTTATTATTTGTTTTGCATTTATGACCACTAACATTTACAATAGCAGGAACTACAAATGCCCATGGGCCATCATCATAATTATCGATACCGTTCCACATGCTGTTTTCTGTTGAACACCAAAACGTTCTCCGAGCCAAATGCAACAACACTATCCCGATTTACTTTGACATTGTTAATTTCATTGGGTTCTCTATTCCACCAGTCGATTGAAGCAATTAAGTCTAGTCCTTTAAAAGGAGCTCTTACGGGAGGTGCTAAGGATTTTTCACTTTTTGTATTAGTCTTATATGCATTACAACGTTCTGTGTATGGTGCGTATCCCGAAGGGCATGCAATATACACCTTGTTACCACACGTTATTTTATTCAACAATTACCTTCTTAGTAAATACCGCTTGATTATCATTAACATATACTGTTATAAAATAAATCCCTGAGTACAATTTGCTTAACTGAAATGAATTTTGTGTAGATAAAACATTTTTATTAATTAATTGTCCCATAGTATTATATACCTCAACTTTTTCTATTACTTGAGATGTATTAATATTAAAAACTCCATCTTTAGAAGGGTTAGGAAATATCAACACCTCTTTTTCTAAATTGAAATCATCAATGCTCAATATACTCCCATCTACCTTTCCACCAATAATCATGGGATGGGAGACAGCATTAGAAGGCGTGATTGTTCCTACATAGGAATTTTCGTGTTCTGCAAACAATTGCGCGTTTGTTTGACCTGCAAACTCACCATCGATACAATCACTGGGGTCACTAAAGCTACAGGCATTTCCTGAACTACCAGATACTATCGGAATAAAGTCCGCATCTTGAGCATTATAATAGGCTCTCGAATTACTAAATGGTCCAAAATTCAAGTGGATTTCTTGAGGTGCTAAGAAAAACTCTGAATCACTCTTAGCATCATCCAACAAGGGAAATCCTTTTTGTCCTACTTCATCATAAAATATATAGGGGTCAAGAATAATATTATTGTTTGGGTTATTAAATGAAATTGCACCTTCAGTCAGAATGTCCGACTTTGTGGGATTAGTAGAAAGCATTCCTATTCCGAACCCTTCGCCTTCATCCCCATTGTCAATTGGTACACTGGGAGGACTGATTAAAATATCAGTTCCAGCATTGTTAAAGATTCCACCATTTATAGTTACCTGAGCATTTTGAGGGAGAGCAACACCTACAGCATTTCCAGAAAAACCTTCTATAGTGTTATTATTCAATACCCAACGATGCGTATTATGAAAATAATCCAAATCTAACCCTATTACTTCAGGTTCATCAGGTACATAATTAGGTGAAGGGTTTGTGCCATAGTCTTCGATGCCCGAACGACCGCCATAACCAACTAATCTCGAATTTTGAATGGTAACATTGGTCGTATAATTATGCTCAAAACCAACTTTCCCGATATTCCAGAGAATTGTGCCATCGAAAACCAAATTCAATTGGTCTTTGTACACATCTGGCAAGTCATTAATCCATTCGTTAGGGTCAGTTATAGTAGGGTCCGTTTTGCGATGAAATTCAGTATGCACATAATAAGTCTGAACGCCCCTCACGAAATTGTAAGCAATATTATTCAAAAAAGGTCTGGCTTGTAAATACCAAATATCGAGTACAAAGTTGGGATAAGTCGATTTCCAATTGTGCAAGGCTTGGTTTAGAGTGGGAAATTCCGATGCAGGCACATGAGCATCAATATCGCCTCGTGCCATGCCCAAGCCTTTTTCTACCAGACCATCCGTCCAATATACATAGGCATGCCCTGTGCAACCCGAAACGACATTACCCTGTACCGTTACACCCGTACCATGCAACCAGAATCCATCTCCTTGCCAGGCAAAATCTTGTCTCCCTTCTCTAATATCTGATAATGCTTGTGTTACTTCACCATCTGTATAAGAATCTCTCGGACGAGGAGCTGTCAAAATAGGATTTGCTGGGTTAACCGTTCTAATCGCAATGTTTTCGATAAAAGAACCCGTTTCGTTTCCTGCTTCGGTATTAAATGCACCACCAACTACATTATAGCTTACATTTCTTATAAAATCTACTCTTGCTGAATGATTGACAAAGCCCCATCCTGGGTCATTATTGACTACACAGCCTTCTACTTTCGCAGGAGTTGGTAATGGTGTGATAGGTTTAGCAGGAAAAACGGAGACATCTAATCCTCCTCTATGAAAATGAATTGAATAACGACCTCTTGGGTTTTTTCCTCCGTTTGGAATCGCTTGTCCTGTATTTTGATTGGCATCTAAATCTTCAAAATCCCAATCGTCTAATATGATAGACTTATCCGTTCTACCTAAGTTATTGGCTTCTACATATTTTAAATCTACATTAAGAGTATGCATAAACATCAGATGTCCTCTGGGTCTATGAAATTCCCCACTAATGGAAGAAACACTTGTATTTTCAGATGACACCACAATATTCCTACTCAAATTTGCAACATGTACATCCAAATCGGAAGCTTGTGTTGGTGCTTTATGGTCTCTAACCAAAGCTGGTGTAAATGTTATTGTATTTCCCGAAATGGCAGTAATGGTAACCACTTCATCTTTTTCAAACTCTGAGGTATTGGAAATAGAAGTATTTGTAATAGGGTCGGTTCCAGCCACCACCAATTTATCACCGACTTGCCATCCTGTTGGGGCAGCGCTCAATACGAATTGCGTTGCTCCTACCGATGGATGCGTTTGAAGTGTTAGCCAACTCGTTTTGTCGGCACCGTGCATGGTAGTTGTACCCATCAATACTGCTCCAGGAGCGAAACGCTCTGGGTCTTCCCATTGGGTAGTGCCTCCCATTTCTGCAAAAACTAAACTTGCAGTTGTACCTACTGGTATTTTGTTGGCATTTGTTCCTATTTCTAGGGTTCCGTTGGGAGCACTAAATATATATTCAGTTCTCAATTCAGTATTAGTATTGGTAGCGAATTGTAATTTACCACCATCAGCGATTCTAATAGATTTGAATTTTTCCGTTACCATACCGTCAACAATTATAGTAACTCCATTTGGAATGAGTACTCGATCGTCATTAACAGGTAATGAACCTCCCCAAGTTGTAGTAGAGGACCAATTACCCGAGACAGAAGCAGTTTTGGTAGCAGTACCTGCAACTTGCATAGGCGTTTGTGAAAAACCTTTATTCGTGCTACAAATTACTAAGAATAGAGTTAATAAAATTGGAAATAGTTTACTCTTCATAATATTTAATTTTTAATGTGTGGTAACTATCAAATATCACAATAATTAGTATGATCCATGAACAAGCTAACACTCTCATAACATTTATTTTATATGGTTGAAATAAAGTTGATTAACACGTTGATTTTTGATAATACGTAAGTAAGACATCTTATAAATCGAACCAAGGGCTCAATAATTTAATTACATATGAAGTCAAAGTTCTTACCACTGGCTATCATTTTGGCAATAATGAGATTTCAATGGATTTTTTGGATTTTAAATTAGTCCAAATTACCAAATCAGTACCGCTTGGCGTGGTCTCGTATCCTACTCTAAGATTCCTTTCCGTTTTAATTAATTTTCCGTCCACCATAACAGAAACGCCTTTCCTCCCCCAATTCTTCACGATAAATACCGGATTAACAATAGAAACAGGGATCAAACCTTCATCCTCTTCTGTTTCAAAACCTAGTTTGAACGATATTTTCCTGGCCCCTTTGTGATCTCCAGGGATGATATAGGCCCGTTGTTCCTGACTGTAGATTGTCCTAGTGTATTCATTAGACAAGTCCTTCATAATCAAACGAGGAAACACAACCCAAGATCTTTCCCAAGAAGTCATATCTTCAACCAGTTGATCATCCGTGACAAACCCGGATAGGTAAACCTGTTCAAGAATATTCTCTGTACGCCTAAAATGCCACCAGTTCAGTGTATGCCCTAGTGAGGTGGAATACCCTTTTCCCTCAATGCCACCCCATGTCTGAAAAATGAATGGAAGATCATCTTCAGGAGGATATGTTTCATTCTCAATCCCATAGGGCATGGAAATCGTGAATGGCTTGTATACCGACTTGGTATTTATTACTTTGATATTGGATTTAATGAATATCCCAAAATCTTGAGGGTATGGATTGTAAGAAAAGGTTTTAATCGTTCCATCTGAATTAATGAGGGTAATTGGAGCTTCATCTATATCATCAGTTGGAATGTGACCATCAAGGCCAAATACAAAATCCTCTTGAAACTCATGCACCACCGAAGGCGGTATCTCCCTAACAGGTGACGCATTACCAAATGTCTCGTCTGTTACTGTAAGGCTTTGTGAAGCCAGACCAGTATAGATCCGTACATGTCGAGTATGTGTTCCATCCGGATAGATGTAATACCACTCATCTGTCCAATCGCCTTTGCCATATGGCGAGCCACTTGGAATATCAGAATGTCCGATATAACCATCCGGATCACAGATCGCAGCTCTAACCCGTATGATTATTCTTGCCTCATTTTGACTTTCAACCCACATGCGTGCATATCGTGCACCCCTATCCCATAATATTTCACATGAGCTGGAGGCCTTTGGATCATAAGTTTCTGTCCAGCCGTTGGAGAAATGGATATTATTTTCTGTGACCATGCTAGGAAAACACGGCATGCTGAAACGCATTTTGGTTGGTAAAAGATCAAAATGAACCTCTGCTGCTACCTTGTTGAGTTCGCGAGGTACTGGCCAGCCTGGCTCCATATAGGACACTTTCGGTTGATCCACGCCCACTGCATGGAATTCCTTGGCTGGTTGAAAAGATCTTTCTTGTCCAATTGAAAGTTGCACTGAAAACAGAAAGACGCATCCAACTACTGTTGATTTCATTTTAATCATGGTGATATTATAGTTAAGGTTATATCTCGATATCGAACTTCTTAAATTCAATACGTTTTTTAAGTTTAATATCTTTCGATGAAGCTCCTATTAATATTTCAAATGTTCCATTTTCAATAAACCAATCTTTTTGTGTTGAACTCCAAAATGAAAAATCTTCTTTAGTTAACTTAAAAGTTACTGTTTTTGTTTCCCCTTTGTTTAATGAAATACGTCTAAATTTTCTAAGCTTTTTTATCGGTTGAATTACCGAAGATTCGGTATCCTTAATATATAACTGTACAACTTCGTCGCCTTTTAATTCTCCAATATTCTCAACATCTAAGGAAACCGTTATAGACAAATTATCAGATGTTTTAACGTTATTCTCTGAGGCTTTCAAGTTACTATACTTAAAATCAGTATAGCTTAATCCATAGCCAAAAGGGTATAATACGTTTCCTTTAAAGTACATGTAAGTATGTCCTTTTGTAATATCATAATCACCAATATGAGGTAACTCGTTTAAGTCTTTATAAAACGTAACAGGTAGCTTCCCTCCAGGATTGTAATCTCCAAATAATGTTTCTGCTATAGCAGTACCACCAGATTGCCCAGGGTACCAAGCTTCTAAAATAGCAGGGATATTTCCATCTACCCAATTAATGGTAAGTGACATGCCGTTAATTAAAACAACAACCGTATTTTTATTTGCTTTATAAACTTCTTGAATAAGTTTTAATTGATTTCCTGGTAAATTCAGGTTTTCTCTGTCGTCAGCTTCATTTGCTATAGATAAATTAGTTCCGACAAATAGTATAGCTACATCAGACTTTTTAGCAAGTGCAACTGCTTTTGCTATTGTTTCTGTTTCATCAAAGGGCTCTTGATTTTCATCACTCTCATCATAGTTATCTTCCTCATCCTTATTTTCATTCGTAATTAAACATCCCATTTCGTAAGTTACTTTAACAGAATCTCCCACTAAGTCTTTTATTCCTTGAAAAGGAGTCACACTCACTTTTGGTGTACCACTATACCCTCCTAATTCAGTAATATTAGCATTTGGACCTATTACAGCAATACTCTTAAGGGCCTCTTTTTTAAGAGGAAGAGTGCCATCGTTTTTCAACAATACCATTGTTTCTCTGGCTATTTGAAGCGCTAAATCTCTATGTTCTTGGCAGTCTAGTTTTTCGTTAGGAATAGAAGTAAAAGGGACATTTTCTTTAGGATCAAACTCTCCTAAAAGGATTCTAGCTCTAAATAAACGTTTTACTGCAACATCAATTTCGACTTCAGATATATATCCTTTTTTATGAGCAGATAGCAAATGCTTGTCGTATAAGAACTGTTCTTCCTCACAGGTTTCACACTCTAAATCTGTCCCTGCTTTTACAGCTAAAGCAACAGCTTTTTCTGGATCAGTTTCATATTTATGCCCATGAATAATATCACTAATAGCGCCACAATCTGAGACAACAAAACCTTTAAAACCCCATTCTTTTCTCAATACATCGTTTAATAACCATGTATTAGTACTCGCCGGATTTCCGTTTACAGCATTATAAGCACTCATTACAGAAAGTGCTTTACCTTCCATGATTGCAGATTTAAATGCAGGTAAATAATATTCTCTTAATAAACGCTCACTAACGTCTGAGGAACCATCATGACGATTAAATTCACTATTATTAGCTACAAAGTGTTTTACTGTTGCTACAGCTTTAATATATGTCGGATCGTTACCTTGTAACCCTTTAACAAAAGACGTAGCCATTTTAGATAACAAATATGGATCTTCACTATAAGATTCTTCATTACGCCCCCATCTAGGATCTCGTAAAATATTAATTGTGGGCGACCAATAGGTTAATTTTTTGCCATAATTATTATTGTGTATTCTAGCTTCTGTAGAAGTTACATCGGTCATTTTTTCTATAACATCTGGGTTCCACGTACTTCCTAAACCTATGCATTGTGGAAAAGTAGTAGCTAATCCAGAACGAGCAACACCATGAAGCGCTTCGTTCCAATAGCCTCCATCAAGACAGCCTAATTCCATATCTTCCCACGCTTCTAGGTTTTCCCATGGGCGTCTTTTTTTATATTCTTCTAATAATTCTGGTTCAATTTCGAAGAAGTCGCCTCCTAAATCGCCCGTATCAAGGTTAGGTCCATACTCTATAACATTTAACCTTTCAATAGCAGGTGCAAAATGACTTAATTGTAACACTTTTTCCTCTATAGTCATTCTAGAAACTAAATCGGTTGCTCTTTCATCTGCCGATAAACTAATATTTAAATAAGGATAGTTTTTTTCTTCTTTACAACCTAAGAATGTTAATACTAAAAATACGATATTATAATAGGTTGTATTATTTTGTTTTAAAAATTTCATTTTTTAAATTTTAGTAGATTATCTGTATTTTTCAATTCTTTATTTAAATATGTTTTTTTAAGTCTATAATAAATTACTACCAATTTTTTAAAGGATTAATAGCACTTATTAGATATTCAAAAACTGAGAAGCTCCGGCCTCTAAGCTAATATCCCAAGTTTTGTTTGCGAATTTTACAGTTGTTTTATTCCCTTTTAAAGATGTTATTTTAACTTTTGAGGGTTCGCCATTTTCCCATTCCAAATCAATTAAAAAGCCACCTCTTGCTCTTACTCCTTTAATTGAGCCATTTGGCCATTCTGTTGGTAATGTGGGTAATAATTCAATTTCAGAAGCTGTGGATTGCAATAGCATATAATTGACAACTGCTGGCAAACCTCCACTAATGTCATGATTAAAAATAGCTCCGGGATCGTGGTAGGATACTAAAGCAGGATTCCAATAGGAAGAACACATCCATTTTACAGATTCGTAAGCGTGATCGATATCTTTTAAATGTGCCGCTGCGGTTCCTAACTGTACCAAACCAAATGCCATTTCGGCACCATTAGCTTCTCTTCTATATTTCATTCGACTCTCAATAGCTTTTATGGCTGCATCTTTTAATAGCGGGTTTTCAATAAACTCAGGATCTAATCCATCATAGAGCATATATAAGTGAGAAGCATGGCGATGCGAATTATCATTCTCAAATCCTTCCCAAATCCATTCTTTTAACTCACCCTTACTATCTATAGCGTATTTTGGAAGATTATCTAATATTTCTTTGTATTCCTCAATTTGATCTTTAGAAATATGTCCTTGTTTTGCTAGGGTTATTAAATTCCTTAAAAATTGTTTCATTGAAGCTACATCCATTGTTGCATTAATTGCAATAGGATGTTTTCCTACTGGAGCAATTTCAGGTGAATATGAGGGTATGAAAATATATTGACCATTATGCTTGTAAATAATTTGACTTAAAAATTTGTATGCGTCTAGCATAAAAGGAACTACTCTTGTTTTTAGAAACTCCTCATCACCTGTGTATAGCCAATAGTCATAAAAAAAATGACATGGCCATGTTGTTCCTGTCCACCAATACAAATGTGGAAATTCACCTATATAATGATAGGCACTCCCAAAATCGCTTGCTCGTGATGGTACAAATATGCCTTCTAAATCATAGATATCTTTGGCATTCTTTTTATAATCATCATACCATGAAGTCATCATATTTAGATATGCCTTGGTTACTTCTGGAAAATTACTGTTTAATCCACTAGCTATTGAGGATGGAACATTTCCGTTTAAGGTAAAATCACCAGACCAGGCAGGCCACCATGTACCGCTCCATATTCCTTGCAAAGCAGGGGGATTTTCTCCTGTACTAGATATATTATTATAACGACTTGATTTCATTAACTGAACAAGTAATTTTGGATTAAAATTTTCAGGTGTTGAAGATGCCAATAGCTCTTCTGCTGTAACTTGTAGTTGTGTGTCTTCTTCTAAGCCAAAAGAAAAACGGTTAAACATTTCTCCATGTATTTTTGAATGCGGCTTAAGTATCTTGTCGTACGAAGGCTCAATAGCTTCTACTTTAGATTTTACAAGAGAAAGCACGTTTTTACCCTCTTTGTAATCTAGACCAATTGTAGAAATAATTAAGATTTCGTCGGCATCATTAACTGTAATGGTGCCTTTTTGAGTTGTTAATGAGCCTCCTTTTGGAATGATTTTAGTAACAACATGATATCCTTTTAAGGAACCTTCCCATTCCATTTTAAATTTGGTGGAGTATGTTAGTGTGTTGTTTTTTGTTGTATACTCAAAAGGTTCTACATAATTTGCTGTATTAAATTCATCAAAGCCATCGTCATCTTCTTCTTCAATAAACTTTTCGTCTTCTTGTTCTTTTGGCTGTTCTTCATTTGCGTTTTTTCTTACAGCGTTATTTCCTTTTAGCGAATAATCATCAGGGTTGTTGCTCACGCCAGGAATAAACTCATTTTTATCTACCGTGTTGGGAAGTTGGTTTAATCTGAATTTATAACTTAGCTTTGACTGGCTTGGGCTGCTAATTTTTACTACTGCAACATCATCTTTTCTGGATACAAAAGCACTACGATGAATAATTGTCTCGCCATCAGAAAATGCTATTCTTGTTTCGCCAGTCTCATAATCAATACTTCGAGCATAATTGTTGTATTCAATTGGATTGAGATTGTCGATTTCAATTTGACAAGCAGGAATTAATGGGTTTGTCCAAACTAAATCTTTAATTCCAGACTTTATTCCTTCTGCCATCATTATTTCACCAGCCTCTTTGTATTTTTCTTCCAAAATTAACTTTCTGGTTTCTGCTAAACGACGTCCCAATTTTGGGGCTGGGGCAGGAGCATATTTGGGTAAAAATAGCTTTTCATGACTTAATACTACTCTGTCTTTATGTACATTTCCTGGCATCAATGTACCAATTGTGCCATTACCACTAATAAGTGATTCTTCCCATTTGGTAGGCAATAATTTGCTAATAAAACCGTGTTTTGGATTTTCTATTTTTAAGTCATCAACAATTTGCTCAATAGTTGATTTTTTAACATTTGGACTGCAACTTACTATGAGTATAGTTAGAGTTAAGAAATAAATTATATTTTTCTTCATAAATATGGCCTTTTAATGTGATTAAAATACTTCAATTGTCTTTTTCAGTTTTATATCCTGAGATGAAGCTCCTATTTGGATTTCAAATTTTCCAGGTTCAATTTTCCAATTTTTTGTTTTTTCATCCCAAAAGTTGAAATCTTTATCTGTTAATATAAAGTTTACAGTTTTAGTTTCTCCTTTTTTTAGGCTTACACGATTAAAAGCACGTAGTTTTTTTATCGGTTGAATAACAGAAGATTCAAGGTCTTTTATATATAATTGAACAACTTCATCCCCTTTTAATTCCCCAGTGTTTTTTATATCAAGGCTAAATTCAATTGTGTCATTTTGTTTGCTGGAAAACACGTTTTTATCTGCTTTTAAATTTTTGAAATTGAAACTGGTATAGCTTAAACCATAACCAAATGGATATAATGCTTCTTTGTCGAAGAACCAGTAGGTGCGTCCTTTTGTAATGTCATAATCACCAATGTGTGGCAAATCGTTTTCTGATTTGTAATAAGTAACAGGTAGCTTTCCTCCAGGGTTGTAATCACCAAATAACACATCAGCAATAGCATGACCTTGTTCTTGACCAGCATACCATGCTTCAACAATAGCAGGGATATTTTCATTTTCCCAGTTAATACTAATTTGAAAACCTTTTACCATTACTAAGGTAACATTTGGGTTAACTGCGTAAATTTCTTTAATAAGTTTGCCTTGGTTTCCTGGCCAGTTAAGGTTTTCTGCATCCGATTCTTCATTGGAAATAAATCTATTTGTTCCCATAACCAAAACTACTTGGTCTACTTTTTTTGCCAATTCTACAGCTCTCGCAATTAACGCTTCGTCGTTTTCTTTGGTTTCTTCTAGGTAGTCTTGGTATAGCATTTCAAACTCGCGCTCCTCAAGAGAGGTTGCGTAAATTTCTTCTTTAGTCACTTCTTCTCCGTCTTCTTTTTTTATCCATTCTTCAGGGCTAAAATTAATTTTATCTTTAAAAGTAATGTTGCATCCTTTTTCATGAAAAACCTCAATATTTTCTCCTACTTTTTCTTTAACTCCTTGTAAAACAGATATTCTTCTGGTTGGGTCGCCACTGTATGATCCTAACTGACATTTGTCTGCGTTTGGTCCTATAACCGCTATGGATTTAATCTCTTTAGACAGTGGTAATGCATTTTTATCATTCTTTAAAAGAATTATTGACTCCCTTGCTGCTTGTAATGCTAAGTCTTGATGTTCTTTACTTTCAATAACTTCTTCAGGAATATTTGAAAATGGCATTTCGTTTTCAGGAGCAAACAAACCTAGTTTGTATCTTGCTAAAAACAATCGCTTTAAAGCAGTGTCTAAATATTTTTCATCCAATAATCCTTTTTTTACAGCTTTAAGTAGTGCATCACTGTAAACAGAACCACAATTTAATTCACAACCAGCTTTTACAGCAAGAGCAGAAGCTTCTTGAGGAGTGCCCACATATTTATGATTTTCGTATATGTCCATTATTGCTCCACAATCTGAAACAACATAGCCTTGAAATCCCCAATCTTTTCTTAAAACAGTTGTTAATAGCCATTCATTTCCACAGGCTGGAACTCCATTAACCCTGTTGTAGGCACACATGGTTGAAAATGCTCCGCCTTCTTGAATGCTTGCTTTATATGCAGGAAAATAATATTCACGTAACCACCGTTCTTCTACTTCTGAATTTCCATCATGACGATTAAATTCTGAATTGTTAGCCACAAAATGTTTTGGGGCAGCAATGGTTTTTAAATATTTTGGATGTTCTCCCTGTAACCCCTTTACAAATGCAACTGCAATTTTAGACATTAGGTATGGGTCCTCACTATAAGCTTCATCGTTTCTTCCCCAACGAGGGTCTCTTAGAACGTTAATGTTCGGACTCCAGAATGATATATCCATTTCTCCCATTTCATAAAAGGCTCGAGCTTCATCGGAAATAGCGTTTGCAACATTTTGCATCAATTGAGGATTCCATGTGCTGCCCATTGCAATGGATTGAGGAAATGATGTTGCTTGAATTAATTTACCACCATTTGTTTCTGCAAGACCATGTAATGCTTCGCCTTGATAATTAAATGTGGGGACTTGTAAGCGGTCTATTGCTGGAACTATATTGCTCATTTGTGTAACTTTTTCTTCGAGCGTAAGACGAGAAACCAAATCTTCAACACGAATATCAAAAGATAGGGTTGTATCCAAATATTTTAAATTTTTATTTTGTGCTGTAACACTGAATAAACAAATTAATAAAGTGATAGTGGAATAAATTATTTTCATAGTTGATTTTTTATTTCGTTTTAAAGGATTTTTCTTTTTCAATTTAATTGATGAAATCAGTTGTTAGTGTTTTTCACAAAAGCTTATTAGATGTTTGTATAAAGCTGTGTAGGGTTTCATTAATCATTATTAGGGATTAATTTAGTTTAAAATCAAATATTATCAACAAATATAATTCTTTCTTTTTAAAAATTAGAAAATATATATTAATTATTCATCTATCTTTAGTTTTAGCTACTATTCATTCAAAAATATGTATGCTACTTATTGGTTTTAAAAATATTAAAAATCTTATAATAAGGTATATAGGTTAAAAAAATAAAACTATTTAAATTAAAAGCAAAACATTATTTTTCTTTCTAATACTAAATTAGTAAGTTTGCTTAGTGAGTTAAATTGATTAAGATGTTTTTAAGATTTCAATTGTATTGAGGTTTTTGTTAAAAAAATAAAAGTATTTTGTATTATTTAGGTTTAGATATAGGGAGTTCATCTATAAAAGTAGCACTGGTTGAAGCTAGTGGAGGAAAAAGTGTTTTAGTCGTTCATGAACCTAAAGAAGAGATGTCTATGACGGCTTTAAAGTCGGATTGGGCAGAACAAAATCCTGAAATTTGGTGGGCTCATGTTTGTACTGGCATTAAGCGTGTAATAAAAGAGTCATATATAGATGCTTCTAAAATTAGTGGGATTGGAATTTCTTATCAAATGCACGGTTTGGTGGTTGTGGATAAAAATGGGGGCTCATTAAGAAATTCTATTATATGGTGTGATAGTAGAGCCATAGAGATTGGTAATGAAGCGTTAAAGTCATTAGGGGAAGCACATTGTATGTCTCATTCGTTAAATTCACCAGGAAATTTTACGGCTTCTAAGTTAAAATGGGTAAAAGACAATGAGCCATGGGTTTATGAAAATATTTATAAATATATGTTGCCAGGCGATTATATAGCTTACAGGTTGACAGGAGAGATAAAAACAACAAGTCATGGTCTTTCAGAAGGTATTTTATGGGATTTTAAGGAGAATAAGGTAGCAGATTGGTTGCTAGACCACTATGGTATAAATAAAGCTTTAACTCCAGATTTAGTTGAAAATTTCACAAATCAAGGAACAACCAATAAACAGGCATCTCAACAAACTGGTCTTCCTGTTGGAATTCCAGTGGTGTACAGAGCAGGCGATCAGCCTAATAACGCTTTGTCGTTAAATGTATTTAATCATGGAGAAGTAGCAGCAACAGGTGGTACATCAGGTGTTATTTATGCAGTTACCAATAAGTTGAATTCTAATGAACCTTCAAGAATTAATCATTTTGCTCATGTAAATTATAAAAAAGAAATACCAACTGTGGGCAAACTATTATGTATAAATGGGGCAGGGATTCAATATCGATGGCTTAGAAACCATAGTGTGGAGAACTCTTATGAGAATATGAATAGAAAGGCATCAAAAATACCTATAGGGTCAGAAGGTGTTGTAGTTATTCCATTTGGGAATGGTGCTGAACGTATGCTTAATAATAAGAATATTGGTACGCATATTTGTAATCTTAATTTAAATAAGCACAGTCATGGGTATTTGTATAGAGCTGCTTTGGAAGGGATAGCCTTTTCTTTTGTGTACGGTATGGAAATACTTAAAAATGACCAAGCAGCTATTGATGTAATACGAGCAGGAAACGATAATCTTTTCCGTTCTGAGATTTTTTCTAATACCGTAGCAACTCTCATAGGGCATGAAATAGAAATTTATAACACCACAGGAGCTGTTGGAGCAGCTAGAGCAGTTGGGTTGATAGATGGTGATTTTGAGAAGTTTGGCAAAGGTATAACAAAAAACGACCATGTAATGACCTATATGCCGCTTAGTAATAAAGAAGCCTATGAAGAAGCATACAATAGATGGAAACAGGAGTTAAAAAACATATTAAATAATAAATAAGACAACAATGAAAGAATATTTTAAAGGCATTGGAGACATTAAATTTGAAGGAAAAGAATCAGACAATCCTTTAGCATTTAAATACTATGATAAAGATCGTGTAGTTGCAGGAAAAACTATGGGAGAGTGGTTTAAATTCTCTATGGCTTACTGGCATACATTATGTAACACAGGAGGTGATCCTTTTGGGCCTGGAACTCAAAGTTTTCCATGGGCCACTAGTAATGACCCTATTCAGGCGGCTAAAGATAAAGCAGATGCTGCTTTTGAATTTATGAATAAAATAGGATTTGATTATTACTGTTTTCATGATTTTGATTTAATTCAAGAAGGACCAACTTTAGGAGAGTCTGAAAAAAGAATTGCTGCAATTACAGATTACTTAAAAGAAAAGCAAACGGCTTCAGGAAAGAAATTATTATGGGGAACATCTAACTGTTTCTCTCATCCACGTTTTATGAATGGGGCTTCTACAAATCCTGATTTTAATGTATTAGCAAGAGCTGGCGCAAACATAAAAATAGCATTAGACGCTACCATAGCTTTAGATGGTGAAAATTATGTATTCTGGGGAGGACGTGAAGGTTACATGTCTCTTTTAAATACAAACATGAAAAAAGAATTAGACCATTTTGGACAATTCTTAGGAATGGCTAGAGATTACGCACGTGCTAATGGATTTAAAGGAAACTTCTTTATAGAGCCTAAGCCAATGGAGCCATCTAAACACCAGTATGATTTTGATTGTGCTACAGTTGTTGGTTTCTTACGTGAATACGGATTAGATAAAGACTTTAAGATTAATGTTGAGGTAAACCATGCTACATTAGCAGGTCATACTATGGATCATGAATTACAAGTTGCTGCCAATGCAGGGATGTTAGGTAGTGTTGATGCCAATAGAGGAGATTACCAAAACGGATGGGATACAGACCAATTCCCAAATAGCATTGCAGAAACTGCTGAAGCTATGTTAGTATTTATTAAAGCTGGAGGCTTACAAGGTGGAGGTGTTAATTTTGATGCTAAAATTAGACGTAATTCTACAGATATAAATGATGTATTCCATGGTCATATTGGAGGAGCAGATGTATTTGCAAGAGGTTTATTAGTTGCAGATAAAATCATTTCTTCATCACCTTATGAGAAATTATTAGCAGACCGTTATAGTTCTTTTGATTCTGGAAACGGAAAAGCGTTTGAAGAAGGTAAACTAGACTTTAACGATTTATACAAAATCGCTCAAGAGAATGGTGAGCTAGAGCTTCAAAGTGGTAAGCAAGAATTATTCGAAAACATTATTAACCAATATATCTAAAATATAAAAACTATGGGAGCATCATCAAATTCTAAATACCTACTTAAACTTACCCTTGTGGCAACACTTGGTGGGCTTTTATTCGGATATGACACAGGTGTTATATCGGGTACAGTAGGTTCTTTAGATGAATTTTTCGTAAATCCTAAGGGATTAAGTGAAACTGCAGCGAGTTCATTCAAGGGGTTTTTGGTATCTAGTGCTCTTATAGGTTGTATAATAGGAGGATTATTTGGTGGTATTATAAGTAAAAGACTAGGTCGTAAAAAAGGATTGATTCTTGCGGCTGTTTTATTCTTAATATCTGCTTTAGGTTCTGCAATGCCAGAAATGTTTATTACAGGAATAGGTAAAGGGGATCATACATTCTCTACAATATTTATTGTCTATAGGATTATAGGCGGTATTGGTGTAGGTTTAGCATCCATGCTATCACCACTTTATATTTCAGAAATTGCACCAGCAAACATTAGAGGGAAATTGGTTTCGTATAACCAATTAGCTATTGTTGGAGGTTTTATGGTTGTTTATTTTGTTAACTATTTTATCTCTAAAGGAGGAGGGTCTGATGATTGGTTAAATGCGATAGGATGGCGTTGGATGTTTGCTTCAGAAATTGTTCCAGCAGGAATATTTTTAGGATTATTACTATTTGTTCCAGATACACCAAGGTCATTAATGCTTAAGAATAAGGAAGAAGAAGCCTTAACTGTTCTTGAGAAAGTTAATGGTAAGGACCAGGCTAAAATGATTTTACAAGAAATTAAAGGAACATTAGTTCAGAGTTCAGGAAATTTATTGTCATTTGGATGGCTCGTTGTTATAGTAGGGATTGCGTTATCAGTATTTCAACAGTTTGTAGGGATTAACGTAGTGTTATATTACGCTCCAGAGATTTTCAAAAATATAGATCCGAGTTCTGGAACGGATTGGGCTTTATTATTGACAATAATAGTAGGTATTGTAAATTTTTTATTTACAATTATTGCTGTTAAAAAGGTTGATCAGTACGGAAGAAGACCGCTAATGATTATTGGGTCTATAGGAATGGCTATAGCTATGCTTGCTTTAGGATTTGTTTTCTTTGTTAGTGCATCAGGATATTTAGCATTAGTGTGTATGATGATTTATGTTGCCAGTTTTGCGATGTCTTGGGGACCAGTAACATGGGTATTGTTATCAGAAATATTTCCTAATAAAATTAGAGGAAAAGCAATGGCTATAGCAGTTGCGGCACAATGGATTTCGAATTATTTGGTGTCATGGACATTTCCAATGATGACTGATAATACCTGGTTAAAAGAAAACTTCAATAATGGTTTTGCTTATTGGCTTTATGGTGTTATGGCAATACTATCGGCGTTATTTGTTATGAAGTTTGTTCCTGAAACCAAAGGGAAGACATTAGAAGAAATGGAAGGGCTTTGGGAAGATAAGGTGTATTAATGATAAAAATATTGTCTTTTTGATTAGGGGTTAAAGATTAACTGTAACGATATTTAGTAATTTAAATACTAAAAAATCCTCTGTGTAAATTTAGCTTCTTAATAATTTGCACTATCTTTTTAATATTACATTAAAAAGATAATTCTGTTAATGGTTTAAAGTTGATTTTTCATGTAATTATAGCAGTATTATATTGCTATTCTTTGTTTGTAATTAATAATTTTTTTATTATTAATTAATGATTATTTTTCTTTCTAACATTAAATTACTAAGTTTGCTTTCAATTAGTAAAATTTATAACTATTTAGTTTTTATGATAATAATTCATAATAAAGCATAGGTAGCGTATAGGAATTGTACACATAAATTTTAAGAACGAGGTTTATTGTTTTAATGAATGGTAGCCAATTTTATATAATCACATTTAGTAAATTTTAGAATAATGAATAATTTGAACATTAGTAAAAGATTAGGGTTTGTTGTGTTTTTAGCTTTAGTTAGGTATGGAGGAGTTATGGCTCAAACAATACCGGTTTTTAATTTTAGTTTTGATGAGTTAAGGGAAGAAAGAAAGGTAGTAGATATGGTTAGGGGTGAAACTTATGTGCCAAAAGAGGTTTTTGCTTTCACTAAAGAATCAGTAAGTGGTCTAGAAAATGAAATACATGGAAAGTATTATAAATTGGTTGATGGAGTCGTTGGAAATGCCGTTTTGCTTGATGGTTATACTGCCTATTTAGAATTAGGTGATGATGCCTTAGAGAAAAACCCTTATGATGATGAAGGAGATGATACAAGATTAATAAAGGAATCATTTACTGTTGAGAGTTGGATTGCTTTAGGAGCATATCCAAAAAATACGGTTCCAATTTTTAGTCATAGAAGGGCTGTAGAAAGTGGCGAAACGGAAGGATATAGTTTAGAAATTGATTCCTGGGGAAGAGTGGCTCTTTTTATTGGAACTCAAACAGGAAAAACAGAATCTGTTTTTTCTGAGAATACTTTGCCTTTAAATACATGGGTGCACGTTGCTGGTACCTATTCTAAAGAGGATGGATTATCTGTTTATGTAAATGGAAAATTAGTAGATAACAAGAAAATATCAGGAAAATTTAATTATGTTACCTCAGATGTTGAAACATCGTTTTTAATTGCTAAAAGTCGTACTGCTATGCGTCCAACAGGAACAATTAGACCTAATGGAACAGCAGAAACAAAAATATTTTTTGATGGTATCCTTGATGAGTTAAAAGTGTCTAATGGAGCTAAACCATCAAAGCAAATTGCTGATTACTATAAAAAATACAAAACAAATAAAAAACCAGATTTACCAGTTAGAAAAATGCCTTCTGGTCCACAATCTCCGGGAGTTTTTAGAGCAGTAAATACAACACTTAGTTATTACCCTGGATGGGATGCTCCTTGGGCTGTAGGTGATAATGCGGATATTGTTGTGCAGTTTGATGAATCTGATTGCAAATTTGTCTTTTGGAGAGGAACAAGTTATATTCCAAGTTGGGTTACTGAAAATGGTATTGCATTTAATAATGGTTTCAATGAAGGCTGGAACGATCATGGTAGTTGTGAACCTATGTCTGACAAGAAGACAAAATATTCAAGTGTAAAAATTGTAGAAAGTAATAAGGCACGAGTTGTTGTTCAGTGGCGATATGCTTTAGTTGATGTACTTGGCACTTTTGCGTTTGAAGACCCAGAAACAGGATGGGGAGATTGGACAAATGAGACATATACTATTTATCCCGATATGACTGCTGTTAGGAATGATAAACTTTTAAGCAATGCGCCCAATGCAGCTCATGAATGGCAAGAAAGTATGATTGTAATGAGTCCAGGTGAAAAACCTGAAGATTTACTTGATTTAGCGGCATTAACAGTGTCAAATGCTAAAGGTGATGAGAAAACATTTTCTTGGGAATTTACTACGCCTCCCTTATTTCCTAAAGAGCCAGTAAACATAAATTCACAAATTGTGAACACAAAGTCTAAATATAAACCGTTTTCTTCTATAAGACCTCAAGATAATCCCGTAATGGATGTATATGCTGGTGAGCAAAGAAGACATATTAGTGTGTTTCCTTGGTGGAATCACTGGCCAGTAGCACCTAGACCAACCGACGGCCGTTTTGCAAGTTTTTCAGATAGAGCTGCACATTCCTCCATATCTCATTGGTACACATGGGACGCTTATAAGAAAACAGATCGTTCTATGACAAAAATTATGCTTTGTGGTCTTACATCTAAAAACATTACTGAAGTTGCAACGTTAAGTAAATCTTGGTCAAACCCAGCTGAAATTAGTGTGGATGGAGCAACAGAAGCTGTTTATAAGGCTGAGGAGAAGGCGTATCATATGTCTGCAAGTAATGGGAATATGGTTGATATTACCTTAAGTGGTTCTAAAGATTCTCCAATTTACAATCCAGCATTTGTAATTAAAAATTGGGGAGAGAATGAGCCAGAAATTAGTCTTAATGGAACAGTGCTTCCAAAAAGTAAAGATCTTAGATATGATTTTAAGCATTCGTTAAATGGAATAGACTTAATTGTTTGGTTAAGAACCGAAAGTACTTCTAAAACAACAATAGCAATTAAAAATAAATAGCTTTTGTAATAAAACAGATAATTGAGTGCTAACTAATATAAAATCAAAGAATAATTTTATGAATAAGGTTAATAAATTTATTTTCTCATACCTTTTAGTAGCTTACTTATTTGCAGGTTTTTCAATAAATGCACAAACTATTGTCACTGCAAATGATGCATCAATTACAGAGGAGCAAGCAGCAAAAGAAATCAGGAGGTATATTTTTCTAAGAACAGGTACTGCCCCTGAATTAACAACCGCAGAAAACTACAGTAGTTTGCCAGAGGGAGATGTGATCGTTGTATCAGAAAACAGCCGCGGAATAATTACAGAGCTAAAGCAAGAATATGGAAATATAGATGCACCAGATTCGGATAACCGCAGAGGCTACTTGATTAAGTCCTTTAGTAAAGACAGCAGAAATGTTTTGGCAATAGTAGGAGCCGATAAATTTACAACATTAACTGCAGCTTATCGATTTGCTGAACTATTAGGTTGCCATTTTAATCTGGCGGGGGATGTAATACCAGACAATAAAATACCTTATCCAATAGATATTTCTTCATATGATGAAAAGGCACAGCCGTGGTTTGAGATGCGTGGTTGTTTGCCTTTTCATAATTTTTTGGCGGGACCGGATTTATGGGGTACAGCCGATTACAAGTCTTTTATTTCCCAACAAGCAAAAATGGGATTTAACTTTTTTGGGTTGCATGTTTATGGTGAATATGGTGAATATGGTGAAAGTGGTGATGGTGTAGAAGAAATGGAAGGTCCTGAGCCGCATTTGTGGATGGGACATCGAGATGATGTAAATCCTGATGGCACCATCAAGGAAGAGGCTGCTTATGCTTCCTACTGGGCAAGTACATTCCGACCAGAGTTGAATGCCTGGAGTAATTCTCCCCTTAAAACAACAGATTTTACCGATGGATCAGATAAATTGTATGCATTTGATGAGGCAGTATCAGAAGCTATTGGTTTAAAGGTGCCTGAGACTCCAGCCGAGAAAGCCGCAAATTTTAATAATGTGGGGAATCTTTTGAGAGAATCATTTACACACGCTAAGCAACTTGGAGTTAAAACTGTATTAGGTAGCACTGCCCCTATGGGTTTTATGCCAAAACCCAATAATGAAATTGAAAAGGACAGAATCCATTTTGCACCTATTCTTTCCCAGGAAAGGGCCTGCGATGTGCATGGAATTACATTGCCATCTTCCCTTGGAACAAACAATGAAATATTTACAAAAGCGATGTATGAAGGTGTTTTTACCCGCATAGCACGAACCCATCCTTTGGATTATTATTGGTTATGGACTTATGAAGCTATGACGTATAGTGGTGATGGGCTTAACCCGGAGACTGTTAATGCCGTAGCTGATGATTACAGATACTGCAATGACGTAATGAATGCCATGAAGACTCCATTTAAACTCGCTGGTTTTGGCTGGAAAGTTGGAAGTGCTGGTTACAGGTCACCACTTGAATACATTGATGATGTATCTCCCGGAGTTCCTTTTGGGACACTTTGGGATCAGGCAGAGGGCATTAAGCAGGTAATAGATGCTGGTCACCCGGGATGGTCTACAGTTTGGTACGAAGAGGACTGGGGATTGATACAACCCCAGTTGAGATCGATGGACACATGGTTTGAAGTTGGAGCCGGCTTAAGAGCTGGAGGAGTACAAGCATTAATTGCCAAGCACTGGCGAGTTAATTCTATTGCTCCAGCCTCATTGGCTCACGCAAAATTATCATGGGATAACAGGACCACCGTAGATGGTACCTTACTTACTATATCAGAAGGAGCTAATAAATACAGAGAATTTGATAAATGGAATATTCCTGTGAGTAACCAGGACAGCAGTTTTGTAAATTGGATTACGCAACATTATACGGATTGGGCAAAAGCCAATTTTGGCTCTGAAAAAGCCAATGAAATTGGTGCTCTTTTAGCCATGGCTGACAGGTTAGGAGAAGTTCATCAAATACGAAGCGGAGTAAAAGGTGGTATTCCTAAGGTTGCCAGATTTCTTCCAAGTTCTATAACAGAGTTCTGGTTAGATGAGGGAGACATTGTGGATTACACTAACCCTAAATTTGCCGATGCCCTGCATGTATATACTGAGTTTTGTTCATATAAAGATGATATTGTTGGTGCAGGGAACAGGGATCGCTATATGTATTGGTATCATTTTTTCCAGGCCCAGATTGAGCTAGCTAAATTATTGGTTCATGAATTTCATTATCGAGACGAAGATACCAGGACTGAAGCTAAAACAAATATCTTGAGTACATGGTCAAAAGTGATTACTCACGAAATACAGCGCATAAGAAATGAATCAGAGTTAGGGATTATAGCCCAGTTGCAACAGTCCACGTGGGATAAAATATTTATTAAAGAATATGGTATTACCGAACGCGACACTAATTATAAAGGTGAAGTAGCATTACGAGCCATGCCCGAAATAACGCAGATTTATGAAAATGAAAGTTTCAATCAGAAAGTTATTTTTATTGGTAACGGATCTGTAATTGAACCAAAAATGTATTATCGGAAAATTGGAGATATAAGCACATTCAAATCAGTAGCCTTGTCAACTGTTGGTAATAGCTTAAATGTAATGAAGGCTGAATTAGCTAATCCTGGATATGATTTTGAATATTACATTAAAGGCAATATTGATGGGAAAACTGTTACTTACCCCGTTACCGGGGGAAATGAAGTAAACAGTATCAATAAGACTGTAATTTTGGTAATAAAAGATAAGTTTGAACTACAGGAACAGGAATTACAAACGCCCTTAAACACTGACATCGTTTATCCCAATCCCGTAACTGATAACCTTATGATTAAAACTTCCAACACAATTGAAGAAATCAGAATATATAATTTAATGGGTCAATTATTATTGCAAGAAAGAAATCCAGGAAGAATTATAAGCATGAATAATTTTCAAGTAGGTGTTTATCTGGTTGAGATTATAACTGATGTGAGTAAAAAGGTTACAAAGATTGTTAAACAGTAACAAATAATATATCCATTCGCTGTACTAGAGAAATATCTAATTTATCTACACATGTGAAAATAAAGATTAAAAATGAAATATTACAAAGAAGTCAATAATTATTTTCGTACGGTTTTTACAATAGCCGTCTTCATTTTGTTTGCAGGTTTTTCATGTGGTCAAATTAAAGGAAATAAAGAGTACATAAAAGCTTATTATACTAAAATTGATAAAGGTAATGATTGGGAAAAATTATCAAGAACGCAACAACATGCCGATATTTTAGTAGAGCTTCAAAGTGGAAAAATTGAATTTTGGAGGGGCACAAGTTATCTTCCTGTTTGGGTAACATCAAAAGGATCATGGTCTTTCGAAGAGGTTATTTCAAGAAAAGGAGACGGTCCTAAAGAGCGCCCTGATATGGTAAACTCATTTTCATCAGTTCGCATCATTTCTGCAGATGAAAATAGTGCAGTAGTACATTGGAGGTACCTACCAACTTTTGATAAAGGAAACCCAAAGCCAAATGTTGATCACCGTTTAGTTGTTGATGAGTATTTTACTATATATGCTAATGGTAAAGTAACTCGAACAGTTAAACAAGGAACAGTTAAAGTTGATGATTGGATTAGCAATGTAGGTGTAATTACACAAACGTTTGATTTAATAGAAAATGGCATTAATAACGTTGAAACAAAAAAGAGTAATGCTAAAATAGAGGTAGTAGAAGTACAAGGAAACCCTGTAAAAGAAAATAAAATCGGAACGCCAGTTTTAAGTGTTACATTTGATGAAGGCAGGGGTAGCTCTTCTGGTGATGCAATTATTGATGGAAATAAAAACTATTGGAAAAAAGGAGTTTCAGGAACGGCATTAGCTTTTGATGGATATACTTCTAAAGTAATTGTTCCGGCTAATAAGGTTGGAGAATTAGAGCAATTTTCAATAAATTCATGGGTAGCTTTAGGGGCATACCCATTTAACTGGGCGCCTATTGTAGAACAAGCACAATATGGAAACAAAGGATTCTTTTTAGGAGTTGGACCTTCGGGTAAAATTGGTTTTAGAATCAAAGCTGGTAAATGGACAGAAATAAACTCTAAATATGAGTTACCATTAAGAGAATGGGTTCAGGTAGCAGCAACGTATGATGGTAAAAAAGTAACCGTTTACGCTAATAGTGTTGAAGTAGCATCACAGAATATTAAAAAATTCAAACAAGCAGAAGTTGATGTTTTAATCGGATTTAATAGTCTTAAACAAAACCCTGCTGACCCTGTAAGAGATTATTGTGATGAGTGTCATACACCAAGTCTTTTTGGTTTTGATGGTTTAATTGATGAGGTTAGAATATATAACACAGCACTTTCTGTAGAAGAAATAAAAACGTCTTTTGATAATTTTAAGCCTGCTGGTGCTATTGCAAAAGTAGACTTAGAAGAAAGGGTATACCCTACTGGACCGACTACAGGTGATTTTAAAGCTCACTATACAGGTCTTAAATATTATGAGACTTGGGACAATTATGCAAGATTCGGAGTCCACTCTGATATTGTTGTAGAATTTGATGATAACCCAACAAAGTATATTTTCTGGAGAGGAATGTCATATGTGCCTAATTCTGTGAATCCAGAAAATCAATGGTACAACAACCAATTTAATGAAGCTTGGGAAGAAGGAGGTTCTTGGGGAGAACCTATGAGCGACAAACAATCATTAAGAAGTAGTATTCGTTTAATTGAAGATACACCTGCTCGTAAATTAGTGCACTGGCGTTATGCTCAAATTATTATAAACGGTCACCAACAAAACTTTGATGCAGAAACAGGATGGGGAGATTGGAGTGACTGGTATTTTTATGTATACCCTGACGGTGTTGTTAGTAAACGCATGATTCACTATTCTGGAGATAATCCTTTAAATCACGAATGGCAAGAATCTATTGGTGTTATGAGTCCTGGAGATACTCCAGAAAGTATTTGTGATGTTCATGGTGAAACAGTATACTTAGATGACATGGAAATCACGAAATCTTATAACTGGCATGAAGAAATCGTTGAAGGTAGTCCACTAGAAAGAGATTGGGAAACTAAGCCAATGAACATTCAATTAGTTAATTATAAATCAAAATATAAACCTTTTACTATCGGAGATTTTAAAGGAGCTGAATACTACGGAGATGCTGATGGCGAACTTGCACCATATTCAAACATGGTAGTATATATACATTGGCCTATCGGACAATTGCCAACTGACGGAGCAAGAGCAATAAAACCAGATAGAGGCTCTAGTAATGGTTACACACACTTGATTTTCAATGGACATAATGGTGTTGGCGATAACTGGGCACAACGTTCTTTAATTGAAGGAATGACTACTAAGACGGTTTCAGAATTAAGGCCTCTTAAAAAATCATGGTTAGAAGCACCTCAAGTAGATGCTTTGACCGGTGCTAAGGGAGGTGAATACGATATTCCTGAAAGAGCTTACAAATTCACTTTAAATAAAGGAGCTACTAATCTTGGTTTTGTTCTTAAAGCTTCAGAGGCTAATCCAATTGAAAATGCATGTTTCGTAATTAAAAATTGGAAAGAAGGAACTAAAGCAAAGCTAAAACTTAACGGTCAAGATGTAGCAGTTGGAAAAGGATTTAGACAAGGTGAAATAATAGATACAGACGGTTCTAGAACCTTAATTGTATTTATAAAACATTCAGGAGATTCTGAGTTAAACATAAAATTAGAAAATAAATAAATATGAAAATAGGAACTATAGATGTTGTAATAATACTAGTTTACTTAGTGGGCATCGTTGCTGTTGGTTTACTTTCAGCTCGTAGTAAAGAAAAAATGACAGGTGAGGGGTACTTCCTCGCAGGTCGTGGATTAAAATGGGGTTCAATTGGCGCAGCATTATTTGCATCAAATATATCAACCATTCATTTAACAGGTTTGGCTGCTGAAGGTTATAGAGTAGGTTTGGTAGCTGGTAACTATGAGTGGATGGCAACCTTTACATTATTACTTTTAGCAATGATTTTCGCACCATTTTACATTAAAACAAAAATTTCAACACTACCTGAGTTTTTGGAAAAACGATATGACTCACGTTCAAGAACAATCTTAGCTATTATTGCTATAATAGGAGCTTTATTTATTCATATAGGAATAAGTTTATATGCAGGAGCCATTGTTTTTGAAAAATTCTTCGGGTTAGACATTTATGTATCGATTATTGGTATTTCTGTTATTACAGCTATTTATACGGTTGCAGGAGGGTTAAAAGCGGTTGTGATTACAGAAAATATTCAAACAGTTATCTTATTGCTAGGCTCTATAATCTTAACAGGTTTAGCAATTGTAGCTGTTCAAGATACTGGTATTGAAACTATAGAACAATTAAAAGCAGCTCTAAAACCAGACCAGTTAAAAATGCTTCATTCAGGAGATTCAGAAATCGGAAAAGAAGGAATGGCTTGGTATATGTTTTTCTTGGGGTATCCGATTTTAGGAATATGGTACTGGTGTACAGATCAAACTATAGTGCAACGTGTATTAGGAGCTAAGACTGTAGAAGATGCACAAAAAGGAGCATTATTTGCAGGGGTTCTTAAGTTTTTGCCACCATTTATATTAATTCTACCAGGAACATTAGCATATGTGTTATTTCAGCAAGACATAACAGACCCTAACCAAGCATTACCTGTTTTAATTAACGAACTGTTACCTACTGGATTAAAAGGAATATTTGCTGCAGCTTTATTAGCCGCGTTAATGAGTACTATTGCAGCAGCTTTAAATAGCTGTTCCTCGTTAGTTGCGTTGGATGTAGTAAAACGTGTAAAGCCTAACTTATCTGACGATGATCAAGTTAAAATAGGACGTTATACAGCTGTAGGCGTTATGATTATCGCAATTTTATGGTCCACTCAAGGAGATAAGTTTGGAAGTATATTTGAAGCGATTAATAATATGGCAGGGGCATTGGCACCACCGGTGGCAACCGTATTTTTACTCGGAGTATTTTATAAAAAAGGAACAAAAGATGCGGCATTTTACACACTGTTAATTGGATTGATTTTAGGAATTACTTTATTCTTAATCGATTTTAAACCTATTAGCGGAGCGTCCTATATAACTGATATGGGAATTCCTTTCTTAATGAGAACCTGGTGGGTGTTCTGTATTTGCTGTGTGCTTTATCTTATTATAAGTGCAATTACACCGAAATCAGATCCTGAGGTAATAGCCGAAACTACATTCGCTAATCCAAGTGATATATTTAAAAGAAGAGAAGGCAAAACAGGATTACAAGATATTAGAGTGCTAGCAGGGTTATTATTTGCAGCACTAGTAATTCTTTACTCTGTATTTGGTTAAAATAAAAATGTATAAATAAAAGTTAAGATTATTTAATTTTCTAACTATTAAAAAGTAATAAAATGAGACAAGCAGTTATGCCTCAACCAGGGATGATAGAATTTAAAGAAGTAGAAAAACCTACTCTAAAAAACCCAGAGGAGGTGTTGTTACATATTAAAAAAATTGGTGTTTGTGGTAGTGATATCCATGTATATCATGGTTTGCACCCATTTACACCTTATCCTGTAGTACAAGGGCATGAGTATAGTGGCGAAGTTGTTCAGGTTGGTCAAAATGTAACTAAAGTAAAAGTGGGTGATAAAGCCACTGCAAGACCACAATTAGTATGTGGAGCGTGTGCACCATGTAAAAGAGGCGATTACAACATTTGTAACGAATTAAAAGTACAAGGATTCCAATCTGGAGGAACAGCTCAAGATTATTTTGTGCTTCCAGAAGATAGGTTAATCAAGATTCCAGATCACGTAACTTATGAAATGGGAGCATTAGTTGAACCTGCTGCAGTAGCTGCTCATTGTACAACTATGGCTAGAGACTTAAAAGGAACTAACGTTGTAGTAACTGGTGCTGGACCGATTGGTAATTTAGTAGCACAATTTGCTAAGTCTAGAGGAGCGAATGTTATGATAACAGATCTTAGTGATTTTAGATTAGATAAAGCGAAAGAATGTGGGATAGAGCATGTAGGAAATCCTAAAAAAGAATCATTTGAAATAAGTGTAGAAAAAGCATTTGGTAGAGAAGGTTTTGATGTAGGTTTTGAATGTGCAGGTGTGGAGATTGCTCTAGATACTTTAATACAAGGTGTTAATAAAGGAGGAGATATAGTAGCTGTAGCTGTTTACGGAGATAAGCCTAGAGTAGATGTGTCTATCTTAGGAGATAGAGAGCTTAAGCTTATAGGAACTCTAATGTATAAACACGAAGATTACCAAGTAGCTGTTGCTAAAATTGCAAGTGGAGAAATAATTACCGAGCCATTAGTGACAAAACATTTCCCATTTGAGAAATACCATGATGCATACAAGTATATTGATGCTCAAGGCGATCAAACTTTAAAAGTAATTATCAATTTATAATTTTTACAATATATAATTTACATAAATAATATGAAATCATTTGAATATTTTCAAGACACAAAAATAATTTTTGGAGCAGGTAAAGTAAGTGAAATAGGAGGAGTTATTAAAGAGTATGGAGAAAGTTGTTTGCTTGTTACAACACCAGCCATAGAGGCTTTAAAACCAATGTATGACAAAGTTATTAGTTTGCTAGAAGAAGCTGGAATTAAAGTAGCACATTTTGATGGCGTAACTCCAAATCCAACAACTGATGTTATAACAATTGGAGCTAATATGGCTAAATCAATAGAGGCACAAGTAATTGTTGGCCTCGGAGGCGGTTCAAGTATGGATGCAGCAAAGGCAATTGCTGTAGAAGCAACGCATGAAGGTTCTTGTTGGGAGTATTTATTTTACAAAACGCAACCAACAGAGAAAACCTTACCAATAATAGCTATAAGTACAACATCAGGAACAGGTTCTCAAGTAACGCAAGTGTCTGTAGTTACAAATACTGAAGACAGAGATAAATCGGCATTGTACAATAATATACTATACCCAAGGGTTTCTATTGTGGATCCTGAGCTTATGGTTACTTTACCAAAATTTGTGTCAGCTACAACTGGGTTTGATGTTTTTTGCCATGCATTTGAGAGTTTAATTCACCCTAACTGTGGTGCTTTAATTGAAAGTTTTGCTAAAGAAGCCATTCAAATAGTTGCAGATACACTTCCAAGTGTTTTGGAAAACCCAAAAGATGTTGAGCTTAGATCAAAAATGGCATGGGCTGACGTTTTAGCAGGCTTATGTATAGCAAATGCAGGTGTAACTTTGCCACATGGTATGGGGATGGCTATAGGAGGTATGTATCCTAATGTAGCGCACGGACAAGCTTTAGCGATAGTTTATCCAGCATGTACTAAGTTTACTTGGAAAGATGATGTCGAGAATTACGCGTTTCTATCACGTGCATTTAATAAGAATATAGGTGATGATGTGTCCGATTTGGAAGCTGCTGAAGTTTCGTCAAAAGAGATAATAAAATTTTTAAAGCGTATCGATTTAAGTCAAAAACTTAGTGATGTGAACATGCCAGAAGATGAAATTGAAGCACTTGCTAATCAGTGTATGGTATTACCAGATTACAAAAATAATCCAAAAATAGCTACTCTAGATGAAATGATCGCATTGGTCAAGGAATCTTATTAATTAGATTTCAAATACTTTTTTTCATTAGTAATGTAGTACGTATTTTATAATACTTTTGTATATACAATAATAAAGTGAAAGAAAAACGTTATTTTTGCTTTGAATTATCTATATACAAGATGAAATATGAATAAACAACACAGCCAAAAAAAGGATGCTTCATATATTAATAAATTAAATAAAATTGAAGTCTTAGGATTAATCAGAAAACTAGGAGAAACGTCAAGAGCAGATATTGTAAAGAAGACTAAATTAAGCGCGCCTACAGTAACAAGAATTGTTGATAGCTTAATTTCTAGTAATTTGGTGTCAATGGTTGGTAAAGGAGATTCTACAGGAGGAAGACCTCCTAAGGTAATTAAGTTTGATGGAAGTCATAATTATGTTATTGGAATAGATTTAGGAGCTACTAATATTAGAGCTGGACTTTCGGATCTAGAAGGTTTATTTATAAATGAAATTCAAACCTCTACCGATATTTATGGAGGTATTGAGAAAATATGTGAACAAATAGGGGAGCTTAGTGAAAAATTAATTATTAGGTCTAAAATTGATAAACAAAAAGTCTTAGGAATTGGCTTAGCTGTGGCAGGTTTAATCAATAGCGAAAATGGTATTATTGAGTATTCTCCTCTTTTTAATTGGAACAAAGTTGATTTAAGAGAAGAGCTTAGTAAACATATTTCTTTTCCAATATATTATGATAATGTTTCAAGAGTTACAGCTTTTGGAGAGCTTTTGAATGGAGTAGGGAAGAAGTATCGAGATTTTATTTGCGTGAATGTAGCTTATGGAATTGGTGCAGGAATTATAATTGGAGGTAAGCCTTTTTATGGAAGTCAGGGCTTTACAGGAGAATTGGGGCATATAGTTGTTGATCAAAATAGTTCATATACTGGAAAAGATGGAATTAGAGGCTGTTTAGAAGCACTTTCATCTGGTTATGGTATTGCAGAAATTGCGAAATATAGAATCTCAAATGATAAAAATGGTAAGTCAGTACTAAAGGGAATTGAAAATATAACTGCAAAGATAGTAGTTGATGCAGCCAAAGTAGGAGATGAATTAGCGATTGAAATATTTAATGATGCGATGCAACATTTAGGGGTAGCTATAGATATGCTGATAAAACTATTTGACCCTAAAGTTATAGTATTTAGTGGTGGAATAACAAAAAGTGGCGATATATTCTTTGAGAAGTTATCAGATGCTGTTTGGAAAAATAAGTTTGTCGCTTTAGAAAGTGATAATGAAACAAAATTATTACCCTCTTCTTTTAAGGAAGATGCAGCATTAATAGGGGCGATTTCCTTAATCATTTCTAGGATACTTCAATTTGAAAATGATGTGGATCATACATAGTGTGTAAAAATATAATTAATATAAGCTCATGTTTTAGGTGATAAAACTGTTTAAAAGCTTCTTTTTTAAATTTAAAATATATCGGAGAAGAATTTTATGCTTTTTTTAGTGAAGGTTCTTGTTTTTTAATAAAGTAACTTACTAACTATTAGAAAGGAATATGGATTTAATAAATAATAAGAAACCTTTAATTTATATAAATGAATTTTAAGAAAGAGGTATTATTAAAGAACTCTATAAGTAAAAAATCATTTGGAAGGACAAAAAGAGGTGATGAAATTTCACTTTTTGAATTGAAAAATGTAAATGGTATGGAAGTTCATATTATTAATTATGGTTGTACGATTACCAGCATTCAGGTACCAGATAGAAAGGGCGAGGTAAAAGAAGTTGCTTTTGGTCATGAAACCATGGAAGGATACGAAGAAAGAAACGATTATTTTGGCTGTATAGCTGGACGGGTAGCTAATAGAATTGGCAATGCTACGTTTACTATTGATGATAAAACGTATAAACTAGCTAAGAACGACAAAAGTAATGGTCTTCACGGTGGTTATGCAGGTTTTGATAAACAGGTATGGGATGCAGAACCTTTTGAAGAAGAAGAAGCTACAGGTGTTATCTTGACTTATTTGAGTAAAGATGGAGAAGAAGGTTATCCAGGAGAATTAAAATGTAAAGTAATTTATTCGCTAAATAATAATAATGAATTGCGAATAGAGTATTATGGCATAACAAGTAAAAAAACGGTATTAAATCTCACTAATCATACTTATTTTAATCTATTAGATGGAGGAGCTTCTAGTATTTTAAATCATAAATTGCAAATAAAAGCTTCTTATTACACACCTATCGACGATAGGTTGATTACAACAGGAGAAATTGCGCCTGTCGTAAATACTCCATTCGATTTTAGAAAACTCAAAACTATTGGTAAAGAAATTGAAGATGGGAATAAGCAATTGAAGAATGGTTTAGGGTATGATCATAATTTTGTCTTAGATAAAGAAGATGATATACTGGATTTAGTAGCAACTGTTGAAGAACCCTCTTCAGGATTAACTTTAGAAGTGTTTACAACAGAGCCTGGTTTACAATTGTATTCAGGAAATTTTTTAAAAGGAGATATTAAGGGGAAAAAAGGTGTGATTTATGAACATAGAAATGGATTTTGTTTAGAAACTCAGCATTTTCCTGATTCTCCAAATAAACCTCAATTTCCGTCAATAGAGCTTAATCCAGGAGAAGATTTTAAAAGCATGACTATTTATCGATTTAGGTGATAAAGTCTAAAAAAGCAAATTATAAGTAATAGAAATAGATGAATGATCAAAAAGTATATTGTTTTGGTGAAGTGTTGTTTGATGTCTATCAAGCGGAGGAGCTTCCGGGAGGGGCTCCAATGAATGTGGCTTTACATTTGTTGAGGCATGGAAAAGAAAGTCGACTTATAAGCAAAATAGGGGATGATAAACATGGTGCGGAGCTTATAGCATTTATTCAAGAACGTGGAGGACTAACTGACCTGGTTCAGAAATCAACTGTTTATGATACAGGAACGGTAAATGTGAAAATATCTCATAGAGGAAACGCCAGCTATATTATAAATGAGCCTGTAGCTTGGGATTTTATTGATTTTGATCCATCGTTAAAAGATATAATAAAACCAAATGATCTTTTAGCTTACGGAAGTTTGGCAGTGCGTAATCAGCATAGTTTTGAAACTCTTATTAATCTATTGGACTTGGATGTTGAAAAAGTATTTGATCTAAATTTAAGAGAACCTCATTATACATATTCAAAAATTGAACAATTAATAGAAAAGGCAGACATTCTCAAAATAAATGAAGATGAGGCCAATTTATTAAAAACCAAGTATACCCCAGATCTAGAGGATTTAGAAAGTTTTACAGCGTTTTTATTGAGAAGATTTAAATTAAAAGGGGTTTTAGTAACCCTTGGTGAGCATGGTGCTTTGGCTAATTTTGATTCACATATATATATAACAAAAGGAGTGAAAATACAGGCGAAGGATACTGTAGGTAGTGGAGATTCCTTTCTTGCAGCGTTCTTATCTAAATATATTGAAGGCGTAGATATAGAGGAATGTTTGTTATTTGGATGTGCAACAGGAGCTTTTGTAGCAACATGTTCGGGAGCTAACCCAGAATATCAGGTGTCAGATATTTATAAGTTGCTAAAGCAAAATAGATGATGATATCGTTTGACATGCATAACAATACACTTAGTAACAGTTTGCTATAGAGGTAAATAAAAATATTAAATAAAAGAAAATGATTAAAAATATAGTTGTAACAGCAGTAATACTTCTTTTAACATTTAATACAAATGCTCAAAGCGATACAATATATCTAAAGAAAAATGTAAATATTGTAGGAAAGTATCATGTAAATTCAAAGGATGAAACTATAATTAATGTCCTAGTAGATTCACGCGACGGCAATATTTATAAAGTAATTAAAATTGGAGAACAAATATGGATGGCAGAAAACCTAAAATATTTACCTAATGTAGTAGGCTCTAGTGTGGGGTCAGAAACAAAACCGTATTATTATGTGTCTGGGTATCAAGGAACAAATGTAAGCGAAGCTAAAACCCATACAAATTATAAAACCTATGGGGTTTTATACAATTGGCCTGCAGCTATGAATGGAGATGTTAGTAGTACAACTAATCCAAGTGGTGTTCAAGGCATATGTCCTTGCGATTGGCATTTGCCAAGTGATGCTGAATGGACACAACTAACCGATTATTTAGATACAAGTGTTGCTGGTGGCAAACT